>SKEP01001806.1_pt1 | contig 10994 bp, 5 predicted proteins | sample 4826901 | NCBI WGS metagenome assembly SKEP01 (sample SAMN11008806, study PRJNA524170) | human gut metagenome | biome: Human fecal sample; material: Feces; isolation source: fecal sample from pouch patient p4, p43, p49, p54, p55 | host: Homo sapiens | place: Israel: Tel-Aviv | collected 2014-03-20
CGGCCCATCCTCTCATCGCTGGGCAGCGGCACCACACTGACGGGGGTCTCACTGCAATGGTCGGCAGCGCAGCGGCTGACGGCCTGTCCGATGAGGTTGCGGGCGATGTTATCGCAGTTTTCCTTCAGGTCGGTCTCGTAGGCGGCAACGCGCACGGCCTTTTCGTGGGTCAGCTCCTCGTCCACCTTGTGCAGCAGCACCTCGCGGGCGTCCTCCTGGCTCAGGCCTGCCAGCGTTTCCAGACGCTCCATCTCCTTGGCGCGCAGAGCGTCGATCTCTGCCAGACGCTCCTCGGCCTCGGCAGCGCGCTTTTTCAGCTCTTCTTCCTTCTTTTCCAGCGCCTCGGTCTTGCGGTCCAGCGCTGTCTCCTTCTGGTCGATGCGGTTCTCCTGACGGCTGATCTCCGCACGGCGCTGCTTGATCTCCTTGTCGGCCTCTGCCTTCTGGGCATCGACCTCGGCTTTCAGACGGAAAGCCTCGTCCTTTGCTTCCAGAACCGCTTCCTTGCGCTTCTGGTCGGCGGTCTTGATCGCCTCGTTCACCAGCCGGGTAGCCGCGGCCTCGGCGCTGCCGCTCTGGGCTGCGGCAGTCTTTTTACGGTTGTTGTAACCAATAAAATAGCCCGCAGCCACGCCGACAACAGCAACGATCAAGGCCACGATCACTCCGATCGCGGTCATTGCGTTCACTCTCCTTTGTTTCAATTCAATGCAAAATTAAAAGCAGGAGACGCTGCGCAGCAGGACACGGGCAATGATATAGAAAGAGCTTTCAATGCAAAAAGTGACACCAAAACCATACGCACCACCCAAAACCGGCGGCACGGGCAAAAGCATACGGCTTTTCTCTTTACGGTTCCATTTTATATCAAACAGGCACGCTTTGCCTGAAACGGGTACAGGGTCACACTGAAACCTGCGTACAGCGTCTTTGATTCCATACTACTAAATATAGTACGAAACATTTGCCCGCTTGTCAAGAGGAAAACCCTGCCCGCGGAACATTTTGTGCAGAAAAACAAAAATAGAAGTGGGACTTCCTCCGGGAAGTGAACCCTCTCAGGCGCTCCCGCGCCAGCTCTCCCAAAGGGAGAGCCAAGCTTTAAAGTCCATTGCTAACGTTTTAGGTGCAATGAAGAAGTTTCCGGCAGTACCGAAAAGCTCCCCCTTCGGGGGAGCTGGCACGCCGTCAGACGTGACTGAGAGGGTTCTCTCCCCAAACCAAAAAGGCTGCCCCGGAGAACGGAGCAGCCCTTCTGGTTTATGATGAAGAGAAGAAAATGAAGGAGAATAGCTTATTATTTGGCGGCTTTTTCGCCCTCCGGGAAGATGATCTTATTCACAAAGAAGAAGATGACCATGGAGATGCCGCCGTTGAGCACGGTGGTGCCGATGTTGTAAATAAAGTCCGGTACCAGCAGACCGGCCACTGCCACCCAGATGCAGTTGATGGAGTTGACGATGCAGGTGATGATGCAGAAGGCCAGCACATACCAGCCGATCTGTTTTGCCAGATTGCCCTTGCTGCGGAACACAAAATTGCGCTGGATGGGGAAGTTGATGCACTCGCCGATGACCATGGCGATCATGTAGGCGCAGAAATAGGGCAGACCGCCGTGGGCGGCATCGTAGCCGAGGATGTTCCACTTGAAGGTCTCGCCGAACAGGGTGATATCAATGCCCGGCCAGCCGAAATCCACCACCGGCAGGCTTGCAAAGGCCTTGGGCAGAAATTGCAGCAGCAGGTACTTGAACACCGTGATGAGGTTGGACACGATGACGAACAGGCCGCCCTCACGCACCCACTTGGCAGCGGCGGGGTGCTTTGCCGCGAAGTTATTCCAGAAATTCATAGCCTGCTTCCTTTCAGCTGTTTTTCAAGCGCTCTTCCATGCGGCTGTTCAGCACGAGGTTCTTCACGGCCTCCACGATCACCCGCACAAGACCGATGATCCAGAAGCCCTGCAGCTCCATCACGATGCCGTCCACCATGCCCATGCTGATAGCGCCGTTGGTCATTTTGGACAGCGCCCGCAGAGGCATATTGTACTGGAACAGGATGTTCAGGTCGGGCTTGCCCTTTTTGATGCTGCGGCGCAGCAGGGTGCCCAGCACGGCAGCCGCCAGCCAGCCGATGGGGCTGCGTCCGTGCCCCATCTCGCCCAGCGTCATGTTGCGGTCGATGTGCACCTTGTTCTCCGGGATGGGACGGCCCAGCAGCGCCTCAAACTCCGCGTCCGGCACGTTCTGCACCTGCGCGGTGCGGTAATGTGCAAGGTCTTTGCCTGCGTAGGGGTCGGGTGCGCCGGTGCCCGCCACCGTAACGGCGGCAGTCAAGCGGATATCGGCGCTGGAAGCGCCCACCAGCAGCTGATAGCTGCCGCCCTCCACCTCCCAGCGGTCGGTCTTGACATTCCAGTAGCGGAACGCCTTATCGTCCAGCGGGATGGTGACGGTCTTGCTCTCTCCGGCTTCCAGCTGCACCTTGGTAAAGCCCTTCAGCTCCTTGACGGGGCGGAAAACTTTTGCATCCGGCTTTGCCACATACAGCTGCACCACCTCGGCACCGGCACAGCTGCCGGTGTTGGTGACAGTCAGGGTCACGCCGGTTTCGTCTGCCTTCAGGTCACTGTACGCAAAGCTGGTGTAGCTCAGGCCGTAGCCGAAGGGGAAGGCGGTGGGCACACCGGCGGTGTCGTAGTAGCGGTAGCCCACATACAGACCCTCGCGGTACTCCACAGTGGGGCCGTCGCCGCCGAAATGCGCTTTTGCGGGGGTGTCGGCGTAGCTGCGCGCCCAAGTCTCAGCCAGCTTACCGCAGGGGTTCTGCGCGCCGGTGAGCACCTCGACCAGTGCGCCCGCACCGGCCTGACCGCCCAGACAGCCGTAGACCAGCGCCTTGCAGTCCTTGACCCAATCGCTTTCCAGCGAGGAGCCCGCACTCAGCAGCACCACCACGTTGGGGTTTGCCGCCGCCACAGCGGCCAGCAGTTCCAGCTGGTTCTCTGCCAGCTTCATGTCGGCGCGGTCGATGCCCTCGCTCTCCTTGATCTCGTCCAGACCCATGCACAGCAGCACCACATCGGCGTTCTTTGCCAGCAGCACCGCCTCGGCCTTCAGTGCCTCATCGGGCTTGCCCTGCCGGTCAAAGCCCTTGGCGTAGCCGACGCTGTTCAGGCCGCTTTCGGCAAGGCAGTCCAGAAAGGAATCCACCTTGATGGAGTTGACGGCGCTGGAACCTGCCCCCTGATAGCGGGGCGTCTGGGCAAAGTCGCCGATGACCGCCACCTTTTCCCCCTTTGCAAGGGGCAGCAGGCTGTTTTCATTTTTCAGCAGCACGATGCTCTGGGCAGCAGCCCGGCGTGCCAGTGCGTGGTGGGCGTCGGCATCGAACTTGCCGGGTGCGGCGTCCACCGCCGCCTTGGTGGTAAACACCAGTTCCAGCAGCTCCTCCAGCCGGGCGTCCACGTCTGCTTCGGTGATCTTGCCGGTCTGCACCGCCTTCATCAGCTCCCGGATGGCATCCCCGCCGGGGGCGGGCATTTCCAGCGTAGAGCCGTTCTTTACGCCGAGGGCGTGGTCGTTGCTGCCGCCCCAGTCGGTGACCACTGCGCCGTCAAAGCCCCAGTCCCTGCGCAGGATCTCCATGAGCAGGTGGGCGTTCTCGTTGGCGTAGGTGCCGTTGACAAGGTTATAGGCGGACATGATGGTCTTGGGCTGCGCCTCCTTGACCACCATCTCGAAGCCGGTCAGGTAAATTTCCCGCAGGGTGCGCTCGTCCACGATGGAATCCGAGGCCATGCGGCGCAGCTCCTGACTGTTCACGGCAAAGTGCTTGGGGCAGGCGGCAATGCCGTTTTTCTGGATGCCGCGGACGTAGGCCGCCGCCATCTTACCGGCAAGGTAGGGATCCTCCGAGAAATACTCGAAGTTGCGGCCGCACAGGGGGCTGCGCTTAATGTTCAGGCCGGGGCCCAGCAACACCGACACGCCCTGTGCCGCTGCTTCTTCGCCCATAGCTGCGCCCACAGCCTCGCCAAGCTCCGGGTCCCAGCTGTTGGCCACGGTGGCCGAGGTGGGGAAGCAGGTAGCGGGCACACTGGGGTTCAGGCCCAGATGGTCGGCAGCGCCCGCCTGCTTACGCACGCCGTTGGGGCCGTCCGACAGGGTAATGGCCGGGATGCCCTTGCCCGGCAGCGCCCGGGTGGTGAACACCGTGCCGCCGCTCAGCAGGGCGCATTTCTGTTCCAGGCTCAAGCTGTTGATGATATCTGTGTGTTTCATGGGTCTCTCCTGACAATCAAAAAAAGGGGGCGGGCGTTTGCCCGCCGCCCCTTCTGTTCCTATGTGTTGATCAGACGGTTTTTACGTCCTCTTTCTTTTTGCGGAAGCGGAGGATCGTCAGAACGACCAGAACTGCGATCAGACCGCCGCAGACACCATCCACTGCGTAGATGACCTTCTGGTAAGGCTCGACCTTTGCCAGATAACGGCTGCCCGGCATACCGCCGTTCATTGCCTTGGAGTTTGCAATGGTGTACAGGATGTTATGGATTGCTTCACGACCGTAGTGGTAATCTGCAACGTCATCCTTGTTAAAGGTGTACCGTGCGCCGGTGGGCAGGTTCGTCAGCTTGCCGTCTGCACCGGCCTGGATCATCTGGCCAGCGTCCATAAAGACACCGGTGTTTGCGTTGTCGGTGATGATAAAGCCGTGGAAGCCCCACTCGTTGCGCAGCAGGCCGGTGATCATGTTGTAGTTGCCGCCGGCCCAGGTATAGCCAACGCGGTTGAAGGAGGTCATGATGCCGGTGACGGACGGGATCTCGGTGGTGGCATTGCTGTAAGTGCCGTCGCCGTTGTCCTTTGCATAGTTCATCTCGACCTTATCAGACTTGACGCACATCTCAAAGGGCTTGAGGTAGATCTCGCGGGCCGCCTGCTCGTTCAGGAAGGTCGCAATGCTGTACTGGCCTTCACGGTCGCCGCGGTGGTCCTCCTGATCGTTGATGGCGTAATGCTTGACAAAGACATACATACCGCGGGAGGCGACACCCTCACACTCGAGGGAAGCAATGTGACCGCCGATGAACGGATCCTCGGAGTAATACTCGCTGTTGCGGCCGGAGAATGCAGTGCGGTGCATGTTGACTGCCGGTGCATACCAGCCATCGACATCCAGATAGTAGGACTCGTCGCCAATGTTCTCGCCGTAGTGAGTGGCCAGATCATCGTTGTAGGTCTGTGCCAGAACGATCACGCCGCAGTGCGTGATGTTGCCCTTGAAGTAGAGGTTGCCGCTTGCATCGAAACCGAAGTTGATCAGGCCGGTGGCAGTATCTCGGTCGGTCGCGGAGGGCTTATCCACCGACTTGATGGCAGCCGTGCCATAGCCGGACTGGGTGATCAGGGTCTGATAATCACTGGGGGTCAGCTGGTCGAGCAGGTCGTTCCACTTGGGGTCGTTGTAATCCAGACCACGCATATCGATCAGACCCAGACCGTTGTCCTTGCCGTAAACGATTTCATCGGTCAGGGTGGAGAAGTCGGTGGGGTTCAGGGAATCAAAAGAATCCAGCTTTGCAAGGTCCTCCTTGCTGATCGTCTTGCGGTAGGTATAGGATGCAGCCTTGCCGCTGGCATCGGTGCCATTGATGGGGTTGCCCCAGGTGCTGATCTGGTCGCTGACCTCGCCGTCAACGGTCGGCCAGGTGCCAGTCCAGTCACTGCGGGAGAGATACTGCAGCCCGCCGTTTGCATGGTCGAGCTGATTGGTGATCTCCACACCGGTCGTGGTGTCGAGCTTGTAGGTCGTGGTATCCACGGTGCCGTTTGCCGGGGTGTAGGTTGCAACAAAAGCAGTGTCGCCGTCGGCGGTCATGCCATCTTCCACAGTCTTGCCCTTGGCAGAGAGGATGTTGTTGACCGCTTCGTGTGCGTTTTTAGCCGCAGTGATATAGTAATCACCTGCGTCCAGAATGTAGGTCTTGGCATTGACGTAGTCGTAGGACTTCAGCTGTTCCTGGTCGAAGGTGACCGTCACGGTCTCGCTTGCACCGGGAGCCAGCTCCGAGGTCTTGGCGTAACCGACCAGTTCAACGGCAGCCTTTTCCACCTTGTTGGCCTTGTCATAATCGGTGTAAGGGCTCTGTGCGTAGACTTCCACAACGTCCTTGCCTGCAACAGAACCGGTGTTGGTGACCTTGACCGTCACGGTGCAGGTATCGCCATCCCAGCTGGTGTTGTAATCCGACCAGTCAAAGGTGGTGTAGGACAGGCCGTAGCCGAAGGGGTACATCACAGCATCGTCGTAGTTGTAATCGCCCGCATTGCCCTGACCGAGGACTTTATCCTCGTAACGGGTCTCGTAGTAGCGGTAGCCAACATAGATGCCCTCTTTGTAGCTGACGTAGTTGTACTTGGTGAGGTTGCCATTCTCATCGTAGTAGGCAAAGTCGCCGAAGTTCTGCGCCGCCGGGCTGTTCATGGCATCCACTTCATAGGTATCCACGGTGCGGCCGGAAGGATTGACCTTGCCGGAGAAGATCTCAGCCAGAGAGCACAGGCCGTAGTCGCCCATGGCAGGAGCCGAGATGACCGTGTGGATGCTGGGATAATCCTCCACCCAGCTCAGATCGACCGCTGCACTGGAGTTGAGCAGCAGCACCACATCGTCAAAGTTGTCGTTCAGGTACTGGAGGATCTCCAGTTCCGTAGAATCCGGCTCCAGATAAGTCTTGGTCTTGTCCTCTTCCACATCGGTGTGGTTGTACATGGAGCGGGGCATATCACGGCCTTCGCCCGCCACACGGCTGAACACAAAAACAGGAACCGTATTCTTCATGGAATCGGTCAGACCCGGCTCTGCTTTCATAACAGACAAGGGGCATTCGTTGATGGAAAAGTCCTCGTCATCACCGTAGGAAACGGAACCAACGCCCAGACCGTAATCCTTGCCGTTGCCTTCGGAATAGAATTTCCAGAGGTCCTCGTTGACACCGAACCCGGCATCTTCAAAGGCCGTTTTCATATCGACTTTGTTGCCGCCGATGTAGCTGACTGCCGAATGGCTGACAAAACTGAAGGTGGTATCCGTGCTGTACGGCATTCTGCCTTCATCGTTCTTCAGCAGGACGATGCCCTCTGCTGCGATCTGCTTGTTCAGGGCGATCTCATCCTCAACCAGCGCATCCTCTGTGTCAAAGCCGGGCTTGCCGTACTCCATGTTGATGCCTTCGGTCTTGGCCTTGCTGTTGTCGATGCCGCCGCTCTTCAGGCCCAAAATGCTCTGCACGCTGCTGGCGTTGGGCGGGATCAGCACATTGGCCGCAACTATACCGCCCGCCAATGCGACACACAACACACCCGAAACGGCAGTTTTGATGATCTTGCCCATCATCTTACTGTCCTTCTTTTTCTGTGCCATAACTGTTAACTCCTTCTCTTTTGGGTACACGACCCGGTTCATAGCTGTTCTCCGGAGCGCGTCCGCTCCTTTGCTTGATGTCATTTTATCATATATACTGCAGAACGAACCGTTCTCCGCACAATCTGTCGTTTTGGATGCATAATTTGCAGAAGTTACAACAAGGTTTCAAATTTTATTATGCACATATACAAATATTGCCGCATTATATTTGTGCACCCTGCCAAATACAAAAAACGGCAGGGGATACCTGCCGTAAAAATATTATTGCTTTTGGGGCAGCGGAAATAAGATCCGCAGGGTGCACCAGTTGTTTTCCCAGTGCATCGTCATGCTGCCGCCGTGCTGCCCGACGGTGGTGCGGACACTTTTCAGGTCCGACCCCTGCTTCGGCAGACCGTCCGCATCCAGTGCGGGGGCGGCTTCTGTATAATGCTCGAACCGCAGCATGGCAAAACCGCCCTGACTGTACACCGCCACCTTGATGAGCCGCTTTTCGGGGTCCGGCTCGGCGCGCACGGCGGCAATGGCGTTGTCCAGCGCCACGCCCACGATGGTGCACAGCTCCCGGATGGTGAGAAAGCCCAGCATCCTGCCGTCTGCTACGCTGGTGATGGTGATATTCTCCTGCTGGCATTCCATGGTCTTGGCGGTGAGCAGGGTATCCAGCACCGGGTTGCCGGTCTTGTTCTCGGCCTCGTACTGGCGGATGTTCTGCTCCATGGCGGCAATGGCGGCGTTCTGCTTGGTCTGGTCCTGCTCCTCCCGGATGCGGGCAAGCTGGACTTTCAGTTCATGGTACCGCCGGTTGATGAGGTTGATGCCCTCCTTGCTGCGCTTGTACTGCTCGTACTGGCGGTGCAGTACCTCGTCCATGGCGGCAAGCTCACTGTGCAAAGCGTTCTCCTGCAGCTGCTCGTGCTGCACAGATAAGATCAGCACGCCGGAAAAATCCACCAGTGTGCGGATGGAAAAAATGCTCATGTTGATCTCGCTGCCGGGCAGAAAGCCCAGATTGCTCACCGCAAAGGCGGTCAGCGCCAGCATGACCGCCGTCAGGGCGGCGCTGCCGCCGATCTGTAAGTGCCCGGCGGGCTGGGGACGGCGGTGCTGCAGATAGCACATGATGCCGAACAGCGCCCCATACACCAGCGCCAGCAGCAGCAAAGAAAGGGGCTCCCATGGGCCGCGGGCGGGCCAGAGGGCGCAGTGCAGCTGCCACTCCACGCTGGCAGCAAGCTCTGCCAGAATAAACGCCCGTGCGCAGTGATACCCGGCTTCCAGCAGAGTGATGCTCCACACGCCCCATAAATATAGATAGGAAAGCCCGATGGCCGTTACCATGCAGGGGATCCAGAGCCCGCCGGGCACATCGCCCGTCAGCCCCAGAAAGGCCGACAGCACCGCCGCCCACAGCAGGGTGATGCCCCCGGTGACCGCCTTGGAAAAGCGGGGCGCAAGCGCCGGGGTGAACAGCAGCACCGCCAGACACTCGGCAAGGGCGGTGTACAGCCGGGGGATATCCGGCAGCGCGGTCATGAGCCTTCACCTCCGATGTAGTCGGTCAGTGCGGCAAGAAAAGCCTTACGCTTGGGGCGGCTGACCTGCAGCTCGCAGGGGCCCACCTGCACGATGCTCTGCCGCAGCTCCCGCACCTGTGCCAGATTGACAAGGTAGCCGCTGTTGCAGCGGGCAAAGGGGCAGTCTGCCAGCTTTTCCTCAAAGGCCTTGAGGGCGCCGGGGGCGGAAAAATCGCCCTCATCGGTATAAAAATGCACCCGGTGCCCCTCGCTTTCCAGATAATAGATGCTTGCGGTGTCCAGCCGGCGCAGCCCGCCCTCCACCGGCACGGTCAGGTAGTGCTTTGCCCGCTTTTCCAGCCGGGCAACCGCCTTGAGCAGCTGCTGCGAAAAGGCAAAGTAGGGCACCGGCTTCAGCACATAGTCCAGCGCTCCCACCGAGTAGCCCCGGATGGCGTACTGCGCCATATTGGTGATGAAGATCAGGATGACGTCTGCATCCATCTGCCGGATGCGCTCTGCCGTGGTCATGCCATCCAGATGCTTCATCTCCACATCCAGAAAAATAATGTCGTAGACCGCGCGGTAATCCTCCAGAATATCCACGCCGTCCGCAAATACCGATACCTCAAACTCTGTCCCGTACTGCCGGGTATACCGCCGGACATACTCCTGCAATACCCCCTGTACCTCCGCGTCGTCCTCTACGATCGCCACCCGGATCATGACCGCACCTCCCTTACCACACCTTTGTGGAACTGTTACGGCACTATTATAGCGCAATCCCGTCCGGTTTGCCAAGGGGGGCATCCGCACAAAGGGCAGGGCAGCCCACAGCTGACCACCGTGGACGTCAACCCCTACCAGCTGGGCATGGAGGCTGCCAGCCAGACCATCAACCACATCGAGAACCCGAACCTTCTGGCCACAAAGATCATCGTGCCGCACAAGCTCATCCCCCGGGAGAGCTGCTGCCCGCCGGAGGAGCAGCGCTAGGAAGTGCTTTTTCAGCAAGACAGTGTCCGCTTCCGGGAGCTGCCGCGCAGCGCTTGCTATCCTGCCCCCAGAGTAGACAGCGTAAAAAACGCTGCATCCTCCGGGGGTATTTTTATGCTCAAAAAGGCACAAAAGAATGCCCGCCCACCTGTGGAAAACCACGGTGAGCGGGCATTCTGCGTTTTATTGTTCGTGCCGCTGCAAAAGCGTTCAGAGGGCGGCGGTCTGGGGTACCAGCCGGAAGAGCATTACGGGCAGCGCGCTGTTTGCAAAATCCAGCGTAAGGATGATCGTTCCGCGCTCTGTTTCAAAAGGCATCTCGGTCTGTGTGCCGTCCGGGGCAATGCGCACAAGCTTTTTGCCTTCCAGCAATCCGGCGGGCAGCGCGAGCCTTACCCGGCCGGTGGGCTGCGTCAGGCTGCCTGCGGTTTCAAATGCCACACTCAGGTATTCCCCATTCGTCCGTGCGGTCACATCCTCCGCAGAAAGGCTGCCGCTGTTAGCCCACGCCGTTGCGGCTTCGATCTTTTCCAGCTGCGCGGCGTTTTCTGCCTGCCCGCACACGGGGCAGAAGGTCAGCGTTTCGCCTTCCGCAGTGCGGAAAGTAAACTTCCGGCAATCGGTGCTGCCAGTGTGCGCGCAGCCCTGCCGCAGACAATCGGCGCTCTGAGAGCCGGTTCCGTTCGGGGACCATGCACCGAACTGGTGTCCCAGCTGATCGGTCGGGTCTGCAGTGTAGCTGTCTTTGCAGCGGCTGCAAGTAAAGATGGTATAGCCGTCTGCTTCACAGGTAGGCTCTACGGTAACAGCCTGATAATCATGGTTCAGTGCGGGCAGCTCTGTGCGGGTGGTATAGTCGCAGCGGGAACAGGTTTCGTAAGCATTCCAGCCGATTTCCGTACAGGTAGGGGCTTTTGCTGCGTATTGCTTCAAATCATGATTCAGCGCGGGCAGCTCTTTGCGGGTGGTATAGTTGCAGCCGAAGCGGGAGCAGGTTTCGTAAGCATCCCAGCCCTTTTCCGTACAGGTGGGGGCTTGGGCTTCGTGCTGCTC
>SKEP01001821.1_pt1 | contig 10955 bp, 8 predicted proteins | sample 4826901 | NCBI WGS metagenome assembly SKEP01 (sample SAMN11008806, study PRJNA524170) | human gut metagenome | biome: Human fecal sample; material: Feces; isolation source: fecal sample from pouch patient p4, p43, p49, p54, p55 | host: Homo sapiens | place: Israel: Tel-Aviv | collected 2014-03-20
ATAAGTCCATAAAAGAACTCCATGTTTCCGAATGTCATAGCGTTTTCCAGTACCCATAGAGGAACGAAGCCTTAGTTATCTAGATAATGAGCTATATACTCCGAATCTCTGTTTTCACTTATTTTTTTGAGTTTTTTTATCAGTTTATTTAAGCTTGTCTCGTAATTAAATAAACCAATGCTGGAGTACTGTTCTTCAGTGCAATAGGATTCCTTATTTAGATATGTATTACCCATGTGAAACTCTGCAAATGTATAGGTGCATACTGTCTTAAACATCTGCTCAACGCGTAAGAGATACTTTAATAGTATCTCTCGAAGAAATAAGTCAAACTCAAAAAGCCTGTATATATCGCTGAACTTAGTACCTTCTTTGTAAAAGTCATTAGACAACTCGGAAGATCTCTGCCTGTCAATAAATGGGTCTTTGTATCCATTGATAATGGAATAATAACCATATCTCAAGAGCAAGCTAGGGGATTCATTGAGGTCTATGACTACCCCTCTCGACTCAAGAAGCTTGATTTGTTCTTCAATAGGGAGAAAAGGTTTTTGCATATTGACCCCTTTATAAAGCAGAAGGGCACCCAAAAATGAGCACCCCTCTGGGTTGGGGGACACATGGAACCACCCAACCGTAACCACTTGTTTATTATTATGTATTAGCATGTCTACGGTGTCAAATACGAAACCAATCAAATTAGTACTTGCATGGGCGCAAGACTGTCTTTATACTTAAACACCGCAAAAGGATTTCTCGGCTTTGTACGAGTGGTACTTTTTATGAGCGGTACTTTTACATATTCCCCGATGGCGCAGCGGTAGCGCAGCTGACTGTTAATCAGCGTGTCGCAGGTTCGAATCCTGCTCGGGGAGCCAGAATTTTCGGGCCGAGGCGTTTGTCTCGGCCTTTTTGTTGATAGCGGAGCTTCTTTGGGAGCTTTGACGACGGTTCACACAGACCTGTGATGCAGTTTTGCAGACCTGTGATGTACTTTTTCAGAGCGAAAAGAGCGATTTTTTAGCAAAATGTGCATCACAGCCCCGACTTTTGAAGCAGATAAGTACATCACAGCTTTCAAAAAGCACATCACAGCCCGCAGCATCTACATCACAACTCGCAAGAAAATACATCACAGCCCGAGAATTTATCGCACAGGCTTTTTAAGATTCCCCTTATGGTCGGAAGGACTTTTCGTCACAAAAAGAACGCAATTTTTGTTATCAACCTCCGTTTACCAGTCACAAACGACCGTCTGGCGAACTTATGGGTACGTTAACACTCAAGTTTGATACCGTATCCCATAAGGTTGGCGTCGCGTAAAAGGGCGCGACATACAGAGAAAGGGCAAATCCTATGGATATGTCTCGTCGTAAGTTTGTTGAGTTCTGTGGTCTTGGCGTTCTGAGCGTCGCTGGCACCAGTGTTCTTGCTGGTTGTGACGGTGGCAAGAAGGGCGATGATTCCGGTAAGGAAAATTCTGCCGGTGGTGCTGTTGCCAATAAGGATAAGCCGGTTGTCTTCTTCAACCGTCAGCCTTCCAACAGCTCAACCGGTGAGCTTGATATGACCACCTTGAACTTCAATAAAGACACCTACTACGTTGGCTTTGATGCGAATCAGGGTGCTGAAGAGCAGGGCAAGATGGTTCTTGAGTACGTTAAGAAAAACGCCGCTAAGCTTGACCACAACAACGATGGCACCATTGGCTACGTTCTTGCCATCGGCGACATCGGACACAACGATTCCATCGCACGTACGCGCGGCGTCCGCAAGGCTTTGGGTACGGCTGTCGAGAAGGACGGCAAGATCGTGTCCGATCCTGTCGGAAAGAACCTGGATGGCTCGGCAACGGTTGTTCAGGACGGCAAGCTTGAGGCAGACGGCAAGACGTATGTAATCCGTGAGCTCGCTTCTCAGGAAATGAAGAACTCTGCCGGTGCCACATGGGATGCCGCAACTGCAGGTAATGCCATTTCCGCATGGGCAGCTGACTTTGGCGACCAGATTGATGTCGTTGTTTCCAATAATGACGGTATGGGCATGGCAATGTTTAACGCCTATTCCAAGAAGGAAGGTCTCCCGACCTTTGGTTACGACGCAAACTCTGACGCGGTTGCTGCCATTGCAGACGGATTTACCGGCACCATTTCCCAGCACCCCGATGTTCAGGCATATCTGACGCTTCGCCTGCTTCGCAATGCCCTTGATGGCGTTGACATCAACACTGGCATTTCCACGAAAGACGACGCAGGTAACGTTTTGTCCGAGAAGGACTACAAGTACAGTGCAGATGAGCGCTCCTACTACGCTTTGAACGTTGCCGTTACCGGCGAAAACTACAAGGACTTCATGGATGCCACCACAACATATCCTGATGCTTCCAAGCAGCTTGATGCATCCAAGAGCCCTGAGAAGAAGGTTTGGCTGAATATCTACAACTCCGCCGACAACTTCTTGAGCTCCACCTATCAGCCACTTCTTCAGAAGTATGACAAGCTTCTGAACCTCAAGGTTGAATACATCGGTGGCGACGGCCAGACCGAGGCAAACATCACCAACCGTCTTGGTAACCCGAGCGAGTACGATGCCTTTGCCATCAACATGGTTAAGACCGACAACGGCTCTTCTTACACGCAGCTGCTCCAGAACTAGTAAACGTTGTAGACGCGTGGTACACGGGAGGAGAGGAGTTGCTCCTCTCCTCCTTGTTTCTCGACAGCCGAGCTTCTTGCAGGTAAGAAGCATGTGGCGAGAAGAACGAGCACGGAGAAACAAAGGGGTGATAAAATGGCCGATTTGCAAGACGACATTGTTCTTTCAATCAAAGGGATGAGCAAGTCCTTTGGGCGAAACCGCGTACTTGACCATATCGATCTTGACGTGCGTAAGGGCAGCGTTATGGGTCTTATGGGAGAGAACGGTGCCGGCAAGTCCACCATGATGAAGTGCCTGTTTGGCACGTATCAAAAAGACGAGGGTCAGATTTTTCTCGATGGTAGGGAAGTAAGCTTCTCCGGACCAAAGGATGCCTTGGAAAACGGTGTCGCCATGGTTCATCAGGAGCTTAATCAGTGCCTTGAGCGCAATGTTATTGACAATCTTTTTCTTGGTCGTTATCCGGTTAATGCGATGGGCGTCATTGACGAAGGTCGCATGAAAAAAGAGGCAAACGAGCTGTTTCGTCGTTTGGGGATGACGGTTAATCTGACGCAACCGATGAAAAAGATGTCCGTTTCTCAGCGCCAGATGGTTGAGATTGCAAAGGCAATCTCTTATAACGCAAAAATAATTGTGCTTGACGAGCCGACTTCTTCACTCATGGCGCAAGAGGTCGAGAAGCTCTTTTCGATGATTCGCATGTTGAAAGAGCAGGGCATTTCTTTGGTGTACATCTCTCATAAGATGGACGAAATCTTTGAGATATGCGATGACATTTCGGTTTTGAGAGACGGCAAACTGGTTATGACAAAGCCGTGTGCCGAGACCAACATGAACGAGCTTATCGCTGCCATGGTCGGTCGTTCTCTTGAGAATCGTTTTCCTGAAGTTGACAACAATCCGGGAGACACGTATCTCTCGGTACAGCACCTTTCGACAAAATATGCGCCATATCTGCAAGACGTGACCTTTGAAGTTAAGAAAGGTGAGATTTTTGGTCTCTATGGTCTGGTAGGCGCGGGTCGTACGGAACTTCTGGAGACTATCTTTGGTGTTCGTACGCGTGCTGCCGGCCGCGTGTATGTCAACGGTCACTTGATGAACTTCTCAAGTGCCGCTGAGGCCATGGACCACGGCTTTGCCATGATTACCGAGGAACGCAAGGCAAACGGTCTCTTTTTGAAAGGCGACCTGACGTTTAATACGACCATTGCCAATCTCAATCAGTACAAATCGGGACCGCTTCTTTCCGATCCAAAGATGACGAAGGCAACCGTTAAAGAACTCAAGGTCATGAACACGAAAGCAATGGGACCCGACGATCTCATTTCAAGCCTCTCCGGCGGCAATCAGCAGAAAGTTATTTTCGGCAAATGGCTTGAGCGCTACCCTAAGGTTTTTTTGATGGACGAGCCAACTCGAGGCATCGACGTTGGTGCAAAATACGAAATCTACGAGCTCATTATTGATATGGCTAAGAAGGGAACAACCATCATCGTTGTCTCTTCCGAGATGCCTGAAATTTTAGGCATCACCAACCGTATTGGTGTTATGTCGGCAGGACGACTTTCCGGCATTGTAGATACCAAAGATACGAATCAAGAAGAACTCCTGCGCCTCAGCGCAAAGTACCTGTAGAAGGAAGGTTGATGTATATGCCAAACACAGGTGATACGGTCCTGACGGCTGAGCAGGAGTTGAAACTGCGCAAGCCTATTGATGAGTATGTCGGCTCCATTCAACAGAAGATTGACAATCTTCGTCTGGATGGCACCGACCAGGTTGTTCTTGCGATGAGCAACATTGAATCCGCAAAACGTGACAAGTCGATTACTGCCGATGAGCGCTCCGCACAAATTGCCGAGCAGAAGGCTCTTCTCGATAAGGCAAAGGCGGTTGAAGCATCGCATAAGGAGGAGATTTCCAAACTCATTGCCGATGCAGAAAGCTACCTCAAGCAGCACTTCTCGCCTGATTATTTGGAACCCGTTAAAGCAAGCTGCAAAGCGGAGAAGGTCATAGCAAAGCAAGAGTACGAGAAGCGCTTGGCTCAGCTTGAAACAGAGCACACGCAGACACTCTCTGCCTTGACTGATTCTCAAGAAATAAAAGACGAAAAGTACGTCTACAAGAATCGTCAATTTGACGCAAAGGTGACCTACGAAAAAGAACTCCAGCGTATTAAGGATCGCAGCCACGATGCGTTCAGCTATGAGTATCATTTGATTGACCAGTTGCGCATGTCGAAGTTTACGCTTCTTGAGACGCAGAAACAGAAGTGGGAGAACTATAAGTATTCCTTTAATATGCGCTCGTTCCTCCTGCAAAACGGCTTGTATATTGTCATTTTGCTGGTCTTCATTGGTTTGTGTGTTGTGACTCCGGCCGTAAAGGGTACGCAGCTTTTAACCTATAACAACGTACTTAATATTTTGCAGCAGGCGTCTCCTCGCATGTTTCTGGCTTTGGGTGTTGCCGGTCTTATCTTGCTCACCGGTACCGATCTGTCCATCGGACGAATGGTGGGTATGGGCATGACGGCTTCAACCATCATCATGCACCAAGGTATCAATACCGGTGGCGTCTTCGGTCATATCTTTGACTTTACCGGTCTTCCCATTCCCGTGCGCATTGTATTTGCACTGCTTACCTGTATTGTGCTCTGTACGGTGTTCACCTCCATTGCCGGTTTCTTTACGGCAAAGTTCAAGATTCATCCGTTCATCTCGACGATGGCAAACATGCTCATTATCTTTGGTATCGTGACCTATGCCACAAAAGGCGTTTCTTTTGGCGCAATTGAAGCAAGCATTCCTGCTACGGTTATTCCGCGCGTCAATGGTTTCCCGACAATCATTTTGTGGGCGATTGCCGCCATTGCGCTCGTGTGGTTTATTTGGAACAAAACCACCTTTGGCAAGAACCTCTATGCCGTCGGTGGCAATCCCGAAGCGGCGGCCGTTTCCGGTATCAATGTTTTCAAAGTCATGCTCGGTGCCTTTGTCATGGCCGGTATTTTGTACGGTTTTGGTTCTTGGCTTGAGTGCATGCGTATGGTTGGCTCCGGCTCCGCCGCATATGGACAGGGTTGGGACATGGATGCCATTGCGGCCTGCGTAGTCGGTGGCGTTTCATTTACCGGCGGTATCGGTAAGATTTCGGGCGTTACAACGGGTGTTCTCATCTTCACCGCTCTGACGTATTCACTTACCATCTTGGGTATTGATACGAACCTGCAGTTTGTATTCTCGGGCGTTATCATCCTCGCTGCGGTCACGCTCGATTCCTTGAAGTACGTACAGAAGAAGTAAGGTACACAGAGGACAAATGCGGCACTGACGATACGATTGCCTTTATGTAGACTAAACAAGGGTCGGTCTTTTAAGACCGGCCCTTGTTTTTGACCTTGTTTTGAGCTTTTATGTAGAGATGGAGAGATACAAAGAAGGTTTGAGGGCCTACCAAATGTAGATCTTGGTTCCGTATGGAATGTTGTTATAGATCCACTTGGCGTTTTCGGTGGCAAGACGCACACAGCCATGTGATCCGTGATACCCAAGTCGTCCGTCTCGCACGGTATATCCGTCGCTGTTGTAAAGAATTGAATGAATGAGGTAGTCTCCTGAAATTTGTGTGTAATACCAGCAGCGATATCCGGAACCGAAATAAAGACCTTTCATGCCGGCGCTGAACTGGCCGTGAGGAGTCCACATACCAGGAGCACCCGTTGTACAATACCACTCGTGCCACGGAACCCAATTTCCGTATGAGCCGTAATAGACGGCAAAGCGGTTCTGGTGTGTATCAATTTGAATGAGCCACCTGGTTGCGCTGTAAATATTTTGCGCATAATGGAACATATCGGGATAGTAGCAGGGAACCTCATACATGGCTCCGTCGGAGTCAGCGTGGTAGAGCTTTCCGCCCCAGCTTAGATATCCGGTCTTCATAGCTCCGCTTGTAGGATCAAGATAGTAGTCTTTACCTCCGTCTTTAATCCATCCGGTATCCATCTTTCCATTGGCCGCTAAGTGGTACCAATAACTTCCGCTTGGATGCACCCAGCCGGTTTGCATTAAACCGTTTGAATCGAGGAAGTACCAAGAACCGCCGTAGTTCAACCATCCGGAAGCAGGTCTGCCGTCATCGTTGAAGAAATAATCTTTCCCGTCAATTTTTTGCCAGCCGGTAAGAAGTTTATGGTCCTCAGAAACATAGACTACAATGTCTCCCAAATCGACTTTACCCGTTGGCTGAGAGCCGTCGGCTGCAAAGAATTCGCCGTTGATAATTCTTCCCGTGAGAGAACCTTCTTGAGTTGCCCATGCTTTATCGCCATTGGGGAGCGTAACCCACTGCTTGCGAGCAAGACCCTCCGTTTTATCAAACCAATAATAGTTTCCACTCAGAGCAACCTCGCCGAGTTTTACCGGATGATCCGGCTGTTCTTCATCAAAGTAAAAAAGCTTATCGCCTGTGGTGTAATGCCATCCGGAAACAAAAGCACCTTCTTTGGAGGCAAATGACTTTGAGTCAGGCTTGGTTTCAACCCACTGATTTGAAGCCATACCCTGATTCTCGTCAAACCAGTAGTGACGGCCTCCGTTAAGAACAACCTCACCAAAGAGTGCGGGATGTGTAGGATCTTCGGTATCGAAGTAGAAGATCTTGTTACCGATGTAGCGCCACCCTGAGATAAAAGCACCTTCTTTAGAGGCATAAACCCAGTTGCCACCTGGAAGCTTTACCCATCTGTCCTGTGCAAGGCCGCTATGCTCATCAAAGTAATAGTGACGTCCTCCGTTAAGGGTTACCTCACCAAAGAGTGCAGGATGTGTGGGATCTTCGGTATCAAAGTAGAAGATATCGTTACCGATATAGTGCCACCCTGAGATGAAAGTACCTTCTTTGGAGGCATAGACCCAGTTGCCACCTGGAAGCTTTACCCATCTGTCCTTTACAAGACCTCTGCTCTCATCAAAGTAGTAGTGACGTCCTCCGTTAAGGGTAACTTCACCGAGAAGAGCTGGGTGATGTTCTTGTGAGGGATCAAAGTAGAAGATATCGTTGTTTGTGGTATATGCCCAACCTCTTGCAGCTATACCTGCACCATTAAAGAAATGCCAACCGTCACTGTCTTTGAACCAGCGGCTGCTATATGCTTCGCCATTGGAATTAAAATACATCCATCCGTTGTCTGTCTTGTGCCAACCCGGACTTTGTTGAATGGTGCCGGCTTTATATTCCATCTGGCGAGAAACGCTTGTGCCGTCAGACGATTTTGCTGTGATATACAGGGTGTAGGTGCCGCCTGAAAGTGGCGTAAAGCTATATGACGTATTGGTAGTGTTTTCTGCGAGAGTTACCCACGAACCTCCCGAGATCTTATAGTAGTAGGAGTATGTCATTCCGCTACCAACGCCAACAAGATGAGGACGCATGGTAATCTGTCCGTCTGAGCCGAACCATGCGTCAATACGGCTCATGCTCCACCATGTCTTTGACGCATAGAAGTGATCCCAAATACCCCACGCATCGGCGTATCCAATACGATCAATAAAGGCAGAGTTGGAAAGCTTTGCCTCCATCGATGGGTTGGAGATAAACTCATGCTCAATGACGACTCCTAAGATGCCATTTCTGCGAGCATATCGAATGATGCCAAAGTAGTCTGATTCCTCACCGGTGTCATACGTGTCTCCACCGCCATACCCCTTTGTTGGAGCGGAATCCCAACGAGTGGTAATACCAGCTCGCTTATTAAGCTCACCGTTGATGGCTTTCGCAAGCTTCTGACCGGCGGTATATAAATCATTGTTGTAGCGAATATTTCTGGGAGTAAGTACCATCGATCCAACGGCATTTGGACCGGCTGAGTTGTAGTGCATGGAGACAATCGCGCAACATTTCGCATCAACGGCGCGCTGTACACGCTCTTTCAGCGTAGGATCTTCGTTCTGCCCACGCACCACAACAACCTTGATTCCCCATTTCTCAAGATAGTACTTCGTGCTCATGGCGGTGTTCCAGGCCACGTCTCCCTCACGAAGACCGGAAGGGCCAATGGCGCCCGGATCGCGTCCACTCATACCATCACTGTGTCCGGGATCAAGCGCAATGGGTCTGCCGGTTGTTCGGGCAGTTTCTATGGCGCTTTCAAGGGAGTCTGATGTTATTAAGTTGCCTGATGAATCCATCGTGGTATACGTCTCGGCATATGCCCTTTGGATGTTTCCCGCAAGACAAAATGCAAAAAGAACAAGGATGCAAACCGCCCACAGACGCATTGTGGATAAGAACTTCGCTCGATTCATATATCCTCCATGTAAAGCTGAGTGAAGCATTTTCTGTGTAAAAATTACGCAACAGTTAATTTTACCTCATAATACATGGTTCACAAAGAAAAGATGTATTCGCAGCGAGGAATTGTATCTTATATGAGCAAAACCGACAGAAACCTTCGTTTTCCAGAGCACTTCTCGGCAGCTATTTTTGACTTTGACGGAACGCTTGCCGACACAACCCAGCTTTGGCAAAAAATTGATCGGGAGTTCTTTGAATCTCGGAACATTCCCTATGATGCAACCCTCAGCGAACACATTTCCCCTCTTGGATTTACCGATGGCGCACGCTGGGTGATTGAAACCTATCATCTGCATGAATCTGTTGACCACATTGTTGACGAGTGGGCCGCAAAAGGAAGGGCCGCATATCAAAACGATGTCGTCTTAAGGCCCGGTGCCGAGAAATACCTCCGCTATCTCCGCAGCAAAGGTATTGCAACGGCACTTGCAACCGTAAACGATGCCAATGTTTTTCGTGCAATGGAAGCTCGTATTCCCTTTCATGAACTTTTTGATGTCATAGCATTTGGATCTGAAGTCGGATGTGGAAAAGATCGTCCCGATCTGTATACATACGTTCTTTCCCAGCTTAAAACTTCTGCGCGCACTACCATAGTTTTTGAAGATATTCCGGTTGCCCTTAAGACTGCAAAATCATTGTCGCTTATTACCTGTGCGGTCAAATCGGATGACCCAACACAAAACATGGACCTTCTGGCTCCGTACACAGACTATTTCATCAGCTCATGGAACGATCCAAGACTCATGGGTTCGGCCGGTGAGAGTGACGGCTCACGCTAAGCCGGTGGCATATTCGGGAAAGCTCATTTCATTTTGGCCTACGTTTCAGTCTATACACCAATGCAGCGAAACAATGCAATAAAAAAGGGAGACTGAAAAACCAGTCTCCCCTCCTTTGGCATATCCAAGAAAATCTAGATCTTGTGAACGCTTGAAGCCTGAAGCTTGCCATTCTGACCAGTTGTAATCTCGAATTCAACAGGCTGACCCTCGTCGAGAGTCTTGTAGCCATCCATCTCGATCTCGGAATAATGAACGAACAAATCATCGCCGTCCTCGCGAGAGATGAATCCGTAACCCTTTTCCGGATTAAACCATTTAACAGTACCTTGAGCCATTTCGTGCCTTTCTTTCTTGTCCCGCGGGACAAACGCTGCGCTTTCGCGCGATACCCGTAGCCAATGCTACAACGAATATAATAACCTTAACGAACCCATATTGTATTGAGAAACCGTTGGCGGAATAAAGTACACCGATGAGCGGCATATTTTAGATATAAATTTGTATACTATTCTCATATGTTCAATTTATATACATTTTATATACATTAAGTTTGAGAAGGAGCAGGCCCATGCAGCGCACCTACTTTGATATAAAATTTCAAAAAGACCTGCCACTGTTTCTTGTTGTTGCGCTGCTCGCGATAAGCATTTCGCTGGTAGCTCCAGCAAAAACCGTATATGCGGAAAATACAGACTCTCAGGAACATTCGCAATTAAGCACGCCCACTTCGGAAAATACCTCTCAATCAACGCAAAATACCGAGGCCTCCCCCTCCCATGGGACAAAACCTTTGGACAATTCGCAGGCAGACAACGCAGCTCCCGCGAACGGCGCGCCAAAAACCAATACAAATACAGAATCCTCCACTGCAAACAATACTGAAAATGGAGCATCATCTTCCTTAGAGAAATCAGGTGACCCGTCACAACCTTCCACTTCAGAGTCTTCCGAAGCATCTGCTCCCGATTCTCCCAAGCCAACATTTGGTTGGGAAAAATGCGCAGAGGGTTTTCGTTATAAGGATGAAAACGGATCTTACCTCAAAAATTGCTGGTTCAAAGACAGTGACGGTTGGCATTTCTTTAATGGTGCAGGTATAGCTGCAAGAGGTTGGGCATATACCACAAACAACGATATCTTCTACTT
>SKEP01001859.1_pt1 | contig 10820 bp, 7 predicted proteins | sample 4826901 | NCBI WGS metagenome assembly SKEP01 (sample SAMN11008806, study PRJNA524170) | human gut metagenome | biome: Human fecal sample; material: Feces; isolation source: fecal sample from pouch patient p4, p43, p49, p54, p55 | host: Homo sapiens | place: Israel: Tel-Aviv | collected 2014-03-20
CCTCACTAACTTCCGATTTTTCGGTTTCATTCTACATCAAAACTATGAACAATTCAACCACAGAAAGAGAGGTATCAACTATGTATTACACCCAAGAACAAATAGACCGCGCCAACCAAGCCGACATTGTTTCTTTTCTGCACGGACAGGGCGAGCAGCTTACCCGCGCCGGGAACGAATACCGCTGGAAACGGCACGACAGCATGACTATCCGAGGAAATAAATGGTATCGCCACAGCCAGAGCAAGGGCGGCGGCCCCGTCGATTTTGTCATGGAGTTTTTCGGAAAGAGCTTTACCGAAGCCGTTGAACTTCTCACAGGGGAACAGGGAGCAGCCGCGCCGGACAGACCAAGCCCCGCGCCCCTCTCTGATTTTCGATTGCCGCCCCGCAGCCCCGACAACCGAACAGCGAGGAACTACCTCACAGCAGCCCGCCGCATTGATGAAGATGTGTCAGGCTTTTTCTTTGCCAGCGGGGATATTTACGAGGAAGCCGCCCACCATAACGCCGTATTCGTAGGACGGGACGAGGACGGAGTACCACGCTACGCCCACCAGCGCGGCACAGCCGGGAACTTCCGGCTTGATGTGAAAGGCAGCGACAAAGCCTTTAACTTCTGCTACCGGGGCGAGGGCGAAAGATTGTTTGTCTTTGAAGCCCCGATAGACCTGTTATCTTTCCTCTGTCTGTTCAAAAAGGACTGGCAGAAGCAAAGCTATCTGGCACTGGGCGGCGTGGGGGAAAAAGCCCTTTTGCGTTTCCTCTCTGACCGTCCGAACATTACCACCGTCTACCTCTGCCTTGACAGCGACGAAGCCGGAAACGACGCTTGCAGCCGCCTTGTGAAGCTCATGCCGGAGGGATATACCGTCCACCGCCTTATCCCTCTTTTCAAAGATTGGAACGAGGTACAGACGCGCCGGGGAGAAATCACAGACGGGAAGTATTTGCGTGAAGCGGTCTATGGATTGAAAGAGCCGCCGCAGGAAGAAACGGTTGAGATTATCCGCATGAGCGAGGTTGATACACAGACCGTTGAATGGCTATGGGAGCCGTATATCCCCTTTGGGAAAGTAACCATTGTGCAAGGCAATCCCGGCGAGGGCAAGACCACCTTTGCCCTACGCCTTGCCGCCGCCTGCACCACCGGGGGAACGCTGCCGGGCATGAAGCCCATGCAGCCCTTTCAAGTGATTTACCAGACCGCCGAGGACGGTTTGGGCGATACCGTCAAGCCACGCTTGATGGAAGCCAAAGCCGACCTTGACCGGGTGCTTGTGATTGATGAAGCCAAGCGAGAGCTTACCCTATCTGACGAGCGCATAGAGAAAGCAATCGTACAGAACGGGGCGCGTCTGATTATCCTTGACCCCATACAGGCGTACATGGGCGAAAAAACCGACATGAACCGGGCAAACGAAGTGCGCCCCATGTTCCGCCGCCTTGCCGAAGTTGCCGAGCGTACCGGGTGCGCCGTTATCCTTATCGGACATTTGAACAAAGCAGCCGGAGGGCAGAGCGCGTACCGGGGATTAGGTTCTATCGACTTCCGCGCCGCAGCAAGGAGCGTCCTGCTGATCGGGCGCGTGAAGCGAGAACCGAATGTGCGCGTTATCATTCACGACAAATCTTCCCTTGCGCCGGAGGGAAAGCCCGTTGCCTTTTGCCTTGACCCGGAAACAGGCTTTGAGTGGATAGGCGAATATGATATAACCGCCGACGAACTGCTATCCGGCGCGGGCGGCAACAACGCCACCAAAACCGAACAGGCTGAAAAGCTGATACTTGACCTACTGGCAGACGGAAAAGAGCTTGCCAGCGAGGACATAGAGAAAGCCGCAGCCGACGCGGGGATTTCTGCCCGTACTGTCCGGGCGGCAAAGAAAAACCTTGACGGGCGCATTACCTCAAAGCGTATCGGCGCAGCATGGTATCACGCCCTAAAAAAGTGAACTGGCAAAATCCAAGTGGCAAAACCCAGATACCTTGCCACTTCGCCACTTCAACCTCAAAACCACCGCCCCATGTATGACCGCATGGGGCTTTTCTCATGGAAAGGAGAGCCTATGAACAACGACACCAGCAACCGCAGCACCCCCGCAACCGCTTCCCCTCTGACCGTAAAGGAAGCAGAACAGCCCGATATTGTGAAGAAAATCGGAAACACGACCTATCGGGTGAAAATCCACTTCAGCACCACCAGCAAGGAAACTATGAGCGATAAAATCAAGCGGCTTATTATGAACGATTGCGGGAAAATTTCTTAAAACCACCTTGACAAAATGTATCAGAAGATACCCTCCTTTCCGCTATGGAGCGCGCCGGTGCGGACGATCTGCCGGAGGACGCCGAGCGCCAAGGTTTGGGAACCCCGGCCACCCGCGCCTCCATCTTAGAAAAGCTGGTGCAGATGGGCTTTGTGGAGCGCAGGGGCAAACAGCTACTTCCCACCAAGGACGGCCACAACCTTGCCTGCGTGCTGCCGGAGGTGCTGACCTCTCCCCAGCTTACGGCACAGTGGGAAACAGAGCTGACGGCCATTGCCAAGGGGCAGGCCGACCCGGAGGGCTTCATGGCTGGCATTGCAGAAATGACAAGGGGCCTGATCGCAAACTACTCTCAGATCAGCGAGGACGCGCAGAAGTTGTTTCAAGCCGAGCGTGTGGTTATCGGCAAATGTCCGCGCTGCGGGGAAAGCGTCTACGAGGGCAAAAAGAACTACTACTGCGGAAACCGAAGCTGCCAGTTTGTCATGTGGAAGAATGACCGATTTTTTGAGGAACGGGGCAAGGCGTTCACCCCGAAAATCGCCGCCGCGCTCCTTAAAGACGGAAAGGCAAAGGTAAAGGGCCTGCGCTCCATGAAAACCGGCAAAACCTATGACGGGACGGTGCTTTTGGCCGATACCGGCGGCAAGTATGTAAACTACCGCGTGGAACAGAGGGGCAAGAACTAAAAACAGCAAGCATAGGGAGTGTAGCCACACTCCCGGCAAAATCCCTGACCCGGCGCACCTGCCGGGCCGGGGATTTTCTCTTTGGGGAAGCCCCAAACCCCTTGTATCAGATCACCGCCATAGAAAGGATGTGAACCCAAAATGTCTTACAGCTCCTACGACCACGACGATTTAGAACCGGCCAGCACTATGCGGATCGAGCGTCGGATTTACTTTGAAAGCGGCAAGGCCGATCTTTCCGAAATGGTAAAGCTGCCCCTTGCGGAGCTTCTTTCCCTGCGGGCGGAAAGCGCCGCCGCAGAACAGGAAGTGTTTGACCGCCTGAAAGAACAGGCCGCCGCATGGGAGGAACAGGCCGGAAGAACCCTGTTTCTGGACAAAGCCCTTGAATATGCCCGGACGCTTCCCGTCACCCACACCGCAAACCAGTGGGAGGCCCCGGACGAATACCGCCATATCCGCAGCAACATGGTTTACCAGATGGATTACTCCATTTCCGAGAACACCCGGTATGACAGCGCCGCCCAAAAATCCGTCCCCTACTCGTGGACGCTCCGCTGGGGTCTTTATACCAACGCACCCCACGGAAACCCGATGGAAAAGATCGCCGGACAGGAACGGAAAGTCTTTTCCAGCCGGGAAGAACTGGACAAGTACCTGAATGGCCGGATCAAAGCCCACGACCATTACTTTACCGAAATTTCCCCGGCCATCCCCAAGGAATACGCCGACTGTTTTAAGGTCAATGGCTGCCTGCTCCCCGGCTATACCATCGAGGGGGAGGAACCGGCAAAAGCCGCAGCACTTCCCACACAGGAGGAAGCCGCACAGCCGCAACAGACCACAGCCACCCCGGAAAGGAGGGAACCCGTGAACGAAGTATTTTCCATTTTTCTTGATAACCGCGCCGAGGCGCAGACCGGCGGGCCGCATGGGTACTGGCTTTCCCTGCCGACTTCCGCCGAACAGGTACAGGAAACCTTAAAGGAAATCCATATCACCGCCGACAACCAGCAGGACTTGTTCATTGGCGACTTTTCCGCCCCGGAGGGAAAACCGCTGGAACTGCCGGAGGACTTAATCAAGACAGCCAGCGTGGACGAACTGAACTTCCTTGCTGCCCAGCTTCAAAAGCTGGACGCCGTGGAGCTTGCGGAGCTGAACGCCGTCATGCAGTCCCCGGCGAAAATGCAGACCATCGGGCAGCTTTTGGACTACGCTGAAAACACCGATTGTTTTGTCTTAATCAACGCCAAGGACAACCGCAGTCTGGGGGAATATTATCTGAATGATTCCGGGCTGTTTGTCGTTCCCGACCCGTGGAAACCGGCCATTGACACCGACCGGCTGGGAAGTTTTATCGCCAACGAGGAACAGGGAACCTTTACCGATTACGGCTATATCCTGCGAACCAGCGACGAATGGCAGCGCGTCCATGAGGGCCAGCCAGTGCCGGAGGAATACCGGGTGATGGCCTATCCTGCGCCGGAAATTCTGCGGGAGGAAAGCAAGGTGCAGCCGGAGGCGGCAACCCCCGCAAAGGCCCCGCAGCCTGTCACCCCCATTCTCTTAAACGGCCAGAACAGCGCCGAGCGCATGAAAGAGATCACCGACCGGCTGGAAACCGGCATACAGGAGCTTTTCGAGAGTGAACGCTACAAAGCCTATCTCACCACCATGTCCAAGTTCCACAGTTACAGCTTCAACAATACCCTCTTGATCGCCATGCAGGGCGGACAGCTTGTGGCAGGCTACAACAAGTGGCGGGACGATTTTCACCGCAATGTGAAGAAAGGCGAAAAGGCCATCAAGATACTGGCCCCGGCCCCGTTCAAGGCAAAAAAGGAAGTGCAAAAGCTGGACGCACAGGGCAGGCCGGTGATGGGAAAAGACGGAAAGCCTGTTACCGAAGTACAGGAAATACAGGTTCCGGCCTTTAAGATCGTTTCCGTCTTTGATGTGAGCCAGACCGAGGGAGAACCGCTGCCCTCTATCGGCGTGGAAGAACTGACCGGCAGCGTGGAACGCTACGGGGAATTCTTTAAGGCGCTGGAACAGACCTCCCCGGTTCCCATTGGTTTTGAGGACATTCCGAGCGGTTCCCACGGCTACTACCACCTGACGGAAAAGCGGATCGCCATTCAGGAGGGCATGAGCGAATTACAGACCCTAAAGACGGCTATCCACGAGATCGCCCATTCCAAGCTCCACGCCATCGACCCGGAAGCCCCGGCCATTGAGCAGGCCGACCGTCCCGACAGCCGCACCCGCGAAGTGCAGGCCGAAAGCGTGGCCTATGCCGTCTGCCAGCACTACGGGCTGGACACCTCCGATTATTCCTTTGGCTATGTGGCCGGTTGGAGTTCCGGCAAGGACTTGAAAGAGCTGAAAGCCTCCCTTGAAACCATCCGGGCCACCGCCCATGAACTGATTACCACCATTGACGGCCACCTTGCCCAGCTTCAGAAAGAACGGCAGGCCCAGCAGGAGCAGCCGCAGGCCGCACCGCTGGAACAGGCCGCCGAGCAGCCAGACCCGGACAGCGTATTTTCCAAGCTGCCCCCGGAGCAACAGCAGGAAATGACCGCCAGCGTAAAAGCCATGCTGCAAACCCTCATTGACGCGGATTTGAAATCCACCGGCGAAGTGTCGCAGGGAACCAAGGAGGCGGCGCAGGCGCAGGGCTTTACCATTGCCGGGGATGGAACGCTGGAACAGGCCAAAGCCCCGCAGGAGGCCGCCTACCGTCTGGAAAGCGGCGAATATCTGTATATCCAGACATCAGAAACCGGCTACGATTACACGCTGTACGGTCCCGACTACAAAGAACTGGACGGAGGCCAGCTTGACAATCCCGACCTGTCCCTTGCGGAAGCCGGAAAAGAAATCCTTGCCATCCATGAGCGACCGGCTGGGACAATAGAACCCCTGACCGGCGACGGGCTGGATGATTTTCTGGAAGCAACCGAACAGGCCAACGCCATTCCCCAGCCGCAGGCGTGGAATGGGATCGACGGCCTTTTGAATGGAAAGCCGTTCATGCCGGAGGCGTCCCCGGCTGACCGGGCTGCCGCTCTGATTGAACTGGCAGAGAAAAACGCCCCGCGTTTGGGCAGCGAGGAACGGCAGTTGATCGTGGCCTATGCCGAGGCCGTGGGCGATAACGACAAGGTAATCGGGCTTATCAACCGCCTGTGTGAACAGGGCTATGAGCTGCAAAAGGGCCAGATGGATTCCTTTGTGAAAAGCGAGATCGAAAGTGAGATTGCCGTTGCAAACGCCAAGCGGCAGATCGCCCAGAATCCGGCAGCGGAGCCAGTTGTCACGATCCTTTGGAGTGAAAGCCCCCATCTGAAAGACGGCCAGCAAATGCCGCTGCATGAAGCCGAGGCCGTTTTTAAGGAGCTGGACAGCGCCAGACGCCATGAACGGGAGCAGCCGGGCTATACGGGCCATTGGTACGACAAGACCAAGTTCCGCATTGATTTTACCATGCAGGGCCAGCCGGACAGCTACGAGGGACGGCAGGACTTTGGCGACGGGGACGGTTCCCTGATCCAGCATATCCGGGGCTATCACGAATACTACGCACAGGATGAAAGCTGGAAAAACCATGTGCTGCACCATGAGGGGCCGGAGGCATGGGAGGCGGACAAGGCCCAGCGGGATATGCTGCTGCATGAGTTCGTCCCATATATGGAGCTGCATTGCAATCTGGCCACTATGGAGCAGGAGGCCCGGCGTCCCCTGCGATCCGGGGAAACCCTGACGCCGGAACAGACCGCTTATTTCAACGCGGTTTTGGACTATGTAAAAGAGTGCCGCCCGCTTCTCAATCAGGGCCAGTACCACTTGCCGGAGCCGCCGCAGCTTGCCGACTTCGACCAGAGCTTGCAGGACTACAAAAAACAGATCGAGGCAGAGCTGGAACAGGAGGCCGCCACTGCCGGGCTGACGGTGGAGGAATATGTTGCCTCTGACTATGAGGCCCCGGCGCAGCCCAACTTTTCCATCTACCAAGTGCCGCCCGGCCCGGAGGGGCGCGACTTCCGCTATCGTTCCTATGAGGAATTGCAGGCGGATGGGCTTTCGGTGGACAGGAAGAATTACCAGCTTATCTACTCCGCGCCGCTGGACAAGGACATCACACTGGACGAGATTTACCGCCGCTTCAACATGGAACATCCCGCCGATTACAAGGGACATTCCCTCTCGATGGGGGATATTGTGGTGTTCCGGCAGGATGGAAAACAGACCGCCTACTATGTGGACGAGGGGGCCGACTACCGGCAGGTGCCGGAGTTTTTCGCCCAGCCGGAAAAGCAGCTCACGCCGGACGAGTGCATGACCGGCGAACAAATCCAGACGCCGAGAGGCCGTTTCTATCTGACCGACAGGAGCCGGGAACAGATGGAGGCCGCCGGGTATGGATTCCACCACCAGTCGGAGGACGGCAGGTATCTTATTATGGCAAACGGCACAAGAGCCTTTGCCATCCCCGCCCAGCCAGAAAGCCATATCAAGACGGCGGAAATGTCCACCGAGCAGAACTACAACATGATCGACGGCATGATGAACAACGCCCCGTCTATGGAGGAACTGGAAGCAAGGGCAAAAGCCGGGGAACAGATTTCCCTTTTGGATGTGGCCGAGGCAGCCAAGGCGGAGGCCAAAAAGCCCAAGCAGACCCGAAAGACAACACAGAAACAAAAGACACCGTCCATCCGGGCGCAGCTTGCCGCCGCCAAGGAAGAACAGAAAAAGAGGCCCCCGGCGCGGGAAAAATCAAAAGAAATGGAGGTATGAGGAATGTATTTCACCGTGGAAGAAGAAAACCTGATCTGTCTGTACCACAACGCCGACCGCCGCAGGACGGCGGCAAATCTCCGGGCAGCTTTGCCGGACATGGACAAGGAAATGGCAGCGCTGGCCTGCCAGACCGCCGATAAGTTGGACACCATGAGTGACGCCGACTTTGCGGCGCAGCGGTTCCACTTCACAGACGAATAAGCAAAACGCCGGGCGCGGAGGTGTCAAAGCCTCTGCGTCTGGCGCTTCTTTTTTGTCCATTTTTCCGCATTTAGAACCCCGTTTTGAGGGGAACAGGATAACTTTATCCACCTGCCTGCCGACCATGCGGAAAAACCCTTGATTTCGTTACTGTTCAGAGGTATGCATAAGTCATTGTAAAAAATGACGAAATTTATTTTTTTATTTTGTGGATAACCATTCGCGGCAGGAAAAACTGTGTTTATAGTTTTTCCTGCTGTTCTTTTTGTTAAAAGTTATACACCAGATTCTAGTTTTGGGAACCCATTCTTGAAGTTTCAAGGTCTGCATGAATACTTTTTTTATTATAAAACAGCTATTTATCCACAGTCAGATTGACGAAAAGGCACTTTCTGGTGATTCGCTTTTTTTCTATGTTTCTGTTATACTTTTTCTTAAGAAAGAGAGGTTCACTTATGAATATTGATTTTAAAGAAGAACTTAGAAAACGTGATGAACTTCTTGCCGGTTATCTCAAACAGATTGAAATCCAGGAGGAATTTATCCAGAAACAAAAAGAATTGATTGAATATCTGGAAGAGCATATCTCAAAGATTACAGACATTGTCAGTGGCGTTTGATTATAACTGTACTGGAGGAAAACATATGCCTGATGCGTATGATTACATCTCACTCATGTGTCGGCTGAAAGCCGCACAGACAAGAAATAAAGAACTGGAATCCGGTGAACACTATATTAAGCTGAAAGAACTCCATCAAAAGGAGTGCAGAGCCTATGAACGTAAGATTCAGGCACTGCTAACGGAGATAGCGGATGCACATAAAGAAACCATCCGTGTCCGCAATTACTGGTTTCAGGTACTGGAGGATATGCTGCTGGAGTTTGAGGCAATGCAGAAAAAAGCTGACCAGAAGCTTCGGGAGATGGAGAAACGTGCTCTTCTTGCTGAGAGACAAAGAGATGATGCATTGGAGAAAGCAAAAGAATTCCGCCTTAAGTTTTATGAAACCGCCACCCAGCTGGAAGAAGAACAGGGAAAGAACCTGAAACTTCATGCACAGATCAACCGTGATTATGAAAATTCATCTATTCCTTCTTCAAAAGCCATCCGGCGGAAAAAGATTGCAAACAGCAGGGAAAAAACAGGACGGAAACCCGGTGGACAGCCAGGACATAAAGGGCATGGCCGAAAAAAGCAGGAGCCTACACATCCGGTAATCCTCCTTCCGCCACCAGAAGAAGTGCTTGAAGACTGTGCTTTTAAAAAGACAGCAAGAACAATCATAAAACAACTGGTAAGTATCCGTATGGTCCTGGATGTAACAGAATACCATGCAGATGTTTATTATAACAGCCAGACCGGCGAACGTGCACACGCTGCATTTCCGGATGGTGTTATTGATGATGTGAATTATGATGGCAACATCCGGGCATTTTTGTTCCTTCTGAACAATGACTGCTGTACCTCTATTGATAAAAGCAGGAAGTTCCTGTCTGATCTGACGGATGGAAAACTGAATATTTCCAAAGGCATGATAAGTAAACTCAGCAGGGAGTTTGCTTTAAAAACAGAGCCCGAGCGCAAGGCAGCCTATGCAGACATGCTGCTTTCCCCTGTTATGCATACAGATTGTACAAGCGGCAGGGAAAACGGAAAAAGCTGTCAGATCTATGTCTGTGCCACACCAGACGGAAAAGCATTGTACTTCGCTCGTGAGAAAAAAGGACACGAGGGAGTAAAAGGGACTGTTACAGAGGATTATCAGGGGATCCTTGTCCATGACCATGATATTACCTTTTATAATTATGGAGCAGATCACCAGGAATGCCTTGCCCATGTGCTGCGTTACCTGAAAGACAGCATGGATAATGAACCAGACCGCACCTGGAACAAAGAGATGCGTTCACTGGTACAGGAGATGATCCATTTCCGAAACGAATGCCAGCCATTTCAGGAACCGGATCCGGTAAAGGTATCTGAATTCGAAAAAAGATACCGTGAGATACTGGAAATAGCCAGGGCGGAATACGGAAATGTTCCGGCAAACAATTATTACAGAGACGGGTATAATTTATTCCTGAGAATGGAGAAATATATGCAGAACCATTTGCTGTTCCTGCATGATTCCCGAATACCTGCCACTAATAATGAAGCCGAAAGGCTTCTAAGAAACTATAAGCGGAAACAGGCGCAGGCTGTGACATTTAGGAGTTTCGAAAGTATCGATTATCTCTGCCAATGCATGAGCATGCTTGTTTTGGTGCGGCTAGAAGAACCAGCGAATATATTTGACAGAGTATCCAGAATATTTGGATAAGAAAACCGATGGCTTTGACTGTTATTAGTCTACACCATCGGTTTTCTCATGTCCAGCTAACCTCTGAACAGTAACTAATTTTGAGCTGATATGACAGAGAATGTTTTGGCGTATTGACAGGACATTTAAAATGACGTATACTAAGCTCAGTGATCGTTCTGTAGAAACTTGAGAAGCCTACAGGCGGGGGAGAGCCTGCGGGTCTCTCCCTCTTTTGTTTTAAGGAGAAATGAGATGCAGACACCGAAAAAATTCTCTTCTTTTAGTGACCAGGTTTCCTGGATCAGTGATGAAAAGGGAATAAAAATAAAAGACAGAGAATATGCGGAAGAGATGTTACGCCAAATAGGATATTTTCCTCTTATGGGAGGATATAAACATCTTTTTAGAATATCAAACACAAAAAAATATAAAGCAGGAACAAGTTTTGAAGAAATAGTCAGTCTGTATAAGTTTGATGCAGAGCTTAGAGAGTTGTTCTTTAAATATTTACTGCAGATTGAGCGACAGATGCGTTCTTTGATGTCATACT
>SKEP01001862.1_pt1 | contig 10815 bp, 7 predicted proteins | sample 4826901 | NCBI WGS metagenome assembly SKEP01 (sample SAMN11008806, study PRJNA524170) | human gut metagenome | biome: Human fecal sample; material: Feces; isolation source: fecal sample from pouch patient p4, p43, p49, p54, p55 | host: Homo sapiens | place: Israel: Tel-Aviv | collected 2014-03-20
ATACTATATTGATTATTAAAATTATAGATTTCGTTAACATAATTAAGACAATAAATATCTTGTTGTTCTTGCACATATCTTTTGCATAGAATTGAAAATGTTACGTTCTTAAATTTTCTTTCAAAATTACGGATATCTTTATATAAAACATCAGAGAATTGTAATTCTAAATTCATTATCTTTAAAAGTTCCTTATAATTTACATAATTTGGATATATATGATTTCCATTTGAATCTTTACCATTTGCAAGAAAATCTTTATAAGGGTTTATTAATGTTATATAATTCACATCAATAAACCAATGTTCATCTTCTTTATCAACGATAATTTTTTTACTTTCTTTTAAATATTTTATCTGTTCGTCAATAGTCTTATATGTTTTGTGATTTGGGATTGATTCGCTCATTTAATTCACACTTTCTTATATTATTATATCTATTTTAACATGAAAGCACCTATAATACTAAACATAATAAATGTTATTAAAGGGTTATGAGTTCTACTATTCCTTCTTTTATAAACAAGAAAAGCCTGGCATTTATATTGCCAAGCCTATATTTATTGACCCATCTTGTTCATTGCCAAGATTTCATTTTCAAGCACTGCTTTATAAGAATCTAACTGTTTCGTTCTAGCGCTTTCATACACTTTGATTTCTTCACTTACATCATCTCCATCTTCTTTATTTAATAAAGATGTTGTAGCATTTTTTGTATTTGTGAAATAGTAGCCTTTATCATTGCCCCACCACTTATTGTTTTCAACGGCCTTGTCTGCATGCGCATCAATTTTAGCAGCCGCATTTGGTGAGAACAAGTAATAATTGTATTCACACAAACCATTTAATTGGTATGCCACATCGAGAGCATCCTTTACTTTGTCTTTCTTTAAATCTTGAATGATTTCATCCATATATTCAATGTTGTTTTGATATCCCACGTGTTTCATCACAACATCACTCGAGAATACAATTCCGACAAAGTTATCTTGTACATATTTAAATAAGTCTAATACTTTCTTATTGTAGGCTTTTCCTTCTTTTTGAATTGAAGTGACATCTGATTTAGAATTTACCGCCTTTACATAACGATTATTAATATCTTGACCCTCTTTATTTAGTGCATCCACTTCTTTTTCAAAAACAGCTAAGGCCTTGTCCCAATCCTTTTTAGAAACACCAGCTTCCAAAGCTAAATCTTCATTAAAGCTTTCCTTTAAATCATCAATGGTAGCCTGCATATTTAAAGACATAGCTGGAAGCTGATCGATGGCGATAGCCATACTTCCAAATACCGCAATATTAGCCTTCATCACCTTTTCACTATACGTATCCGTATTATCGGATTCTGTATGATAATGAAGTTGTGTCCAAGTATATTCACCATCATCCTTTGTTTCTCCAGAACAAGTATCCGTTGTATTTAAGAAATAAGGAACTCCCGCATTACGATAGGAAACACCATCTTCCATTGTCGTTGTATCATATGTCTTTGTAGAAATACCATTCTTATATTCTTTTACAGCACCATCCAATGCACCTGAATCCACTAAGCTTTTTACTAAAGACGCATATTCAGGAACACAAGTCACCATGAATGTATCTGAACCATCATCATAGGCATCCAATTCAAAGTTAAATAAAGCTAAAGTTTTATTAGCCCACTCAGGATGTACATTGTTGATCAATTCATAAGCACCTCTTGTCCAATCAAATTCAGTGCCTGTTGCGCCCCATTCTTCAGCACCATGCGCAACAACCACAATATCATTTTCAGGCACATAGCCACTATCGATCATGGTCTTAGCCATTGACATTATGGTTCCAATAGCACTACAGTCATCTTGAAAACCAGTAAAATACATATCATAATGTCCGGCAAAAATAATTTGTTGATCATGTGACTTACCAGGAATATAGCCAACCACATCATAACTTGTACCATTGCCTTCTTCCATCACACTATCCACTTTTAAAGTAGCCATATCATGACCTTGTTTTAAAGCCTTTTTAATTTGTTTGTACTCACTCATTGTGATGATTGTCGTAGGCATAATATCTTCTGCACAAACATCCTGAATCTGATGATCATCATCACTAAATCTTCCATATCCATCCAAATCGTATGTGACTAATGCTTTTGCGCCATGCTCATACGCCTCATAAATATATCCACCAATCCAAGACTCATTAAATTGATCCACACCAACTAACGCAATCTTACCTTCAACGTCCTTGCCTTCATAGTCTTTCGCAAAACCAGTACCACAATCTACGATTTGTGCTGTAATCCCATTTTCATCTGTACCATTCACCATATACGATACGGGCATCATATCAATATCTGTTCCTTCAATCGTAAGTGAAGCATCATTATACTGCCACTTATCCACATTGACAGGTATCTTTTCTACATTCTTTAAACCAATGGCCTTCATTTCCTTAGCCAAATAATCGGCTGTTCTATGTTCTGCATCGGAACCACTCGTTCTAAATCCAAGTGAATTATCATGTAATGAAGTATCTGTAGACAATGTTTTTGTGAAGTCATACGCATAGTCCATATCAATTTCATTCACGTAGGCATCAATCGAATCTTGATAGATGGCCTCATCTTTTGTCGAACCACAACCCACTAGGCTCAACACCAATACTGCACTAAGGCTTGCTTGTAAAATCTTTTTCATATTCCTCTTCTCCTTTACCCACACAAAAAAAGATAGGCGCACAATATACACCTATCTTCGTCCATCATCTATCTGCATACTTTTCGTAACAGAAATTCCAGCTTATTGACCATTTCATAAGGTATATTGTACTTTATAAAACTGAGCTTTTAACTCAATCAATAAGGGTAAACACCCTTCCGTATTCCCTAAATACGGTTCTTGCTTCTTCAACAAGTCTTCGGCATTTGACCCGGCCGTCCGTGTAGCCTTAGCCTATATCTAGGCGGTCAATTTCTGTACGATTAGTACGCAAAAAAATATACAGGAAAATGATATTTTTTGTCAACTAAAATTTTTAAAAAAATGTAACCCATCCACTTTTGTCTCTAGCTTTTTAAAATAATAGGCAAGAATTAAAGTGGAAAAAATGCATACTATTAAATAGATCCAGTCATTTAAATATCGATCAAATAAGTTCATAGAAATTCTTTGAAGTATATAGATTTCAAATACATATTGACCTAAGAAATGAAACAAACTATTTTTAATTTCTTTATATGCACATACATCTACAATCAAGAAACAAAACGCAATCGAAATTATTTCATATGCGAGTATTGGTAAGTGAAGACAATATAAACTAAAAGCTAAAATCATCAAGAAAATAAAGAATACTGGCTTTTGAATAATGGAACAAACTCGATCTTTATATTTAGATAGAATCATACCTGCTGGAAAACAAAGAATGATATTGTACCACCAAGCCTGATCCTTTATTACATCCATCAAAATTATATATAGAATGGTAAATACTACACATGAAGTCATACTATGTTTCTTACATTGTTTAAACGAAATATATACAATACTATACATAGCTAATATCGCAAATACATACCAATTACTATTTCCAATGGAACTTAATGCCGTAAATGAGAATATAATACGAACAAAGGAATACTCTTTCCTTAATAAGAATGATAAAAACAAGTAAATACATAATGCCATATCCCGAATAGAACAAGAATGGTGCAACCATGAGTTGTCCAATTGCCAATAATACCCCATTCCATGGCATCGTTTCATATTGTCCAAAATGTGATAAGAACACAAACAACACAAAAATTCCATTGATACAAGTTGTTTGTTCCTTATTTAATGCCCTATTAAAATTCATTTCATACCCTCTACAATAAGGTATTATATCACCATCTTATCTCCTTCAATGGAATATTTATTTTTGTATTTTATCCTTAACCTTGCAGAAAAAAAGAAGCATTAGTAACTCAATTCACCAATGCTTCTGTCGATATATTTTGCGGTGGTCGTCTTCGGACAACCCCTTGAAAGAGCCTGATGCGTTGAGCTCTTTTTTCTTTTGGCTTTTCTACTGTTTCTCCAGATTAAAACGGCATGAAAAAGGATCCTGATCATCGCCAAGATACTTCTTCATGCATTGATATTTACTTGATAAAGTAGGCACTCAACTTTCCGCTTCCCTTTTGTTCAAGTTTATCAACCTCGCAAAGTTCTTTAAGCAATCGGAATGCCTTTGTTGTTCCTGCACCAATCAAATCTTCGACTTCTTTTCTTGTTATGCTACCATTTTCTCGCGCATACTGAATAATGAGATTCTTCTGCTCATCGAGTGTTATATCGTTATTCGCATACTCTATTTTTTGTACCTCAGCTTCTTGCTCTTCATTTCGATTCGGAAGTGTAACCCGAAAAACACCCTTTGCGGTTTCAAACTCTGGCTGGAATGGACATGCTTTATAGGCACGCTCAATTTTTCCGATTCCAGTACCATAACTCTCAATCAATCTCATGCGGTAGAAAACAGCTGCAAGGTTCGGATTTCTCGATTGTGAAACACCAAGAAAAATTGATTTCAGCTCCAAACCTGATACAAGTCCTCCTAGAGAAACAAATTCGATTCTGTCCTCATAGACATTGACCAAATTGCTTCCACTAAAAGAGTAATCACGATGAACGATGCTATTCAGTAAAGCCTCTCTTACTGCTTCCTCCGGGTAATCTCTTCTATCAGTTCGATCCAGCCCTGAAAATGTTGCTTTCGTTTTATTGATCAAATCAATAAAATGGTAAACATCTTCAAGCTGCTTTAATATAGAGCCCTTAAATTCCTTTCTGTCTCGAAACAATTCCTTATCTGTTCCTTGAAATAGCGCAACTTTCGTTGTTGTTTCACACTGGTCTGATAATAGCAATGCAAGATTTGTATATAAGCCATCTTCACCAATCAGCTTGAGAGTTTGCATTTGCGATGGTCCAATTTCGATAGACCTTTTCTGCATCTCTGTTTGGAGCGTATGAAACGTCAATTCCTGATTCATACTTCGGCACAGCTCAAAAGATCTGCCACTGTTTTGAAGAATCATCTCCCGGATTCCCTCTTCAGTCATTGGCTGTGTAGAACTTCCTTTTCTTACATACACTCCACCAGGCTTCAGGCCTTTTTCACGGAGATAGTACGGTCGATTTGTTCCTGTTGTTACATCTATTTCGATAATTTGCTTTTCTTCTAATTCTACCGAGTTGACTCTAACAAACGGCATTATGTCTGGTGCCAGCGAATCCTTCAAAGAATTCACGATTTGTAGCATCACACCATCCGGATCACCAATACCCAGAACTGCTCCATCTTTTCGTACTCCAACATAAACTGTGCCGCCCTCTGCATTCGCAAATCCCATCACCTCTTTTCGGATGTCAGGGACATACTCTTGCTTAAATTCAATATTCTGGTTCTCAAATTCTAACATCTTCTAATTCATCCTTTCTAATTCCTTTCTTTCTTCTTTCTTCTTTCTTCTTTCTTTCTTATTGTATAAAAGAAAGAAAGGAAAATCAAGAAGTGTAGAAACAACCTTAACATTGCAGAATTTGTATAACTAAAAAGCAAGAACAATATAAGAAATCTTTAATTTCATACCCTGAACAAACCAAAGTGGACATTTCTGCCCACTATTCATTACGACCCATATAATTTGCGAGTGCACCAAGTAAGTTAGCATCTTGACGATATGTACAACACCTTAAAAGTATCTGTCATTGGATATGATTTTTTCTCAATAATTTCCCCCTCACGACTAAGAAGTCCACTCTTCATCGAACTTCCTCCAATGTCAAAGCACAAATAATATTTCATAATTTCCTACATTAAGCCAACATCTGCATAGTCTATCTATATAATTAGATGAAAACCCTTTACGCATATCAACCTAATTCATTTCCTAAGCGGATTCACTATTTTCCGTGAACATATGGTACGTCGTTAAGGTACCATTTCTGATATACTAACCCGGTTGGATGAGAAATAATTTACGCCAATACAAACAAATGGTATTACGCCAACACCCATTTGAGTTCCGCTCATCTAACATCGATTAGAGAACTAGACTTCTCCGTAATATATGCATAATATCTAGTTCTCTCCTCTAAAATTTGTTGTCCAACGGTTTAGATTCGTGCTAGAATAATATTGTCTAGAGAGTCATTCTAACACATTTGATATCTAACCATTCTTATACTTTCCTGACTCTCTAAATGTGGACCAGTTGTTGCTGGTCTTTTTTTGCATTGAAAAAGGCTCAAATCCTTTCGATTTGAACCCACTTTATTATTCAATTGGACAATCACAAACAATAGAAGCAGTATCCACTTCGATTTCTGTTGTCACAAATGGCAATTGCGTTTGGTCCACATCCATTCCATACAAGATCAATGATAATGTATGTCCTTTAGGAATTGTATAGTCGTTGCTGACAAAGTCAAATGAATATGTATACCAAGTATCTGGATCAATGGCTTCCTTTGAATAATTATTCAAACGATTTTGTGCATTCATCCAACCTCGTGTAATCACAAAATAATCGGATGGTTTTTCTTCCATTTTAAAGACAAAAGAATGATTTTCATCCCCATCCAAATTCGATGTCAAACGAACTTGTTTTCCCTTTTCCACAAGCATTGCACTCAAAATGGCCGTAGGCTGTTGGATTCGAGCCCTAAAAGAAACTTTGGCTCTTCCCGCAAAACGCGTATCTTCCTTCATTGTTTCTAAATCAAAAGAAAGCGAATGCGCATTTTGAGTTAAAACCAACTCATCCAGCCATGCCTTTGTGTTTTTTTGTTTACGATCATAAATCGTTTGCGACAAATCATCCACAATCATTTGATTTCCATTCTCTTGTACACGATAGGACTTATAAGATTTAGGTGGCCAAATCTCTTCTTGCATCCACAATTTTTGATCTAAGTTATTCTCAATATAAATCTTAGACTCATTTTGAATACCTGTATCAATCCCTTTTAAATAATAATCCAACCAACGATCGATCAATCCTAATGTAGGACTATCCTCAAGATGATACGTATAAATATGTTGTCCTTGATGCAACAACATCATACGATCTTTACCAAGTTCTTGAAGCTTTTCATACAAACGAATACCTTGATCTGGTTTTACATTCCAATCATTTAAGCCTTGAAGAACGAATACCGAAGCTTGGATGCGATCGGCATGCTGCAAATAATTACGCTCATCCCAAAAGCGATTGTAGTTTCCCGATTGTCTGTCTTCACCTTCTTGAAGAGTCTTTTGATTCTTTTCAAACAAAGGTTTGATCGACGCAAAATCATTTGGATCTAAAGCACGTGAAAAACAATACTTTGCCAAAATATCCAAGTCATCCCCTTGCCAATCCATGGCTGGTAAAGTTAAACCATTATGACGATAATATTCATACCAGTTGGAAATACCCGCTTCAGGAAGAATTGTCTTTAAGCCTTCTACACCTGTTGCGGCTACCCCAATGCACATTGTACCCAAATAAGAACGTGCAGACATCGCAACAGAACCTGTACACCAAGATGCCAAAACCTGTACCGTTCTTGTCTTATCTCTAAAAGCTCGAGCTCTTCCGTTTAACCAATCAATGACCGATTTAAACGCAAGAATCTCCTCTTCACTTCCCGTCATTGTTAATCCGTCGCTTCCTCTTGTACCAAGTCCACCACTAAATACACCGGCATAGCCACGTTCTAGTAAATGACCATATAAATCTGAAATGCATTCATAAGCGCTTGGATCTGGTTCTGGATACGGACTGCTTTCTACAATTTGTTCGGCTTCTTTTTTAGGACAAACTACAGGATCTTTTGGATGAAACGTGATATCCTCACGCTGAATATTCTGACTTGGATATGCCTGAATATTTGTATTTACATCATACAAATCATACCAATCCTCATTACAGTGCAACATATATGGATTGGCCACAAAAACAGCCGGAACTTTTTCATCTAGCTTTGGACGCTTAATATAAACCGCAATCAAATCATATTGTCCGTCTTGGTCTGTATCCACTGTAGTTTCCACAAAAACTCTTTCAAATAATGCTTCCATATTAATTTACTTTCGGATGTTTCTTTAAATACGATTTCCAAACCAACACAAACACAGCTCCTAAAACTAACATCGCAACTAAGAAGCCAAAGAATAAACGATATCCACCAACACCTGGATTTTGATCAATCATCATACCCGCTAAAACAGATACAAAAATTTCTGGCAAATACCCAATTGTAGAAATAATTCCAGCAGCCGTTCCAGAATACTTTTCGGGTACAGCACCCTCATCCATCATAGCCCATGTTTGTGCATAGTTTACATTATAGAAAATATAGATTAAGACAAACAAAACTGTAAAGAGCACAATAGAACCTGCATTTGTTGGCAACAATAAAATCCCCAAAGTACCCAAAGCCATTACCACAAATGAAATCAATAGAGCATTTCCTGTACCAAACTTATCGGAGAAGAAGCCTCCACCAACGTTTCCAAATAAAGAAAACCATCGTTTCATAGCTGCAAGTGTAGCTCCAAGCGTAACTGTGGCTCCTAAAATAGATGTGGCATATGGTGTAAAGTAATACAAAGACAAGGTAAATACATAGTTACAGAATGTCACAAAACTAATGATCCAGATGGCTGGCATTTTTAATACTTCTCCAATGCCTTTAAAAGAAATACGTTCACTTGCTTCCATATGTCCATCTTTTACTTTAAAGAAACAGAAAATGCCCATCGCAATTGTCAAAACTGAATAATAAACGATGACTGTTTTCATACCTGCCACTTCGTCATTGATTTGACCAATGCCAATACGGAAAGCTACAACAGCACCCATAGCCATCAATGCAGCACCAACGCCACGACCACCTTCAAAGAATCCATAGGCTTTTCCTTGATCGTCCGAATCCGATAGAATACGAACAGCTTTTACACAGGCTGGCCAAAACGCAAATAAACTTGAAATGCCCCAGAATGCATAAAGTGCTAGTAACTGATAGTAATTCAATGGTAATAAGTGTACAAAACCACCCAATCCTGTTCCAATTAAAGAAACCGTTAAGATCATTCTTGTTGAAAAACGATCTGCCACGATACCTCCAAATAAATAGGAAATCATACCAAAAATTCCTAAAATACTTCCAAACACACCCATTTGTGTATTCGTCAAATGATACGTAGCTAAATATGCATCATAGTAATCAAAGCGAAAATATGGCAAGCCATAAATAATCGCCCCTCCAAATGCGACGATAATAATGGCCCAGAAGTTCTTTGCCGTCTTATCGCCAAAACCTAGTTTTTTAAATAATTTGTTCATCTTTTCTCTCCCTTACTTAAAACTATTTCACTTTCTTTATGATTAAAGGTATGAAGTCCATGATAAAGAACCATACCTGCAATCGCATATAATATAGCGGCTATGAAATAAGCCTGCTGATACCCAGATTGGTGGACAAATAAAATATTTCCTGTAAAATGACCACTCAATATACTCACAATACCCGCCGTAAAATTCACTACGGAGGTATAAACAGGCCGCAAATCTTTAGGAATCACATCCATCGATAAAGCACTATCCACAGGACTTGATAAATTCGCAAGACCTGCACGTATAAATAATGAAGCACCAACAACAAGTACAACATATTTACCAAAATAATTTCCATTTCCAATCATCAACATAAAAGGAATAGAGGCCATGACCGTTAAGAAGATCGTTCCCACTTTACCAAATTTTTTTGTACACTTCGGCGTAAAAAACATAAATAAGACAATCGCCACATAGGAAATGGATACCATTAAAGAACTGGTTGCCTTATCAATATGTAAATTTCGATTTAGATATACAGTATAGTACGATGTAAATAGGCCCATTGCAAAAGAAATCAAAGCCCAATACAATAAATAAGCGCGGGAATATCGATTTAATAAAAGTTGTCTTGCACCATTCATTTTTTCCTTTAAAGAAAGCCTTGGAGTAAGCTCCATTTGATAATCCGATTTCTTTTCCGATATACATAAAATGGGAATCAAGGAAATTAACGCAATACAACCCACCACGAATAGAACCATTCGATTCGCATCCATATAAGATTGATATAAACCAGATGAAAGATGCGTCATATAGCGTGTTGCCTCTTGGGCTTGCACATATGAAATGTTGGCCACACAACTAAACGCCTTTACCACAAAGGCTCCACCAAGATACGTTGCCAAGAAATATCCAATATACCCCATATAGTAAGTTCTTGTATACCAATGTATTTCTTGATCTTTAAACGCTTCTGTATAACAAGCGATAAAAGGACTCAGCATAATAAAGTGCAGCTGCACACCCGTTAATGCCAATAGGGTTGCGATATATAAAGCCCAAGTAAAATCCATACAGACGGCGCCAAAAAAGGCACATGCCGTTGAAAGTGAACAAAAAAGTAATAGCTTTTTATAGCCAATCTTTGGCACTAGCAACAATAAAGCTGCACTTATAAATGTGGCATATCCATAAAAGGCCCAGAAGGATGTTGCGATAGAAGTTTGTGCTTCTTGCAGATAATTCACAAACGTATCGTACAAAACTCCACTCGCCAAATTATTAATGACATAACTAATTATAAAATAAACAATATTCCGTTTATCTCTTCGTTCTTCCATTTCTTCAACTCCTAAAAACTGTTTAAAATTATACGATTATATAAAAAACAAATCAATTGTTAATTTTTCAGTAAAACAGTGAAACAATAAAAAAGAATGCATTTCAATCATACTC
>SKEP01001864.1_pt1 | contig 10807 bp, 5 predicted proteins | sample 4826901 | NCBI WGS metagenome assembly SKEP01 (sample SAMN11008806, study PRJNA524170) | human gut metagenome | biome: Human fecal sample; material: Feces; isolation source: fecal sample from pouch patient p4, p43, p49, p54, p55 | host: Homo sapiens | place: Israel: Tel-Aviv | collected 2014-03-20
TTCTAATATTATTACTGCGCTTAAAGTTATAATTAAGCAGCGCCCGTCCCAGATTACCTACACCTATTAAAGCAACATTAGTTAAAGTATCTTGATTCAGAATTTTCTTGAAGAAGCTCAATAAATTCTTTACATCATATCCATAGCCACGTTTTCCCAACGCACCAAAATATGAAAAGTCTCTTCTAATTGAAGCACTATCTACTTGAACTGCCTCTGACAGCTCAGTTGAAGAAACCTTATCTTTGCCTTCTTCATTTAAAATAATCAAATAACGGTAATATAATGGTAATCTTTTTGCCGTTGCTTTTGGGATTTTTATTTTTTCCATATAGGAACCCTCCAAACTTAAATGTTTGTGAATGTACAATCAAGCACTTCTATCATACCTGCTATGATAGTACTTATGCAAGTATCTTTTTCACAAATCATCATTTTTTCACATATTTAACTTAAAAACAAACAATTTGCGCTATATGGTAGAATAGTGGTTAGGTGAAAAATTATGATTATTGCACAAGGACACGATTTAGAACAACAATTTGGGGCCAACACATTATTCAAAAACGTTACTTTTTCAATCGATTCAAACGCTCGAATCGGATTGGTTGGCCCTAACGGGGTTGGTAAAACCACCCTGTTAAAAATAATGACAGGTGAGCAAGAACCAACTCATGGTGAATTCACTGTTAATAAAGGGATTGATGTTGGTTATATTGCTCAGGAAAATGCACTGGATGAATCTAAGACTATTTGGGATGAAATGGAATCCGTTTTTGCTCCCTTAATAAGGGAAGGAAAAAGTTTGGTTCATTTGCAAGAAAAAATCGCAGATCATCCTGAAGATCAAGAATTGCTTAAGCAATACGATCAAAAGCAATTCAACTTTGAACAAAAAGGCGGTTATACTTATCAATCTGATATTAAAAGTATCTTGAATGGCTTTAAGTTTCCTGAAGACACTTGGCAAAAGAAGATTGGTAGTTTATCCGGTGGTGAAAAAACACGGTTAGCTTTTGTTAAGTTGCTTTTGCGCAAACCTGCTCTGTTGTTATTGGACGAGCCAACTAACTACTTAGATTTAGATACCCTAGATTGGTTGGAAGGATTTTTAAAGAATTACAGTGGTGCAATCCTCGTGGTTTCCCACGACCAATATTTCTTAGATCATTTAGCAACCCAAATTTTTGAACTAGAATTTGGTAAATTAACTGCTTTTAAGGGCAACTATTCAGCCTATGTCATGCAGCGCGAGCAACGTGATAAGGACCAAGAAGCCGCTTATGAAAAGCAACAAGCTGAAATCAAAAAAGATGAAGAATTTATCCAAAAAAACTTGGTTCGAGCAACTACCACTAAGCGTGCACAAAGTCGGCGTAAAAAACTAGAAAAAATTGAGCGGATTACTCCACCTAAACATAAAAATAAGGTACGGATTCATTTTTCAAGCGATCATCCTTCTGGCAAGGAAGTATTAATTTTCAACGATTTGACGATTGGTTATCCCGATAAAACCATGGTTAAAGATATTTCCTTCCAGATTAATAAAGGAGATTGCGTCGCGATCATTGGACCAAATGGAATCGGTAAATCTACCCTGCTTAAGACTATTATGAAGCAATTAACGCCCAAGAGTGGCTCAATTAAGTATGGCGCATCCCTTGAGATTGGTTATTACGACCAAGAATTACAAGGACTAGATCCATCTAAGACTGTATTGGATACTGTTTGGGATCGTCACAAAACCATGCCTGAACGCGATGTACGGTCAATCTTAGCCAGCTTTTTATTCACAGCTAAAGACATTGATAAGACCGTAGGTCAACTATCTGGTGGACAAAAAGCACGGTTAACTTTAACTGTTTTATCACTTGAACATGATAACTTCTTACTGATGGATGAACCAACTAACCACTTAGATATCGAAGCAAAAGAAGTACTAGAAAAAGCTTTAAAAGACTTTGATGGTACCCTGCTCTTTGTTTCCCACGACCGTTACTTTATCAATCAACTAGCTAATAAGATTGTTTTAGTTCGCGATGGGCATGCTAAAGTCTACGATGGCAATTATTCTTATTATCTTGATGAGAAGGCAAAACAAGCAGCTATGGCTGAAAATAGTGCCGCTGAGACAGAAGTCGAGCCAAGCAAACAAATTAGCCAGCAAAAACTTTCTTACCAAGAGCAAAAGCAACGTGATTCTCAAAAGAGAAAGTTGCAGCGTGCAATTGATAATGCAGAAAAACAAATTGAACAGCTTGAAGAACGAGAGCAAGAAATCCAAACCGAAATGGCCAATCCAGAAATTGCTTCAAGCTTTGATAAATTGGGGCCACTGCAAGAACAGCTTTCTGATGTACAACAGAAATTAGATGAAGCAAATTCTGCCTGGGAAAAGGCAATCGAAGAAATGGACAATTTTGAATAAAAGTATAATAAGTAAGTTCTAATATATTAGGACTTGCTTATTTTTATATACGTATATTAAAATAACGTACCTTATCATTCAATTATGCCTGTATATACAATTCAAGAGGTGTATCTTGGTTTTGAAATGCATAAACATAAGCATTTGGGGATTTTTTGAAAGAATTTTTTTCGTGACACAAGATGTATCACTTACTGGTGCTGCACTTTTAATCGATGCTTTACAAGCAAACGGTTTAAACAACATGTATGGTGTTGTCGGCATTCCAGTTACTGACTTTGCCCGTTTAGCTGAATTAAAGGGTATGAAGTTTTATGAATTTAGAAGAGAAGATGCAGCTGTAGACGCAGCCGCTGCTGCTGGTTTTCTTACCGGCAAGCCTGGTGTAGCCTTAACAGTTTCTGCTCCTGGTTTCTTAAATGGTTTAACTGCTTTAGCAGAAGCCACTAAGAATTGCTTCCCAATGATTATGATCTCAGGTTAATCAGATCGTCATATCATCGACCTCGACCGTGGAGACTATGAAGGACTTGATCAATACAATGTTGCTAAACCTTTATGTAAAGCAGCTTATCGTGTTGACCGTGCTGAAGACATGGACTTAGCAGTTGCTCGTGCTGTTAGAACTGCTATGAGCGGTCGTCCTGGTGGTGTTTACCTTGACCTTCCTGCTGCAACAGTTGCCGACACAGTTGCACAAAAGTCAGACGCTCATATCTATGAAGTAGTCGATCCAGCTCCAAAGCAATTGCCATTAGATGACGCAATTGAACGTGCTGTTGAATTATTAAAGAACGCTAAACACCCTGCTATTATCCTAGGTAAGGGCTCAGCTTATGCTAGAAGTGAAGCAGAAGTCAGAGGATTAGTTACTAAGACTGGTATTCCATTTTTGCCGATGTCAATGGCTAAAGGCGTTGTACCAGATGACTCACCATCATCAGCTGCTTCAGCTCGTTCATTTACTTTAGGTCAAGCCGATGTAGTCTTATTAATCGGTGCTCGGCTTAATTGGATACTTTCAAACGATGAAGCTCCATTGTTTAATGAAAACGCTAAGTTTGTTCAAGTCGACATTGACGCTACTGAATTTGACTCAAACAGAAAGATCGATGCCCCATTACAAGGTGATATTACCTCTGTTTTGCAAAAATTAAACGCAGCCCTTGAAAAAGCTGACGTTAAGGCCCCTCAAGACTGGCTAGATTCAATTAAGAATGCTTGTGAAGCTAACAATGAAAAATTTGCTAAAAGAATTGCTGCTTCAGAAGCTAAGCCAACTTTAGGCTTTTACAGTGCGATTGAACCCATCAATGACTTAATGAAAAAGCATCCAGATACTTACATCGTAAGTGAAGGTGCCAACACTTTGGACATCGGTCGTAACTTAATCGGTATGCAAAAGCCTCGTCACCGTCTTGATACTGGTACTTGGGGCGTAATGGGTGTCGGCCTAGGTTATGCTATTGCTGCAGCTGTTGAAACTGGTAAGAAAGTCATCTCACTTCTTTGAACCAGTTGCTTAATCTGCTGGTGGTGCTGCTTCTGCTACTGGTTGGAACGAAGGCAAAGCCAACGTTCCTACTCAATCAGCTGCTACTTTAGGTGACTCAGGATGCACCTTACTATTGGTATCTTAGCTGCCCTTCTTCAACGTGAACACACCGGTGAAGGTACTTTTGTTTACCAGTCAATGCAAGACGCTGTATTGAACCTCTGCCGTATCAAGTTGCGTAACCAAATCATGTTAGACAACTTAGGTGCCCTTCCTCACTACGCTGTTTACCCTAACTGGAAATGGAGCAAGGCAATTCCTCGTGCTGAGAACACTGAAGGTGGCCAAGTTATCGGTTGGACTTACAAGGCTAAAGGTTGGGAAACTAATCCTAACGCTTATGTTTACATCGTTATCCAAAACAGTGACAAGAGCTGGGCAGCAATTGCCAACACTATGGGTCACCCAGAATGGATTACTAATCCTCGCTTTGATGGCTGGCACAACCGTCAATTACACAAGGAAGAAATTTACCCATTAATTGAAAGCTACACTAAGCAATACGACAAGTATGAATTAACTAAGAAGCTTGGTGCTGCTGGTATTCCTGTAGGTCCAGTTCTTGACTGGCACGAAATTGAAAATGGCCCGGACTTGAACAAGGATGGTACTATCGTAACCATCGACCAAGGTGGTAACCGTGGTAAGTTCAAGACTATTGGTTTGCCATTCTCACTTTCTAACTACAAGCGTGCTCCAGATCTTGGTGAAAACAACAAGGAAATTTTAGCTTCACTTGGTTATGATCCAGATCAAATCGAAAAATTGACTGAAGAAGGCGTAATTTCTAAGGCTCAAGGTCCTAAGAATCCACGTACTGAAGTTATCAAAGGTGAATAATTAATTTATTCTCATCAAAAAGCTGTTCACTTCGAACAGCTTTTTCTTTTTAAAATAGAAAGCGTACAACTATGACAGAACCTAATTATGCTGAGCTAGAAGCAAAAAACAGTCATTTAGATAAAAACAAACCTTATCCTTTAAGCGGGATGCTCGTTATTGACTTTACCCACGTCCTCTCAGGCCCTACTTGTACCAGAATGCTCGCAGATAGTGGTGCCCGGGTAATTCATATCGAAAGAAAAACAGGCGATGACACGCGTCACATGGGGCCATATATTGCAGATGGTTCTAGCGAATACTTTAGAATTTGTAACGCAGGCAAGGAATCAATCGCCTTAGATTTAAAAGATCCTAAGGACCATGCCTTAGTAGAAAAAATGATCTCTAAAGCCGACGTAGTAGTAGAAAACTTCCGTCCTGGTATCATGACCCGTTTAGGTTTTGATCCCGAAGAAATGGCTAAGAAATATCCTAAATTGATTTTTGCTTCAATTTCTGGTTTTGGTCAATATGGTCCTTGGTCTAAGCAAGCTGCTTACGATACTATCGTTCAAGCACTCTCAGGCTTAATGGATTCCACTGGAACCCCCGACGGCAAGCCAACTAGAGTTAGTCTCTCAAAATGCTACTCTAATATAAAATAAAAGTCTGAAAATGGTGGAAAACTTACACTGCCTTTAATCATTTTACCAATCAAAAACCAGGCACTACCGCTATTGATAGTACCCGGTCTTTCTCATATAGCCCTATTATTTTTTCTGAAGCAAAAATAGCTACACATAGACAGTGCAGCTATTTCACAAATTATTTTGGCATCCCTATTCGCAATCATCTGCAGGGATGCTTTTTCAATATTCAAATTTTACCTAAACTGTCTAGTCCTCTTTCTTTTTCTTCTCACTAAATCCAAACAAGCTTGCTAGCGACAGAGTCAATAATCCTAAGATACCTAGTTTATTGTCCTTTTCACCCGTCTGTGGTAAAGTTTCAGCTTTCTTTTCGCCTTTATTGTTAACAACCGTCGTACTAGTGCTATTAACTACAGCTTTAGGATTACTCTGCTTTGAAGCGTCCTTTGTAGCTAATTGAACCTTAGTTCCATTACGCTTAGTAGTAGCTGTAGCCTTAGGCTTCACAGTTGAAGATCTCTTAACAGTCTTATTAACTTCAGTAGTCTTGTTGGTCTGCTTGCTATCCTGCTTCTTTTGAGGTGAATTATCAGAGTGTGGGCGTACAACGTCAGGATTATCATCCGGAGTCGCAGGCTGTTGTGGCTCTTCAGGTGCCTTAGGCGTTACTGGATTGTCCGGTATATCTGTTGGCGTATCTGGATTGTCAGTTGGAGTAGTTGGCTCTTGTGGTTCAATATTCTTGCTGTAAGTTACCGTTCTTACTACATCATTGTCGCCATGAGCTACTTCTACTGCAGGTACCACGGCTTGATCTGGAGTGTAGCCTGGGATTTCTGGGGATGCAACTTCGGCGAACTTTTGTGATTTCGTCCAAGTTGCCTTTTCTTCTCCGGTTACCAAGTCTTTGGTCCCTGTCTTCGTAAATACCAACGGCGTTGCTTGATAGTCATCATGAGCCTTGCTACCGTCTTCATAGACATAATGAATGGTTTCGTTTACCGTTACCTTTTCATTAATTGCCTTAATCTTATGAGTAAAGTGAGCAACGAAGACCTGATCCTTCTTGTCATCCGTATCGTACTTGCCGTATTGAACAGCTGATAAATCAGCGCCTGCTAATTGGTCAGTAGATTCAGGATCAGCGCCCTTTGTCACATTGACAAAGTTGTACTTGCTAAAGTCATAGCTGTTTGGAATGGTGAACCCTACCTGGCCATCAGTCTTGCCACTAGCATCAAGAACAGGTGCGGCATCGATGAATTTCTTCGCGGTATCGTCATAGAAGCGCAACTTTGCTTGTTGCTTATCAGCCGCATAGGTGACAGTAACTGTAGTGTCCTTATCGCCATATTTAACAGTAGCTTGTGCAACCTGACTCTTATCAGGCGTATAGCCTGCTACTTCTGGCGTACCAACCGAGGCAAAGTTCTGATCAGCTACATCGTTCCACTTCGTCTTACCAGTCACTAAGTCTTTAGTTCCTGCCTGAGTAAAGTGAACGCTTTGCGTTACAGCACTTGGCGTCTTATTACCAGCACCAGTGTAGGTAATCGTACGAGTGACAGTATCTTGACGACTATCTGGGTTGGTATCGTGAGTAAAGTGGACATCATATGATTGCGTTGCCTGATCATCATGATCAAAAATCAAATCTTGTCCATCACTGCTATCTCTTACCAAAACATAATGTTGCTTTTCATAATTGTTAATATCGGCCTTAGTATTGTAGTTAGCATCTGCATCGCTTACACCATCTAATGATTTACTATTAAGTGTCTCACCTGTAGTGTCGTCGATAAAGTTAACTTTAATTACCTGTGAATTTGCTTTATACGTTACAGTTATAGCACTATCTGGATCGCCAAATTTAACAGTAGCTTGTGCAACCTGACTCTTATCAGGCGTATAGCCATCTATTTTCGGTACTTGATATTGATGCAAAATATCGCTGCCAGGAATTTCAGCCCACGCGATCTTATGTGTAAATGGATCTTCAAAGCCTGATCTGGTGAAATCCCTAGAACGTTGGGTAAAATCGGGATAAATCTGTTTTCCATTTTGATCAACAAACTTAATCGTCCGCGTAACTTTATGTGTATCAGTTACTGGTTTAGCAAATGCGCCTTCATAGATTAATGTATCGCCATCAAAATCTGGAGCAACAGTTTGATCAAAAGCAGCTGTTCCATTTTGATAACCAGCTGCATATTGAGCATCTGAGTTCTGAATAGTTGGTCCCGCTGCCCAATTGATTACTATGCCAGCAGGCAACAAGATACGATCAGCATCAGTCAAGTCGCTATTCTTAGTCATGAAGTCTTCTGGCTTCATAATATCTTGACCTTCGTGATAAGTCTTAGCCTGATCTGGCAGATCAACATAGTGATTATTGCCTTGATCATCTTTGTAATGCACCTTGACGTTAACCTTTGCTTGTCCAATCACCGTCAGCTTAGCTGAAGCAGGCTCCCCCGGTAAAATAGTCAAGTTAGGCAAATTGCTATTGCTAGAAGCCTTGTTTTCACTAAAGATAGCACTTGAAACGCTAATGCTCTTGCCAACATGTTGATAGATGTCTTTATCTACTAAAGGAATCTCAACCCGGGCTGAAGTCTTTGCTGGTAAAGCTTTACTATCAAACTTGAGCATGACTGACTTGACCTTGGACCAATTAGTTATCTTAGTTATCTGATCTGCTGTTAGCCAGTGCCCATCAGCAGCTGCAGCTTGTGCGTTATTCAAATCTGTCAACGCAGTGGAATACAGCAACTCACCAGCACTCGATAAATCCGTGCCATTGACGGCATCGATTAAGCTAGCCTGCCCGGACATCGTTGGCGTGAATTGACTAACCTTATCTTGACTATCAGGAATGTTGATAATCTGGTAAGCATTAGCAATCTGATTATTAGTGGCATTGATGATTGAACCATAGATCTTCATTTGATCTGGATTAATTCCATGTACATCCTGCGTAGCTAAAGTTGAAATACCTGAGGTATTCCCTGAGACCATAGTGGCAGATGACATTCCCTCAACAGTATTAATTATCCAAGAACCTGAGTAAACGCCTATTGAGCGATTATAAACAACTTTGCTAGTATCAATCTTTTCTTTTTGTACCAAGCCTTTTAGAGCCTGAGCAACAGTGTGATCAGGGTCATTCAGATTACCGTTCTTAAGGTTGTTCTTAAGGTTATCAGCAACCGTGAAGAAGACACTCGGCTTAGTTGAATTCTGCACGTCTGGAGCATTTGAGTAAGGAACTGTCACATTCAGTCCGTCTTCTAGCAAGTCATAGTTAGAACAGTCAATCTTAACAAAGCGATGACCATCTACCGTAATTACAGACACTGACTTTGGTGTCAATAGTGGCTGATAGTCTACATATGCTCCTGAATATTTAACTGTAACTTTTGACAGATCGGCAACTTCCGCATTATCAGGCACCATAATATAGGTAATTGGATGCTTCAACATTGGATGGCCATTATTTGATACACAGGTTTCATAAGTCAGGCTACCGGCATTTTTCTCGCCGGGCACCGTACTAGTCTGATTAGGTAAAAATGGATATACAGCGGTAAATGTGCCTTCCTTAACTTTATTAACCAGTCGATCAATGACCGTTGTCATTGGCATCATCACTTCACCATTAAAACTAGGTGAAGACAAAGTCGTTTTGGTAGTCAAAAGATCGCCAACTAGTACTGGTTGGCCATTAGCGTAGGTCTTGGAATAAGTGCCGTGCTTAGATGACAGATCATATTCAACATCTGGATTCCATTGGGCTATTCGTACGTTCAATGATCTGATTTTCTTATTCGAAGTTACGTGAAATGTTAAAGTATTGCCAAATTGGTCAGGGGTAATCACTGCGGAAGTACCATCAACGTAGCTAACGATAAAATTAATATTATCTGGATCTGGATAGATTGTATTCTCTGACAAAGTTAAAGTTGCCGGAACATTATATCCATCAGGCAGGTCAACGGTTAGGTTGGCATCTGTTATATCCACCGTCGATTGATTGCTGAGCGTAAAGTAATGCATATCAGTAGTAGAACTTGTCTTGCCATCAACAACAATAACTCCCCTAGTGTCCTTGCCTGGATTATCTTTATCATGGGCAGTATATTCCGTTAAATAATTTACCGTGGCCGCCCAATCAATATCTTTCACAGTTGGATAAATCGTTAAGTCATCAACGCCTGTACCGGTAATGGTCCCTATATGGCTAGGCTTAGTAGTCACATTAACCATCGTACCCGAAATAGTTGATTTATCTTTATCTAAGAACTTAGCATGATACTTCTTATTAACAAAATCACTTGCCGGAATATCGAAGTGGCCGGTTATCTTAAAGTTAAAGTGATTTGACTGCCCCTTTAATAAGCTAGTGATCTGTTCTTCATTTAACACGATATGAGCTACATTATTGGCGTCAATCGTTAATTGATCAGGGGTTAGAACTAATGACTGATCTTCATCGTTCAAAGTAATATTAGTTAACTTGTAATTCTTATCCAAGGCTAAGTTCAGATCAACTTGATTAAAGTCCTTCAGTGGTGTCCCCAAGGTTAAAGCAGGACGGGTCGTAAATTCTTGTCCGTTAATGATAGGTTGGGGAACATGAACTAAATCTGCGCTTAATTCAGGCTCTTTACCGATTGCGATAACCTTCAAGCTGGCATGCTTTTCTGCAGAACCCGTAGTATCAACTGTAATCGTATTAGTCATCGAGGCTAAGGGATTTATATTCTTATCATAATGCAGATTAATGTTTTGAGTACTAGTGCCACCATTAATGAAATGATCTTCGATCTTGTAATAATCGATAGTTTCAGTAAAAGTAGTCTTCCCAAAAACAGGAGCCAAAACTGCTACATCGGTTTTTCCTAAACTCAGACCACCCTTCTTAGGAATGGTAATAGTATAAGTGTCACCAGCTTGAAAGTCGGCTGAATTCATAGTTAATTTAGCAGTCTTTTGCTTTTCATCGAGCTGACCATGATCAATAGTTAATGTACTGTTTTTGCCAAAAGTAGCACTCGCAGATGGAGCCTCTTTGCCAATTTTATCTCGGTTAGCAGCTGGATCAGTTCTATCTTCTTGCACATTGCTGGTAGTAGAATTAGACGGACTATCATCTGCCTTGGCTTCTACGACGTGCGACTTACCATCATTTTGTCCTTCTGTAGTAGCTGGTTTCTCATCTTGAGCCGACTCAGAAGTATTGGCGTTAGTTTTAGTTTGTTCACTCTCTTGAGAAATTGATTCATTAGAATTGCTGGTTTCCGCTTGAACTGTATCAGCTTTGATCCCGAAAAAGCTAATCCCAATTAAGAC
>SKEP01001872.1_pt1 | contig 10784 bp, 10 predicted proteins | sample 4826901 | NCBI WGS metagenome assembly SKEP01 (sample SAMN11008806, study PRJNA524170) | human gut metagenome | biome: Human fecal sample; material: Feces; isolation source: fecal sample from pouch patient p4, p43, p49, p54, p55 | host: Homo sapiens | place: Israel: Tel-Aviv | collected 2014-03-20
TCCTTAATGGATTCGAACCCCCACTCGGCGTTTTGCAGCCGTTTCGTTTATTTGCTTGCGGCGTCAAACCTATGGCGTCAGCTCTGCACGTAGCTGCCCTTCGGGGACTTCCAACCGCAGTTCATCATCTCGCTGTTGAACACCATCGCACCGTCGCCATGGGCGGGGACGACGATCATGCCACCGTCGCCGTGGTGACGGGCCACACCGTCCAGCGCGGCCTTCGCAGCCTCGACCGGATCTTCCTTGGCATACAGCACACGGTCAGAAACCTGGTGCGCGGCGACTTCCTTGACGAACGCCTCACCGATGCCGGTGCAGGAGATCGCAACGGAATCGTTGTTGGCGTAGGTGCCGCAACCCGGCAGTGGCGAATCGCCAACACGGCCCGGCATCTGGTTGGTGATGCCGCCAGTGGAGGTGCCGGCTGCGATATTGCCGGACGCGTCACGTGCGACGGCGCCGATGGTGCCATGCTTCTCCCATTCGTCGCCATTGGACTGCGCCTCACGCAGGGATTCCTGACGGGCCGGGGTGATGAAGTACTCGCTGTCGCACAGTTCGATGCCCCACTCCTTGAGCAGGTTATCGCCCGGCTTGGCGAACATGACGTGCTTGGTCTTCTCCTTGATGGCGCGCGCCACATTGATCGGGTTCTTGGACGTGGTCAAACCGCATGCGGAGCCGACTTCGCCGTCAACGCCGGTCATCAGGCAGGAATCCATGGACACGATGCCTTCGCTCGTCAACGCGGCACCACGGCCAGCATTGAATTCGGGAGCATCCTCCATGACACGAATGGCCGCGCAGACGGCATCCTCGGCCGGAGCGCCCTGTTCCAGCAGCGCATAGCCGGCTTCAAGGGCCCTGTTCAGATCCTGCTCCACCTGGGCGCGACGTTCCGGCGTGTCCTTCTTGCCGCGATTGCCAGCGCCTGCGTGGATCACCAGAAGGATTCCATCCGGATCAGCCTGGGCAACCCGGACCGTCGACTGCGGCAATGCTGCTTCGTTTGTTGACATCTTCTCTCCTTCAGATATCTCGCTTATGTTTGACATTCGCAGATATCTTACGCCGGTTGCGGCAACGAAGCGCCCGACATGCGCAAAAGCGATGCCGTCGCGCCGTTACGCAATCAAAAACATATCGAAGCGCGACTGCGTCCTTTCTTACGTTTCATACTTTTGCAAATCGCAATCTCGTATTTCATGGTGCTCCTCCGTTGGTAATGCCAGTATGTGTCAAGCGCATCGTTCCCCGGACAAAATCACGTTCTTAAGCAAAGCCACGCTTGTAAATCGGAAACACAAGTCGTTGTGGCCCCTACGGATTCATGTATATCGAAATGGCTGAAATTATTATCCATCGCAAAAACTCTCGTAAGCAACACCTATCGAGATAAATGTAGCTTATTTTAACGTTAGCTACACTTATGCGGATAAGTGTAGCTAACGCACATGCGATGCGACTGATAGATTGGCAATAAATGGATATTCGTATACTTATTCGTATACTTTTTTATGCGTTTTCAAATCTCGCAGAGGAGAAACATGTCAGCCGCATCGATCCTTGACAGCATGGTCTCCGTCACCAGCCTTAACCACGGCGGAGCAAGCAAAGCATTAAGTCAGGTGGGCGACAACCATCCAGTCGTCGTACTCAAAAACAATCAGCCCAGCGCGGTCATAATCACGCCCGCCGACTATCGCCGGCTCACTCAGGCTGAAGAAAATTTCGCGCTATACCGCAAAGCCGTGGAACGCCTACGCAACGATGACAGCACACTGCTAACCGATGCAGACGTATTCGGCGAAGATTATGAGCCGATTGATGACGGTTTTGAACCAGAATTCGAATAAGGTCCATCAACAACCGGCAAGTGGACAATTTTGTATATTTTGATATGGCGATGGATAACGTCCGAATTCCTGCGCACTTTCGGTTTTGTTCTTCGTTGAGATGTTGAAGCGGGCATGGCCCGCGTCCTGTGTACGATTTTCAGTCGCCAAACAAAGAATCGCAATTGGAAAGCAGGACGCGCAGCCATGCCCGACAGCAACATCATACAGATCGACCAGAACCTGTTCGAGACCAAACTCGACCGGCTGGTCACCGAGAAGATGACCCAGATCCTCAACGCCATGCTCGACGCCGAGGCCGACGAGATCACCGGGGCCGCCAGATACGAACGCAAGGAGGGGCGCAAGGCGTACAGGGCCGGCCACTACGAACGCACGCTCACGGCAAAGGCGGGCAGGCTCGAGCTCAGGGTGCCGAAACTCAAGGGCGCGGTCTTCGAATCCGCGGTCATCGAACGCTACCGCAGGCGGGAGTCCAGCGTCGAGGAGGCGTTGATGGAGATGTACCTGGCGGGAGTGAGCACCCGTCAGGTCGACGACATCAGCAAACTGCTGTGGGGTGACAGGATGCCATCCCAGACCCTTTCCGACAAGCTCAAGCGCGTGTATGACGACATCGACCGATGGCGCACCCGGCCATTGGAATCCGAATACCCGTACGTGTTCATGGACGGCGTGTGGCACAAGCGCTCCTGGGGCGGAAGCGTGGAGAACGTCAGCGTCCTCGTCGCCATCGGCGTCAACGCGGAGGGCCACCGCGAGGTCATCGGCGTGACGGAGGGCATGAGGGAGGACGCTGCCAGCTGGGAGCAGTTCATACGAAGCATGATCGAACGCGGTTTGAAGGGCGTGCGCCTCGTGGTCGGCGACCGGTGCGCGGGACTCGTCTCCACGGTGAACTCGATGCTTCCCCGGGCGAAGTACCAGCGGTGCATGGTGCATTTCATGCGCAACGTGCTCTCGAAGGTGCCGCCCAACCACCGGGATTGGGCGTCCGCGGCCCTGAAGGCGATATTCGCCATGGAGTCCCGCGAATCCGCCCTCGCCAAGGCCGGGACGGTCGCCGCGGAGATGGAGTCCAGGAAGCTCAAGGCGGCGGCCGGCTGCCTGCGCGAGGGCATCGGGGAGACGACCGCCTACCTTTTGCCGGAATTCCCGACGGAGCACCGCAGGAGGATCCGCACGAACAACATGATCGAACGGCTGAACCGGGAGATCCGGCGTCGCACGCGCGTCGTCGGCAGTTTCCCGGACGGCAACAGCGCGTTGATGCTCATCTGCGCCAGAATCAGGTACGTCACCGCGAACGAATGGAGCACGCGCCGCTACCTCGACATGTCCCGGCTCGATGACAACCTGCAGGAAGCGAACTGATCATCGTCCCATGGACGGGCACGACCCTAAGTGCGCAAACCTTCGGGCACTACCTGGCGATGCAGGTTGTATGAAATCAAGAAATCGACGTCTTGCACAGCCGGATTGAATATAGTGGATGGCATTGCGATACGTACAGGTTTCACTTTTGGTCGGAGCAGTATCCATGTACAAAGGCGATTTATCAATCGCACGAGGAGCTGACTGAAATGGCAGCGTTCGACAGGCCGGAATATGACCGTTATGTACGTCTTGCGGAAATGATGATTTCATTTCTAAGAGATCATGGATACAACTACGACGCCAATCTCGATCAAGACATCCTTGACCATGATGGACCGGGAGTGCCAGTCGAAAATGGCGTTGACGCCATCATCGAGTTCAACCTCACTCCTCCGAAGGATATGATCACCTTGTTTGGACAAGTTCATGATGAAAATCCTTGGTGCGACGAGGAATACGAACAATTTCGCGATTACCTGCGAGAACGCGAAGATGAGCACCAATCGGGTAAATTGATTCCGCCATCCGCAGATTAGAACGCCGACCCACACACACAAGTAATAATCGTTTGCACTGTTCATCGTAGCGGGCGCGGAACTCATTCTCACTTCCCGCAGTGACACCGTATGCCAGATAAAAAACCGGGAACGGACGCGACGTTTGAATTACGACGAACCCGACTCCCGGCATCGCGACTGCTTCTCAAAAGATGTGTGCTTGACTCACATGGATGGTACTGAGAACCATTCGCTTGCGATCTGCTTCCGCACACATGCTGGCGCGATGTAAATACAACGCAGGCACACGGCAGATACAAATCAAGTCTGTGCAAAACTTCCAGCCAGCAAAGAAGCCGAACGGAAAGCCACAGGCCACTCTAGTCGTATGGTCGAATATTCACAAATTAACTGACCAAACCGACATATGTCATGTGAAGTGAGCGATAAATCAAAAAACGGCAGTTCAAAAGCGGACCATCTCAATACACGTATCCCATATGGGATACGACCGGTAGTGAAGGTCCGGTCGTACACGCTTATCGTATTTCAATCCACGCATCCCGTATGGGATGCGACTTCCCCTTTTTCTGGTTGCCCTACGGCAGCATCATTTCAATCCACGCATCCCGTATGGGATGAGACAACTGCTTAACCTGTTTTGCTTCAATTTTTCTTAAGCAATTTCTGCACTATTTTTCCGCAGCATAGGCTGCTGGTTTCCAGCGGAAACTGCACCATATGACCGCCCAGACGAAAACAGGCACCAGCCCGCCGTGCCTGTATATTCCCGAGACGCAGCCCAAAAACAAATCCGCCGGCTGCAGCCGGCGGCGCTCGGGAAGGAAAGGACGATGGCGATACCGATGCCAAACCGCAAGATATCAGGAGACTGGACCGTCAGGGAGTGTCCAGGTCGGAGATCGCAAGGAGGCCGGACGTGGACCGCGCCACTGTCGCGAAATACGCCGATATGGACGACATGACGCCGAAACCGCCCATGGACAGGCGCCAGGGCTCCAAGATCGACCCGTACGCGGCGTTGGTCGACGGATGGCTCGAGGCCGACCGCAGGCCGCCACGCAAGCAGCGCCACACCGCCAAACGCGTGCACGACAGGCTCCGCGCGGAGACCGAGTACGACGGCGAGTACACGACGACGCCGGGGTACGTGAGACGCTGGCGCGAGGCGAACCGGAGAGGTTCCGACGGATACGGCGAGCTCGTCTGGGCGCCCGGCGTCGCGCAGATCGATTTCGGCGTGGCGAAGGCCCGCATCGCCGGCGAGCTCGTGGACGACCACTGCCTGGTCGTCACGTTCCCCCATTCGAACATGCGGTACGTGACGAGCCTGCCCGGGGAGAACGCGGAATGCCTGTGCCACGGGCTGGTCGAGGTGTTCGAGCACATCGGCGGAGTCCCGCCAGTGATCGTCATGGACAACGCCACCGGCGCGGGACGCAGGAACGCGAGGGGCGAGGTGACGCCCGCCGCGGTGCTCGACGTGTTCGACATCAAAAAATCGCTGTCACACAAGGGCAACCCCTACGACAACGCCGTGGTCGAATCGACGAACAGGCCGCTGAAGAAGGAGCTCGTGTACCGGAACCACTACACCACGATCGAGCAGCTGAGGCATGACCTCAACGACTACGTGTGGTGGTCCGACAACCAGCGGCTCCACTCCACCCTCGGATACCGGAGCCCGAAGGAATTCACCGAACAGGGACTCGTCCTCTAAGAAACCGTCCAACACGCTGTTGCCAATCCACTCGTGCTCTACGAGCCCGTCGGCACCGGCAAGACGCATCTCGCGGTCGCGTTGGGCAGGCTCGCGTACATGCGCGCGATACCTGTCAGGTTCTTCACCGCGACCGGGCTGCTTATGATGCTGCGCCGCGCGAAACGGGAAGACCGGCTCGACACGGAGCTCCGGCAGATCGCCAGGGCGAGGCTCCTGATCATCGACGAGTTCGGCTACATGCCGATCGACAAGGAGGGCTCCAGGTTCCTGTTCCAGGTCATATCGGATTCCTACGAGACCCGGAGCATGGCCCATATCATGAACATCGAGTTCTCCGGCTGGGGGCGCGTGCTCGGCGACAAGAACATGGCCGCCGCGTTGATCGACCGCACCGTGCACCACGGAAGGCTCGTCAGATTCGAGGGAGGCTCCTACCGTAGCGAGCACGCCCTCATGACCAGATAGCTAGGAAGAAAAGGGTGGCGGATTCCGACGTCGCAGTTTCTGTTGGAGACCAGCTGCCTATGCTGCTGAAAAATAGTGCCTATACTGTGGATGCCAACTTGCAGAAACACACCAGAGCGCCGCCGCGCACCCGCTCCGGTCGATTTCAATCCATGCTCTCCGTAAGGAGAGCGACCCCTCTACTGGTAAGGAGACTGATTATGGTCGATATTTCAATCCACGCTCTCCGTAAGGAAAGCGACCCGACCGCGAGGTAGTCGGATGATTGCATGGCGATATTTCAATCCACGCTCTCCGTAAGGAGAGCGACCACCGCGCCATGCAGTATTTCAGTACTACCCCGTTATTTCAATCCACACTCTCCGTAAGGAGAGCGACATAGCGAGGCCGTCAGATACGAGCTTCCCAAACTCATTTCAATCCACGCTCTCCGTAAGAAGAGCGACACTCCAAAAACCACTGCATACACTGTTACACCTAATTTCAATCCACGCTCTCCGTAAGGAGAGCGACATGGAAACCCCGCGCAATTCCGATAATTACGATATTTCAATCCACGCTCTCCGTAAGGAGAGCGACTCGAGCCGACCGGGTATGCGCCTTGAGCTGTGAATTTCAATCCACGCTCTCCGTAAGGAGAGCGACCTCTAGTGTCCTAAGTTATAGGCGAGACTTGTGATTTCAATCCACGCTCTCCGTAAGGAGAGCGACATATCCTGCGTGACCAGCTCGTCACGCTGCGGCAGATTTCAATCCACGCTCTCCGTAAGGAGAGCGACCGGCAGTCCGTATTTTGCCATCGTACAGTTCGTATTTCAATCCACGCTCTCCGTAAGGAGAGCGACTTCCGACGAATGCGAAGATGGCACAGATTTTCGAATTTCAATCCACGCTCTCCGTAAGGAGAGCGACTGCTGTTCGCAGTGGACTCATTAGATTGAGTGCCCATTTCAATCCACGCTCTCCGTAAGGAGAGCGACTTTGCGTCTTGGTGGTGATGATTTTGTCCGCAAGATTTCAATCCACGCTCTCCGTAAGGAGAGCGACCTCCTCACACTAGTGGCATGGTTCATCGATGAAGTATTTCAATCCACGCTCTCCGTAAGGAGAGCGACCCCTCTGCCGTGGCGTTGACCGGAGCCGCAGGTAAATTTCAATCCACGCTCTCCGTAAGGAGAGCGACCAAGAGCGTCTGAGAGATTTCCAGAGTGTCGTAATTTCAATCCACGCTCTCCGTAAGGAGAGCGACTCTGCTGCCGCAGACGCGCGCCGGAATCCTCACGATTTCAATCCACGCTCTCCGTAAGGAGAGCGACGGATGAAGGCGTATACGTTCCCGTGATATACAAGATTTCAATCCACGCTCTCCGTAAGGAGAGCGACGCGGGACGCTTGCCGATTTCCCTCAACACGGTTTATTTCAATCCACGCTCTCCGTAAGGAGAGCGACCTCAGGATGGTCACGCTCGGCCGGGGTGAGGAATATTTCAATCCACGCTCTCCGTAAGGAGAGCGACGTGGGCATTTCCTGCATTGCCCTCATGTTTTCCGGATTTCAATCCACGCTCTCCGTAAGGAGAGCGACTTGGCGCAGATGGAAGCGTGCCCATAATCCGACAATTTCAATCCACGCTCTCCGTAAGGAGAGCGACGGTATTGCTCGTATACGCGCGTGTCCGTGCCGGGATTTCAATCCACGCTCTCCGTAAGGAGAGCGACGGCATCTTCGCCAATATTCGTTGTTTCGGTGTCATTTCAATCCACGCTCTCCGTAAGGAGAGCGACCGATGCGCAAGGCCGGCGCGGACATGGACGACCTATTTCAATCCACGCTCTCCGTAAGGAGAGCGACCGTCTGAAGCGTTGACGTATATTGATAATCTTATTATTTCAATCCACGCTCTCCGTAAGGAGAGCGACCCTATCTCTGATCACGGGCATTCGCAAAGAATCATATTTCAATCCACGCTCTCCGTAAGGAGAGCGACGCGCGAATTTCACCGGCAGACGCCGCCCATTGATATTTCAATCCACGCTCTCCGTAAGGAGAGCGACCCGCGTTTCAGTTTAGACCTACCGCCGTCACTATTTCAATCCACGCTCTCCGTAAGGAGAGCGACCTGGGGTATCACTTGCACGTCGCGCCGCGCGTAATTTCAATCCACGCTCTCCGTAAGGAGAGCGACGCGGCACATCCGGACGTTGCCAAATGTTCTGTGTATTTCAATCCACGCTCTCCGTAAGGAGAGCGACGTATTGATGGCGAAATATTATTATGATCGGCTTAATTTCAATCCACGCTCTCCGTAAGGAGAGCGACCCGGACTCCCACGGCCGGACGGTGTGTACACCGTTATTTCAATCCACGCTCTCCGTAAGGAGAGCGACGTTATACTCTTCCACCGACGTATTACGCATGTCATTATTTCAATCCACGCTCTCCGTAAGGAGAGCGACTGACGTCAACCGCAACGCGCTCGGCGTGCTCGATATTTCAATCCACGCTCTCCGTAAGGAGAGCGACATTCTCGGGCATGGACTTACCGTAAGGGAATTGTATTTCAATCCACGCTCTCCGTAAGGAGAGCGACAGGCCGCGTGGGATACCAAGCCGATTATCTATATATTTCAATCCACGCTCTCCGTAAGGAGAGCGACATCGGGTATTGGTCACGACGGTTCATTTCATAATTTCAATCCACGCTCTCCGTAAGGAGAGCGACCGAATATCATCAAGTCATGTCAATCACGTTAGGCATTTCAATCCACGCTCTCCGTAAGGAGAGCGACCCGCAACAGTGATACCGTCCGGCGCGTTGAAATCGGGATTTCAATCCACGCTCTCCGTAAGGAGAGCGACGCAAGCACGCGAAAACGCCATACTCGCATACGAATTTCAATCCACGCTCTCCGTAAGGAGAGCGACTACCGTGACGGGCACCGCCACGTATATCAATCCATTTCAATCCACGCTCTCCGTAAGGAGAGCGACTTGCCGCAAGATAGAAAACCGTTATTATGATCGTATTTCAATCCACGCTCTCCGTAAGGAGAGCGACTTGCGGTATCACCTGTACATCACGACGCGCATAATTTCAATCCACGCTCTCCGTAAGGAGAGCGACTGATACTCATTGACAGGCGCCTTACCTACACGGCATTTCAATCCACGCTCTCCGTAAGGAGAGCGACCTGCTCGTTGGTCCTGAAGTTACTGTCACAGGTGATTTCAATCCACGCTCTCCGTAAGGAGAGCGACCGTCGCCCTGTTGGACGAACTCATCGAGCATTTATTTCAATCCACGCTCTCCGTAAGGAGAGCGACGCCCTGTTCGACCGAAGCGAGCTTCGACCGTTCGATTTCAATCCACGCTCTCCGTAAGGAGAGCGACGCCGCGCCAGAAACACCGTCGCGGCAAGCCGAAAATTTCAATCCACGCTCTCCGTAAGGAGAGCGACAGGCTGGCACTTCACATTATCACCTATCGTTTACAATTTCAATCCACGCTCTCCGTAAGGAGAGCGACCGTGCAGCTGGACATTTTTGTCCACTTTCTGAGACGCAAGCCAGCTGCTTGGCTTTAAGCATATCAAACAACACCACCGGTACGACGAACAACATGCCTAAAACGAGCAGCTGTCTTTCTGTCTCATTTTAATGTCCACTATTTAGTTTTCAAACGCCCACGAAAATCACAATTCGGATTTCGACAGTTTTTCAGGTGCGAAAGGCACCCCTCATCATGAGCGCTTCCACTTCGCACAAACACCATTTCAAGACCGGCCACCTTGCCGAAACCACAATACCGCCGGCTAGAGAACACGCTCCAGATGCCGGACGTCACACGTCACACTCAAACACTCAACCCGGCATACCCCACACCATATCGTTATGACACCATGCCATTTTACCCTGTGCTATATCATCATCACATCATTAACCGGCAAACTCCGTTCACGCCCATAACGCTCAATCCTATCCGCATATCGAGAGCCAAGTTTATAAAAGCGCAGACTGTCCTCATCAATATTGGCAATCTTCAACAAATCGTGTACCAACACCAGATAATCGGAAGGACTCACCGAGCATTCGAAAACACTGTTCTGTACACGCTGTCCGTATTTCATGCATGTCTTCGCCACCAAACGAAGACGACGCTTCCCCTCAGGGGTTTCCGTACTCACATCGTACGCAACCACAACCATCATGGTTTTTCACCTCCAATAACACATCACCACGAATCATCGCATACCGCCACACACAGCTACGCACCTTTTACTTCCACATAAATGGCGGGTAATCATCAAGATCACCCCGCAACGATCGAGCTAGCAGCAGCGCTTGCACATACGGAACCAACCCCCATGAAATTTTTTCTTGCAGGAACGGATGAAGAATCTGATCGCTCTTCTTTTTCTGCCACGCCGTAAGCACTTTCTTCCGCCCGGAATCAGACAGCAGCACACCACCATTCTCCCGTATTTCAAAATCCCCCGGCTTAACAGCGCCTGTATTAACCAATGTCAGCACAAAGCGGTCAGCCAACACCGGGCGAAACTCTTCAACCAGATCCAATGCCAGAGAGGCTCTCCCGGGCCGATCCGTATGCATAAAACCAACATACGGATCCAGCCCCACGCCTTGCAAAGCCGCAATGCAATCATTCGTCAATATGGAGTAGCAAAAAGACAACAATGCATTTAGTCTGTCCAGCGGAGGCCTCCTCGACCTATTGGTGAAAAAGAAATCATCTTTATTCTTCAGGACCAAATCGTCAAAAGCGTAGAAATAATCTTTGGCAGCAAGCCCTTCGACACCCCTCAACTCATCAACCGTCAAAC
>SKEP01001876.1_pt1 | contig 10764 bp, 10 predicted proteins | sample 4826901 | NCBI WGS metagenome assembly SKEP01 (sample SAMN11008806, study PRJNA524170) | human gut metagenome | biome: Human fecal sample; material: Feces; isolation source: fecal sample from pouch patient p4, p43, p49, p54, p55 | host: Homo sapiens | place: Israel: Tel-Aviv | collected 2014-03-20
GATTATGAGTGGTCTGCTTGGAGGCTCTGCGAGCACGTATACATTTGTCATTAATATGCTTTTACTTGTAGTTGCATTTATATTGTTGGGAAAAGAAGTGGCAATGCAGTCTGCCTATGTGAGCGTCTTGTACAGTGTAACACTGGAAGTCATACAGTATGTGTGGCCGATGTCAAAGCCACTTACAAATCAGCCGGTGTTGGAACTTGTATTTTGCTTTATGATCCTTGCAGTATGTTCCGCAATTTTCTTCAACATGAATGCATCCAGCGGGGGATCGGATATTATTGCTTTGATATTAAAAAAGTATACCAATGTTTCAATCGGAACAGCGCTGCTGGTCGTAGATTTCATAGTTGTCATTGTGGCATTTTTCGTGTATGGTGTAACTGTAGGGTTATTCTCACTGGCCGGATTCCTTGCGAAGTCATTTTTTATTGACACGGTCATTGAGACATTGAATCTATGTAAATATTTTACAATCATTTCCAAAAATGCAGAGCCAATCTGTAATTATATTAATACAGAGCTGAATCACGGTGCGACGATTTACGAGGCAAGAGGTGCTTACACAAAAGACAACAAGCAGGTAGTTATGGCAGTTGTAAAACGCGAACAGGCGAGAAATCTCCGGAACTATGTTCACAAAGTAGATCCGGACGCATTTATGATGATTACTAACAGCAGCGAGATTATTGGTAAAGGATTTATAGAATAGGAGGAGCTTGCGATGAGCAGCATATTTGATATATTGGGACCGGTCATGGTCGGTCCGTCCAGTTCCCATACAGCAGGAGCGGTGCGAATTGGATATACAGCCAGACAACTTTTTGGGGAGCCGGTGAAAAAAGCAATTGTATATCTTCATGGTTCATTTGCAGCAACTGGAGAAGGACATGGGACGGATAAGGCAATCATCGCGGGTCTTCTTGGGATGAAGCCGGATGATCTTCGAATTCCAGATAGTTTTACAGTCGCAAAGGAAAATGGCATGGAATTTGTCATTGATAAGAAAGAAATCAGAGGGGCACACCCGAATACAGCACGAATCATTATGGAAAATGATGCGGATAAAAAAATGGTCATGCAGGCATACTCCATTGGAGGAGGAAGAATCCGTGTCAGTGTTCTGGATGGGATCGAGGTAGATTTTAGTGGTGAGAGCAATACACTGATTGTTCGAAATATGGACAGGCCGGGATGTATTACGGAAGTAAGCGCGGCACTTAGCTATGAGAAGATAAATGTTGCAACGATGCAGGTATTTCGCCATAAAAGAGGTGGAAGTGCAGTCATGGTCGTAGAGACAGATCAGTTCATTCCGGAAAATGTAGTGAATGAACTGAAAAAGAAAGAGGATATTCTGGAAGTAATATCTCTGAATCTGGAGGAGGGACGATAATTATGGCATATCAGGCAGTGGATGAGATTATGGCAAGATGTGAGAAGGATGGCGTGGAGTTCTGGAAAGCTGTCCAGCTTGAAGATTGTGAAGAAAATGGAATCAGTGAAGAAGAGTCCTGGAAGCAGATGACTTTAATGTGGACAAGAATGAAAGAAAGTGTGGAGGCATATGATCCGGAAGCAGTATCCAGAAGCGGGCTTGTAGGAAGTGAAGGTAAGCAGATGGATGTATATCGGGAGAATGAAAAGCCATTATGCGGAGATTTTGTGTCAAAGGTTATCGCAAATGCATTAAAAATGGGTTGTAATAACGCATGTATGAAGCGAATTGTCGCAGCTCCGACTGCCGGAGCGTGTGGGGTTATGCCGGCAGTACTTGTCACTTATTACAAAGAATATGGAGTATCAGAAGAAATTATGATTCAATCCATGTATGTGGCAGCGGGAATTGGACAGGTCATTGCAAATCGTGCATCACTTGCCGGAGCATCTGGTGGATGTCAGGCGGAGATAGGTTCAGCTTCCGGAATGGCAGCCGCAGCAATCTGTGGTGTGCGCGGAGGAAGTAAGGAACAGATGGCACACGCCTGCTCGATGGCATTGAAGAACTTGATGGGACTTGTCTGTGATCCGGTAGCCGGACTTGTAGAGGTTCCATGCGTAAAGAGAAATGTTGGCGGTGCAGTCAATGCATTGGCTGCGGCAGATATGGCACTTGCAGGAATCATCAGCCATATTCCGTTAGATCAGGTTATTGATGCAATGGGCGAAGTTGGTATGAAGATGGATGTGACACTTAGGGAGACAAGTATGGGCGGTGTTGCGACAAGTCCAAAAGGTCTTGAGATTGCAGAGAGACTTGGAATGTAAATATTACGAAAAGGAATGCCGGAGGGCATTCCTTTTTTTAGGAGAGTATGTTATAACAAAGATAAACAATCAAGTGTCATGAGTAAGGTAAAGAGGGGATAAATTATGTTAGATGAGCACATGGGACCGATTAAAAAATACAGTATACTGACTGTGGGGGCAGTCGTACTTGCACTGGCGAACTATGTATTTAAGTTTCCGAACCATTTCAGTTTCGGAGGTGTAGCCGGTTTTGCAGTTATTTTAAGTGGAATGTTTGGCGGTTCCGCCAGTACGTACACATTTGTAATCAATATGTTACTGTTATTGATCGCATTTCCAATATTGGGAAAGGAAGTTGCAATGCGGTCTTTCTATGTCAGTATCGTATTCAGTGGTGTGCTGGAAGTTGCGCAGTATGTGTATCCGATAGACAAGCCAATCACGAACCAGCCGGTGCTGGAGCTTGTATTTTCTTTTATGCTGCTGGCAGTGTGTTCCGCGATATTCTTCTTCATGGATGCGTCCAGCGGAGGAACCGATATTATTGCTTTGATATTAAAAAAGTATACCAGCGTGTCAATCGGAATGGCGTTACTGCTTGTAGATTTCGCAGTTGTTTTGATTTCTTTCTTTGTATATAATCCGACCGTTGGACTGTTTTCATTTGCCGGATTCCTTGCAAAATCATTTTTCATTGATTCCGTAATTGAGAGTCTGAACCTGTGTAAATATTTTACAATCGTGTCAGATAATGCTGATACAATCTGCGATTATATTCATAAAGAGCTGAATCACAGTGCGACCATTATGTCGGCAGAAGGCTCTTATTCACACGAGCCAAAGAAAGTTATCATGACAGTTGTGAATCGTGACCAGGCGCTGAAGCTCCGGAAATTCGTAAGAAGCGTGGAACCGCATGCATTTATGATGATCACGAACAGTAGTGAGATCATCGGAAAAGGATTCCGGAATACGATGTAGGAAAATCGTGGTTAGAGTATGAAAATAAAGCAGGTGAATGAAGAGGATTTGTGACTTTTCATTCACCTGCTTTTTGTAAATATTAAGCTTGAACATATTGTTTTTATAGTTTAAAGATGTACAATGATATTGAATATTTCTGCCATAAATGTCGAAAATATTCAATTGTGTCATGCTAAATAAGGGAAATAAGTATTGGTTGAATGAAAATGACAAAATTGTATAAAATGTTCATAGGTAATTGATAAATGGTTTTATCAGCACTTGTGGATAACTCTCCCCTATATAAGGAGAAAAAAAGGGTCAGTATTCAGAAATGTTTCTGAATTGACATAGAACATCAGATTTTGGGCGTATTTTAATAAGCCCAAATAAGTATTATGACAATTAAATATTTTTTCAGGAAACTAAAGGTTTCAGGCTTCTAATGTACTGTGGACAATTCATTGCATATGCAACGATTACGGTTAACTGGCTGGCAATGCCAGCGAGGAAAACATCAGCTTTTGTGGTGGTATGGTTTCTGGTCTTTCTACCAGCGATACACATATTGGTTTTGAAGTGCTTGATGGAACGTTCTACAATAGTTCTTATTTTATAGATGCGATTCCATTCATCAGAATCACGTTGGATACCAGGAAACATGCACAAATGAAACGAAAGCAGTAAAGTCCGCAAAGTAAGATATTTCTATGATGAGCTGGATCAGCTGATTCGAGAGGATAACAGATGGCAGAATCAGACGATTGTGTATACATATGATGCCGGAAGCAATATTACAACCTGTAAGACCTATGCTTATACAGAAGCTGATACAGTGACTGGTACAGCAAAAACTACAGAAACTTATACTTACGGAAACAGTGCATGGAAAGATCAGCTTACTGAGTACAGAGGTCAGAAGATCCGCTATGATGCAATGGGTAATCCAATTAGTTACCGCGGAATGACTATGGAATGGGAGCAGGGCCGCAAACTGAAAAAGATTACAGGAAATGGTGTGACACAGAGTCACAGTTATGATGCAGATGGAATTCGTATCAGAAAAGTGGTAAACGGAGTAACAACACAATTCTACACAAACGGAACATCTATTCTTGCACAGAAGAGCAGCGATGGAACACGACTGGATTTCTTATATGATGATCAGGGCAAACTTTTTGCTATGGAGTATGAAGGAGAGCGATACTTCTAAAAGAAAAAATAAAAGCGAAAAGGAGTGGCTTGTCTACCGGTCGTTCTTTTATGTACAGAAGTAAAAAGAAGAGGGGTGTAATTTATGATATTTCAGGAAGTGCCGTTGAATGTAGTTCTTACAATTTATTCAGAAGATATAGATGAAGACTACATTTATGGAAAAATCGTTATGCGCAATGAAGAAGAGGTTATTATTGCACAAATAAATGATAAAGGAGAGAGTGACGGTTATCTGTATCTCCAATGGGAAGGCATTTATCGAATTGATTATGAATCAAGTTATGAGGAAAAAATTGAACGATTATATCAGGCAAAAAATCAATATCATGAAGAATTAATGTTTCCGAAAAAAGAAGATACACTTTTGAAAAATTTATTAAATTGGGCCTTTTGTGAGAAGAAGATAGTTTCTATATATTTTGCGGACAGTGATATGGAAGTGGAAGGATATTTGAAAAATGCTCAGGGCAGCCAGATTGCTCAGGTAGATGTGTATGAAGCTGTTTTTGAAGCGGGGAACTCATTTGTAGATGTCACGAAAGCGCAGTATATTCATGTTGATTCAAAAAGGGCGAGAGATGCAGAAATTGTATTGAGGTACAAGGAGAATGAACAATGATAGATGGGGATATCAAAAATGCATGTGAAAATTCGGAAATGATTTGTATTGGATTGCGAAATGATCCGGCAGATGATTATTTAGTTGGTTATGTAGAGTGTTGTGATGAGGAAGGAATTATATTTTGCAATGTTGATTATCGGGGAATGAAAACAGGATATATATACATGACAAATGATAAGGTAACAGGAGTGATGTATAAACCCGATTATATACAAAAGCTGAAAATTTTAATGAATAATAAAAAACAGAAGTATAAGAAAATTTTTGGTGGTGCTGATATAAAAGAAACTTCTGTGAAAGAGTATTTTTTAAGATGGATTTTCTCTAATAAAAAGATGATATTGGTCAGAGATAAGGATGAAGAGTTTAAGGGGATTCTAGAGTCGATTTCGGAAGAAACAGTGAGTATAAAAGTAATTGATAAGATTACTGAAAAAAGAAATGGGTATACAGTTCTTTTGCGTTCGCATATAGATTATTTTTCTCTCTAAATATTGGATTTAGAAGATACGAATGATAAAAAACAAGGGGAAAAAGTATGTATAATTTGACAGGAATTTATCAATCGATGAGAAATGAAGGTTTATTTTTTGGTATTGGGGGAATTCTTATTATCATCGCAAGTCTTCCGTTGAAAAAAAAGAAAAAAAAGATGATAGATTTATTATTTGGAGTATTATGTATAATTCTATCAATAAGTACTGTGTTATATTATACATATGTAACCACACATCCCCAAATTAAATATTTTGAGGGAAGTTATGACGGATTGAACCATTATAGGACATATGGGGAAACGGAGTATTCATTTAAAGATAATGAGGGGATAACAGAATTTATTTAGGATTCACATTCGAAGAAAAAGATTTATCCGGATGATTTTGAGGAAGGAGTAAAGTATAGGATATTTTATGAAGATCGTACGTCGATAATTGTAAAAGTTGAAAAGTTAGATCCTTAAATTTTTTACTAAAAACGGAATCTAAAAAGATATTCAGAAAGGGGGAAATAAAACGATGTGGCATATATGGACACTGGATGATTGGGAAAAGAATATAGATTTGGAAAGAAGTGGCCATCGGTGTGGACTGAGGTTACGGTTTGATAAAGAGGTAGATAGCGAGGTACGCAGAGCATGTAAGGAATTTGCAGTTTTTTTAAGAAGAGAATATTTTTTCCCGATTCGAGTGGTCATATATGTAAAGGCACGTGAGCGTATAATAGCAATGGATGGAGACAAATGTTGTGGAATATTTTGGTGTATGCCAGATGACTATACGATTGAACCATACATACGTCTGGCAGCAGGAGATTATGAAAAATTATGCAAGAAATGGGGGAAGGATGGTGCGCTGACAAATATACTGCTGTGTATGGCACACGAGTTGACACATTATTTTCAATGGATTAATTCAATAAAATTAACCCCTATAGGGAAAGAACGTCAGGCAACTAATTATGCGGATTATGTGTTAGAAGATTATGCTGAAACAAGGGAACACCCATAGAAAAGATTATACAGTCGAAGTCTAAAAATAGACCGATAATTAAATTTATAAGCGAACAGGAGCGGCTTAAAGAACGATTTAGCCAGTAAGTAATATGATTGGAATTATAATAGAAATTATTTTCATTTTTGTACAAATATTTCTTTTTTTATATTTTAAAATTTTGCATACGTGGTTTGGGTTTTGGTGTTTATGGGTGTATAGTCAACAATAAATGATGTAAATCCTAAACACCATCAGGGAGTTGTAAAGGATTATCCACGAGAAGATTGTATTAAGCCACCTGCCCAAGTTCAATTTCTATTTAAAAAAGTAGATACCCGTTTAAAAGATATTCCAAAAGAGATGTATTATTCAACAATAATACAGAGTATAGGATTTGTTGTATATACGATTGTGGTTATATTTGTTGCATTATTATGGGGGCAGTATGTAGGTACTATAATAGGAATTATATATTTAGTAATCTCGGAAGGAATTGTTTCTTTTCTTCAATCACGGATGGAGAATAAAAGCTTTAGACAGCGCTATAAGAAACTGACCGGGTATAATCTGAAATATTACCTTATATCGTCCGATAATTCAGATCCAACAGAAATAGGAACATGTACAATTGTAAGCTGGTATGAAAAAAGGAAAAGAAAAATTGCGACAGTTAAAGTGGTAGAAACTGGAGAAGTTATAAAAGATGTATTGATTGACGGGAGTCTATGTGAAGACGAAAATGCAGTATACACTCTTTATGAGATATGTAAATTATATTATCTGAAGCAAATGAAAAGAAATAAAGAGAAGAAGAACTGCAATAAAAAAAAGTAATAGAAAGAAAAAATAATCTTATTCTAGTATAATGAAATAAGATTATAAAAAGAATAGTATATTATCTTTTCAAGAGATGGAATTATACATCAGAATGTTATAGATTTTTTGATGGAAAGGTAAAAAACCCCGTTGACAGATTCGAAGGAATCGACTATATTAACATTAATAAAAGGGAGTAACTGGCGCCTGTCAGTCTTGCAAAGTAGAAAATCAGGCGTTTGCGATGTCGTCAGTACGATGAGTGATCATCCGTATCGTAATGAAATGGTGAGACTTTTATTGCATATTTTTGGTGTGCAATAAAGGTCTCTATTTTTGTACACCAGATGAGCCATAATAGGAAAAAGGAGGTACAAATTATGTTGACAAATGAGCAGGCGAAGGAAAATCTAAAGAAATACGGACCGAATGAACTGGAAGAGGGAAAGAAAAAAAGCGTCTTTCAAATATTTTTAGAACAGTTCAAGGATTTTCTTGTAATTATTCTGATCATCTCCGCGGTGATCTCAGGATTTCTTGGAGATGTGGAGAGTGCGATTGTAATTTTTGTAGTTATTACGATGAATGCGATTCTTGGAACGGTGCAGACGGTGAAGGCAGAGCAGTCGCTGAATAGTTTGAAGCAGCTGTCGGCACCGGATGCGAAAGTTGTGCGTGACGGGCAGTTGATGCAGGTGCCGGCGAAAGAAGTGACCGTCGGTGATGAAGTGATTGTGGAGGCAGGAGATTTAATTCCGGCAGATGGAAAGTTACTTACAGTTGCAAGCCTTAAAGTGGACGAAAGTGCACTGACAGGTGAGAGTCTTCCGGTGGAGAAGTCTTTAGATGAAGTGCCGGAGGGCGCAGCACTCGGAGATCAGACAAATCGTGTATTTTCCGGAAGCTTCGTGACTTATGGGCGAGCATCTTTTGAAGTAACGGAAGTCGGAATGAGTACGGAGGTCGGTAAGATTGCCGGACTTCTGAAAAATGCATCAGAGAAGCAGACACCGCTTCAAAAGAATCTGGATGATTTTGGTAAGAAGTTGTCTATTACAATCCTTGTATTTTGCGGAATTTTATTTGCCATCAGCGTGATTCGCGGAGAATCGATTGTAAATGCATTTCTATTTGCGGTAGCGCTGGCGGTGGCAGCTATCCCAGAGGCGCTTAGTTCTATCGTGACCATCGTGCTTTCCTTTGGTACACAGAAGATGGCGAAGGAGCATGCAATCATCCGTAAGCTTCAGGCGGTTGAAGGACTTGGCAGTGTGTCAATCATCTGCTCTGATAAGACGGGAACTTTGACGCAGAATAAAATGACTGTGGAAAATTATTATGTAAATGGAGAGAGTGTCTGTTCCGAAGAGATTGATCTGAAGGATCCGGCACAGCGAGAGTTACTGATGTTCAGTATGCTTTGCAACGATTCTACAAATCACGATGGTCAGGAGATTGGGGATCCGACGGAGACAGCTCTTATTAATCTTGGCAGCCTTTTGGGAGAAGATTATGCACAAGTACGTGATGAACACCCAAGGCTTTCCGAGGTACCGTTCGACAGTGACAGAAAACTTATGTCCACGGAACATTTTATAGACGGACGGTACGTTATGGTCGTAAAAGGTGCGGTCGATGTGCTGCTTGATCGCATGAGTCACATTCAGGATGGAGATATTCTAAGAAAGATTACAGAAGAAGACCGCGTCAGAATTGAAGTGCAGAATAAACATTTTTCAGAAAACGGACTGCGAGTTCTTGCATTTGCATTTAAGACGCTGGAACAGGAGCAAGGGCTTACATTAAATGATGAAAATGACCTGACATTCCTGGGACTGATTTCCATGATGGATCCGCCGAGAGTGGAGTCTAAAGCTGCAGTCGCAGAATGCATCAAGGCTGGAATCAAACCGATCATGATTACAGGGGACCATAAAGTAACAGCAGCGGCTATTGCCAAACGAATCGGAATTCTGGAAAATATGTCGGAAGCCTGTGAAGGTGCGGTTATTGAGGATATGACTGATGAAGAACTTCAGGATTTCGTACCACAGATATCCGTCTATGCGAGGGTTTCACCGGAGCACAAGATCCGTATTGTGCGGGCATGGCAGGAGCGTGGAAATATCGTGGCAATGACGGGAGACGGAGTGAATGACGCTCCGGCACTGAAGCAGTCAGATATCGGAGTTGCCATGGGAATTACGGGAAGTGAAGTGGCGAAAGATGCGGCAGCTATGGTGCTGACGGATGATAACTTTGCAACGATTGTCAAGGCAGTGGAAAATGGACGAAACATTTTTCAAAATATTAAAAATGCGATTCAGTTCTTGCTTTCTGGAAATTTTGCAGCGATTCTTGCAGTTTTGTACGCATCACTTGCAAGTCTGCCGGTTCCATTTGCACCGGTACATCTGCTGTTCATCAACCTTCTGACAGACAGCCTGCCGGCGATCGCGCTTGGACTGGAGCCGCATAATCCGGAAGTGATGAAAGAAAAACCACGTGCCATGGGAGAGTCCATTTTGACAAAACCATTTCTTACAAGTATCGGAGTGGAAGGTCTGTGTATCGGAATCATGACCATGACAGCATTTATGATCGGATATCACGATGGAAATGCAGTGCTGGCAAGTACGATGGCATTTGGAACACTTTGCAGCAGCCGTCTGGTTCATGGATTTAACTGTAAAGCAAACAAACCGATCATTTTTACGAAACGATTCTGGAATAACATTTATCTGATCGGAGCATTTGTACTTGGCTGGCTTTTGATTACAGGAGTACTGATGATCCTGGCGCCTCAGGGAATGTTCAAAGTGCAGACACTGACGGTGGCACAGTTGATGACTGTATATGGACTGGCTCTTTTGAATCTGCCGGTTATTCAGCTGCTGAAATGGATCAGAACGCGAAAGAAATAGAGGATTTGACAGGATATTGAATAAAGGAAGGAATTAAATGGAACTGAATAAGGAAAATATGCGGAAAATCCGGGAGCTGATTTTGTTTACAGCACTGCTGATCGTGGTGCTGTGGAAATATGAAGAGGTGTTGGAGGTACTGGGATATGTGGGACATCTGATCTTTCCATTTCTGCTTGGAGGAGCCATCGCATTTGTACTGAATGTACCGATGAACTTTATCGAGCGGCACTTGTTTACGGAAAAAGTAAGAAAAAGTAAAGTGGCAGATAAGCTTGCAAGACCGGTGAGTCTGTTGAGTGTACTTTGTATCGTAGTTGGCGTGTTGACGGTAGTGATCTTTGGTGTTGTACCTCAGCTTGTAAATACATTTGGAAATCTGGGGCAGAGTATTACCCAGTTCATCCCACATGCACAGGCGTGGGGAAAAGAGGTCTTTCATGGAAACAAGGAGGTTGTCGAACTGATCAACAGT
>SKEP01001883.1_pt1 | contig 10745 bp, 11 predicted proteins | sample 4826901 | NCBI WGS metagenome assembly SKEP01 (sample SAMN11008806, study PRJNA524170) | human gut metagenome | biome: Human fecal sample; material: Feces; isolation source: fecal sample from pouch patient p4, p43, p49, p54, p55 | host: Homo sapiens | place: Israel: Tel-Aviv | collected 2014-03-20
ATATATTTTTGTATTGATTATATTTACATAGCTTTAATTTGTAGATATCCTTCGGTATGAGAGAGAAGAGAGCTTTATTTTAATGTGGTTACATAATGAAATTTCACTATTTAAACAAAATATAGAAATGCTGCGAGTGAATCAACGTATAGGCCGATTGGCATTTTTGTGGGCTGTGCTCGGTTTAATGGGAAGTAAATTTTTAGCGTACCTTCTATTTGTGGTATTGATAGGATTTATTCAAGATGGTCTGTTTCAAGGCAGTACATATTTGTCATATATTTATTTTGGATGTTTGCAGATTATACATGTAATTGCATCTATTTTTATTCTCAAACGTAGACTAAATGACTGTGGTTCATCCTTGTGGTATATGATATTAGTTCCCATAGCATACCTAAGTTTGTGGGTGTATTGGGGGATGAGTTTTAGTTGGGAATCTATATCTGAAACCTTTATCAATACAGGCTTTCATTGGGACGGATTTTTCTGGCAGTATTTCATCTTGGCTTGCTTTGCGTTGCCTCTTAGTGTACCGGATTCTAATAAGTATGGTTTAGATGAAGGACGAGATAGCTATAATAACTATATTATTTCCTATACTCGAAGTTCCACGATTACTAAAGCTACAAATAATAGTAAATTTGACTATATTTGTAGCTGTATATGGGATGTTTTATTTGCTAGAATCTTTGATGTTAAGGGAAGGACTCCTGTATCAGCTTTTTGGGTTGGTCTCATAGGAACTCGTCTTTTCATGGATGTCATTATGAATATGGTTATAGCCGTAGTATCGTTAATTGTTCAGCTTGGTATACCTCTTTATATACCACGTTGGGGATTTATGGCTATCCTGATATGGCCAGCTATAGCAATGATTACATTAGGCATACGTAGACTTCATGATTCCCTATTAAGTGGGTTATGGATTATTGGTCTTTTCGTTCCGTATATTAATATTTTTGTTAGTTATCATCTTTTGTTTAAAAAATCTTGGCATATTGAAAGTTAAGATTCTCCTTGACTTTCATTCTATAGAAACATTATAATCAGATTATAATTTTATACTCGCCTAAAAGAAACCGATGAGGTGGAGATAAAAATAGGAAATGCACTCACAGAGAGCGGGATTAGCTGAGAACCCGTAGTACGCAGCTTATTAAATGGACCACCGAGGGCGCATGGAACAGAATGAATTTCATTCCTAGTATGGTGCGACGTCACACGAGCGTTAGTCGTGAGGGATATGTTAGTATCCTGCGAAAGAGGAATGCGCTGCATTCAAACAAGGTGGTACCGCGATTTATAGCATAATACAAGTATTTTCTAATACTCTTGTAAAAATAGAACTATAGACTCGTCCTTGACGTTATATTGTCATGGGCGAGTTTTTTTATTGGCCAACGCCAGATGGAGGTTCTCATGATTTTTCCTAGTCTTGACCGTGTGAAAGCTATCGCACCGGGCTACGATATCGTGCCTGTATATATGGAAATTTTATCCGACGTACGCACACCGATTAGCGTGTTGAAAGCGTTAAAACAAGTGAGCAGTCATACGTACTTGCTTGAAAGTGCGGATAATAGTAATCATTGGGGCCGTTACTCCTTCTTGGGCTATGATCCTAAGATTGAGCTTTTCTGCAAAAATCATCAAATGACTATCAAAGACGGTACAACGCGTACCTTTGAATGCTCTGATCCAGCTGCAGAAATTCGCAATATTTTGAGCCAATATAAAAGCCCTCGTTTAGAAGAGTTACCAACCTTTACAGGTGGCTTTGTAGGGTACTTTGCTTGTGAATATATCCGCTATATCGAGCCAACCCTCGATTTCCCAACACCAGATGATGACCCTGCTATGGTCAACGATGTAGACCTTATGCTCTTCGATAAGGTAATCGCATTCGACCATTACAAAAACAAAATCTACCTGATTGCTAACATCAGCACAAACGATTTAGAACGTAATTACAATAAGGCTGAGCTTGAGTTAAAAGCACTAGCTGATCTCGTAGTAAACGGCAAAGAGGCAGATGTTCCAAAAGGCATTCTTAAAACAGAGTTCACTTCTGAATTTACAAAGGACGAGTTTGAAGCAGTTGTTAAAAAGACACAACATTACATCAAGGAAGGGGATATCTTCCAATGTGTTGTATCTAATCGCCGTGAAGCTGAGTTCGATGGTAGCTTGTTAAATGCGTACCGCGTATTGCGTACATTGAATCCATCTCCATACATGTTCTACCTATCCGGTGGCGATGTAGAGCTTACAGGTGCTTCTCCAGAAACATTGGTAAAATTGACAGACGGCAAGATGTATACCTTCCCAATTGCAGGTACTATGCGCCGCGGTAAAACCGAAGCAGAGGACCTCGCTATTGAAGAAAAACTCATTAACGATGAGAAAGAGTTGGCTGAACATAACATGCTCGTTGACCTTGGTCGTAACGATTTAGGTAAAATTGCTAAATTTGGTTCCGTACAAGTAGAGGCGTTACATATGTTGCAACGTTTCTCCCACGTAATTCATATTACATCTACTGTAAGCGGCGACATTCAAGATGGTAAAGATGCTCTCGATGCCATCGGTGCTACATTGCCAGCTGGTACATTGTCCGGGGCTCCTAAAATTCGTGCTATCGAAATCTTACATGAACTTGAAAAAAGCCCGCGTGGCGTATATGGCGGCGCTGTAGGTTACATCGATTTCTCCGGTAACATGGACGTATGTATCGGTATCCGCATGGCTATGAATAAAGGTGGTAAGGTGTATGTTCGCGCTGGTGCTGGTATCGTTCGTGATAGCGTACCTGCTAGTGAATATAATGAAACCTTGATCAAAGGCCAATCCATGATTTCCGCAATTACAGATGCACAGGAGGTAGAATAATGGTACTCCTTATAGATAATTACGATAGCTTCTCCTTCAATTTATACCAATTAGTAGGCTCTATCAATCCAGATATTAAAGTCATTCGCAGTGATGAATTAACAGTTGAAGAAATCCGCGCGTTGAAACCAGACTATGTGATACTTTCACCAGGGCCTGGTAGACCAGCTGATGCGGGCGTATACGAAGAGCTATTGCGCGAATGCAAAGGCGAATTCCCAATCCTCGGCGTATGTCTTGGTCACCAAGCCATCGGCGAAGTATTCGGGGGTACCGTTTCCTATGCAAAACAAGTTATGCATGGCAAACAAAGCGTAGCCAAACAAGTACACCCATCCAAAATCCTAAAAGGCGTACCTGAACAATTCGAAGTAGCACGCTACCACTCCTTGGCAATTATTGACGAAACCATGCCAAGCGAACTCATCGTTACATCCATTACCGACGACGGCGAAGTAATGAGCGTAGAACACAAAGACTACCCAATCTACGGCGTGCAATTCCATCCGGAATCTATCATGACACCGAACGGGGAACAAATGATTCGCAATTTCTTAGAAAAATAATCACTGTTGTGTATTCGATGGGCTATTTATAAGTCCTAGAACGATATAGCGGAAATAAGGCCTCTCGGAACTCCGATGGCCAACGCCCCACTACGTGGGCCCGCCAAGTCGTTCCTTAAGACCTTATTTCCTGCCAACGCAACCTTGGCAGTACCTATAATAGCCCCTCTACAATACATATCATAAACTGTAGCTATATTTTCTAAAGAAATATGCGAATCAGAACCCCTAATATAAGAAAAAGTGGTGCAAAGCACCACCATTCCCATCCACATAAAGAGATGACCTGTGCGTTACTCCATATAATGCGCAGGATCATTTAAGAGATATTGAATTGTTGTTCATTTTATTGTGCGTGTGACAGTGAGTAGGGCATATAAAAGATTAAGTGCCCTAGTGTTTATGTGAGTTCACGGGGTTCTAGGCCCGACTTTGGCCCTGCGAAGGCCGCAGGCCGTAGTCAGACCCGGCCAGTGGAGGGCATAGGTCCACGTGAATCACATTTAGCATTAAGGCAGGTATATGCCCTATTAACGTGGAACCAAAGAAAATGAACAACAAGTAAGGAGATATAAAATGATTAAAGACGCATTATATGCAGTAACGCATGGTCAAGATTTATCCTACGACCTTGCAAAAGATACAATGAACAAGATTATGAGCGGCGAGGTGGCTGAGGTGCCTATGGCAGGTTTCTTGTGCGCTTTGGCTGCAAAAGGCCCTACTGTTGATGAGGTTACGGCGTTCGCTGAGGTTATGCGCGAGAAGGCCGGTTCTGTGCCTCATGAAGGTACTGTTGTGGAAATCGTAGGTACTGGCGGCGACGAAGCTAATACGTTCAACATTTCTACTACATCTGGTTTTATCATTTCTGCAGCAGGTATTCCTGTAGCAAAGCATGGTAACCGCAGTGTATCTAGTAAATGTGGTGCTGCTGATTTGATTGAAGCATTAGGCGCTAAGTTAGAGCTTAATGGTGAACAAAATGAGGCCGTCCTCAACAAAGCAAATATGTGCTTCATGTTTGCTCCTGTATATCACCAAGCTATGAAATATGCTGGCCCTGTACGTAAAGCGTTAGGTGTTCGTACTGTGTTCAATATCCTCGGACCTTTGGCAAATCCAGCAGGTGCTACAGTAGAGTTGATGGGCGTGTACGATAAATCATTGGTAGAACCATTGGCTCGCGTGTTGGCTAATCTTGGCGTTAAACGTGGCGCAGTTGTACACGGCTTTGATGGTCTTGATGAGATTACGGCTACCAACAAAACGTACATATGCGAAATTAATAATGGTACTTTCACAAGCTACGAATTCGATCCTAAGGAATATGGTTTCGAATATGCTAATAAAACTGAGCTCGAAGGTGGCGACGCTACTGTAAATGCTGAGATTACACGCCGCGTTCTCGGTGGTGAGCAAGGTGGTAAACGTACAGCTGTTCTTCTAAATGCTGGTATGGCGATTTATCTTGCAAAAGATGGTATTACATTAGCAGAGGGCATTGAAGAGGCGAAAAACATGATCGACTCTGGCAAGGCTCTTGCTACAATGGAACAGTTTGTGAAAGCAACCCAAGAGGTATAACCATTGATTTTAGATAAGATTGTAGAGGCTACCAAAGTTCGCGTAGCCCAAGAAAAAGAGGTGGAAACGCCTGAGGCTGTAAAAGCAGCGGCTTTGGCGTTACCATCGGATACAGGATTTCCTTTTGAAGCAGCCCTTCGTCAGCAAGACTTTAACTTCATTTGCGAAGTGAAGAAAGCCTCTCCATCTAAGGGGATCATTGCTGAGCACTTTCCCTATTTAGACATTGCTAAAGAATATGAGGTTGCTGGTGCAGCAGCCATCTCTGTACTGACAGAGCCAGACTTCTTTAAAGGTGATAAGAAATACTTACAAGAAATTGCTAGTACCGTAAAAATTCCTGTCCTTCGTAAGGACTTCATCATCGATGAATACCAAATCTACCAAGCAAAGGTATGGGGCGCTAGTGCAATCCTCTTAATCTGTGCATGCCTCGATGTGTCAACATTGACCAAATTCCGTGAGTTAGCTGACTCTCTTGGCTTATCCTCCTTGGTAGAGGCTCATGACGAGCACGAAGTACAAATGGCTATTGATTGCGGTGCCCGTATTATTGGTGTTAACAACCGTAATTTAAAAGACTTTACTGTAGACGTACAAAATAGTGTGCGCCTGCGTAATCTCGTTCAAGACGATGTGATCTTTGTATCTGAAAGCGGTCTAGAAACGCCAGGGGATATCCAAGTGTTGCGGGATAACAATATCGGCGTAGCCTTGATGGGTGAAACCTTCATGCGTTCTCCTAACAAGGTTGAAAAGTTGGCATATCTCTATGGGCCCACATACTACACGCCAAAGGTTAAGATGTGTGGCATCTCTAAAGTAGAAACAATCCCTGCAGTAGTAGAGGCAAAGCCGGACTATATGGGCCTTGTATTCGCGCCAAGCAAACGACAAGTCACTGTAGACGAAGCTAAAATATTGGTGGAAGAACTCTATAAGCAATATGCAAAAACATATAGTGCAGTTGAACCGCCAATGAATGCTAAAACAGCACAAGATAGTAAGGAATTTGTCCAAGAAAATTCTAATTTGGAGAACATTAAAACGGTAGGTGTCTTCGTCAATGAAACATTAGATAATCTCGTTACAATCGCTAAAGAAGTCAATCTTGATGCGGTGCAATTGCACGGCGATGAAGATGAAGCTTTCATCCAAGCTCTCAAGGAGAAAACAGATGTAGAGGTTTGGAAGGCTGTTCAAATCTGCAGCGCTGCAGATGCAGAGGTGTGGATCGATAGCAGTGCCGATATGCTATTATTTGATGCGTACCATAAGGATGAACGAGGTGGTACGGGTGAAGTGTTCGACTGGTCTTGCTTAGATGAGTTTGAACGTCCATTTATGCTTGCAGGTGGTATCGACAGTACTAACGTGGCGCGTGCTATTCGCACAGTTCGCCCTTACGGTATAGATATTAGTAGCGGTATTGAAACAGATGGCGTGAAGGACGATGAGAAAATTAAAGCTTTCACCAACATTGTGAAAACAATAGCTCACTAAATCACAAAAAATACATAAATCTAAGATATAATAATATTTTAGACACATCCGATGGAATTCATCGATTGTTGAGATAGATGCCAATAGTAACGCTGTACAGGCGTGTTAGTAGGAATGGCATATGGAAAGGTAAGTTATATGAGTGAACAAAGACATGGTTATTTTGGCTCCTTCGGTGGCCAATTTATGCCAGAAACATTGATGAATGCAGTCATCGAATTGGAAGAGGCATACAACAAGTACAAAGATGATCCTGATTTCGTACGCGAACTTGAGGATTTACACAAAAAATATACAGGTCGTCCATCCCTTTTATACTATGCAGATCGCATGACAAAAGACCTTGGTGGCGCCAAAATTTATTTAAAACGTGAAGATTTGAACCATACTGGTTCCCACAAATTGAATAACGTAATCGGCCAAATGTTATTGGCAAAACGCATGGGTAAAACTCGCGTTATTGCTGAAACTGGCGCAGGTCAACATGGTGTAGCAACAGCTACTATTGCTGCGTTGATGGGCATGGAATGTGAAGTATACATGGGTGCTGAAGACTGTGAACGTCAAGCGCTTAACGTATACCGTATGGAGTTATTAGGTACTAAGGTGCATCCTGTAACAACTGGTACAAGCACATTAAAAGATGCTGTATCTGAAGCGATGCGCGAATGGACAAACCGCATGTCCGATACGCACTATGTATTGGGCTCTGTTATGGGCGCTCATCCATTCCCGATGATCGTTCGTGATTTCCAATCCATCATCAGCCGCGAAGCGCGTGAGCAAATCCTTGAAGCAGAAGGCAAATTGCCAACAGCTGTTATGGCTTGCGTAGGGGGCGGCTCCAATGCGATGGGCATGTTCTATCACTTCATTCCTGATGAAGGGGTTCGTCTCATCGGTTGTGAAGCGGCTGGTCGTGGTGTTGATACAGAGGAACATGCAGCAACAATCGCAAAAGGTTCTGTTGGTATCTTCCATGGCATGAAATCTTACTTCTGCCAAGACGAAGACGGCCAAATTGCTCCAGTATATTCTATCTCTGCAGGTCTTGATTACCCTGGTATCGGCCCTGAACATGCGTACTTGCACGATAGCGGTCGTGCTGAATACGTGCCTGTAACGGATGATGAAGCAGTGGATGCATTCGAATACTTATCTCGTTTAGAAGGTATTATTCCAGCTATTGAAAGTGCTCATGCAGTGGCACATGCTCGTAAAATTGCTCCTACTATGAGCAAGGACGATATCATTATTATTTGTTTATCTGGTCGCGGTGACAAAGACGTAGCGGCTATGGCGAAATATAGAGGGGTGGATCTTCATGAGTAAAATTAAAGACGCTTTCACAAAGGGTAAGGCATTCATCCCATTCATCAGCGCTGGTGATCATGGCATCGAGAATACAGAACGTTATATTCGCGTCATGGTGAAAGCCGGCGCCGACATGGTAGAAATTGGTATTCCATTCTCTGATCCAACAGCGGAAGGTCCAGTTATCCAAGAAGCGAGCACACGCGCATTATCTACAGGTGTAAAAATTAATGATATCTTCGATATGGTGCGTCGTTTACGTACTGGCGAGGATGCAGTGACTATCCCACTCGTGTTCATGACCTACTTGAACCCAATCTATGTATTTGGTCGTGAAAAATTCTTTACCCTCTGTGAAGAGGTTGGCATCTCTGGTGTTATCGTGCCAGATATGCCGTTTGAAGAAAAAGGGGAACTCGGGAGTGTTGCCAATAAACACGGTGTTGAAGTGGTGTCCTTGATCGCTCCAACATCTGAAAACCGCATCGAAATGATTGCAAAAGATGCAGAAGGCTTTGTGTACTGCGTATCCTCCCTCGGTGTTACAGGCATGCGTAGCGAAATCAAGACAGATATTAAATCCATCGTTGAAACCATTCGCAAATATACAGATATTCCTGTAGCCGTTGGTTTCGGTATTTCTAAGCCAGAACAAGCGGAAGCGATGGCGCGTGTATCTGACGGTGCTATCGTAGGCTCTGCCATCGTTAAAATCGTTGCAGAACACGGTGAACATGCAGACCAAGCGTTATTTGACTACGTACAATCTATGAAACAAGCGGTACAAAAAGCTAACGCATAATAAAATAGATAATACAATACATACTAAAAAGGACGTTATACATGTGTATAGCGTCCTTTTTAGGTTAGTTAGTTTAGTTATGTGTTATATGACTGGATAACCAGTTATGAAAGGGGAATGATTAGCCGTTTGTAGATTCGGAACGTTGATGTTGTTCACTACGTTTAGCAGTGGCATTTTTATCATGTTTTTCACGTTCAGAAATTTTGTGTTTTCTATATTTCTTTTGATCTGCTTTGAACCATGGATGAGCACTGCTGTCTACTGTACCATCATCGTTCTTTTCCATGCGATGGTTTTCGCCGATTTTGAAGTGGTAATCTTTAGCTTGCGCCACATTAGCACCAATGCCTACTGTTAAGAATGCTGCCAAGCTGGCCATAGCTACCACTTTAGTCAATTTAGCGTTCATAAGTATTATCTCCTATACAAACTTAATTGCACGAATTTTAGTTGTAAAAAATATATTATTAGTATAGATAAATTTAATGAAGTAAAAATGAAGTGAGAACCTTGGTAAAGCATAGTATAATAGGATTATCTAAGTTTGTATAATATCTAAATATAGTAGGAGTTTTATGAAACAGAGAGTATATGAAATCCTCTATCGCGAGCTAGTAGAAAACTATGCAAATGGTAAAGGACGAACAACGACAGCCGATTTTTGGCTTACCATAAGCGCTATGACCTTTGTATACGGTCTAGTTACATTCATAGCAGGTCTTGCTACCTTCATTCCTTATGGATTTTTATATGCTATATCCTTAGGGGGCGGCGTATTGACTGCATTGACGGTAGTATTAACATTGCCGACTATTATGCTAGTAGCAAGACGGTTGCGTGATTCTAATAATGATCCAACATTGATGATCCTTGTCTTTGTTCCTATTTTAGGATGGTTGGTTTTGCTGTACCTATTATGTAAACGGTCGGCTCCAACACAAGAAGTAAACGTAACTAATGAACAGATATCTGCAGAACCAAGTATAAAGGAAAAGAAATCAATTTCTGGTGTCTTCATCGTGGCTATCCTTGTTTTAGGTTGGGTTGCTAGCAGTGTAGGGACATCTATGATGGGGCATAATTATATGGTAGAAGAAACAGCCTTTGGTAATTTAGGACAAGGTGCTTTTACCAAAAAAGCAAATCGTTTACTACGTAGTGATTCTGCTACAACAGAAGGTTATCTAGTTGTAAAAGAGTATTACCAAGCACTTGCGAATGGGGATTATCATAGTGCGTATCGAGAATTGAGTAGTCGTGAAATGGAACGATATGGCACCTTTGATCTTTGGCAACAAGCTAAGGCGAAGGAACAACGTTCTGCTGTAGAATCTATACAATTAGACTATGTGTCTCAAGATATTGATGATGATGTAACGGTGGATTATATCGGATATAGAGTGGACTTTGTAGATAAAAGACCATCTATGTTAGTACGTTTATATAGTGTGGGTAACGGTTGGAAAATCGTTGGTTTTGAAGAGTTTGAGGAGGACTAGTATGGCATCTGTAAATGTATATGATTTAAACTATACCGATGCCTTCGTGCTAGGCATCAAAAACTACGCCAATTTTAAAGGGCGTGCGAGCCGTAGTGAATACTGGCGATTCATGGCTGGAATGATGATGGTTCAAGGAACACTAGGGGTAGTGACCATTCTTTGTAAAGGTATTGGTCTTTATAACTTCGAGTCTATTATTGATACGATTAGGTTGTTAGTCACTTTATTTTTCGTGATTCCCAATATCGCCATCACAACGCGACGTATGCATGATATTGGACGTAGTGGCTGGACTCAACTGATTTCCTTTATTCCCATTATAGGCTTCTTTATATTCTTGAACTATGAATTGAAACGAGGCGATGAAGGAGAGAATGGTTATGGTGAAAGAACTGCCTATATACCTATTACTAGGAATATAAGTGAATCTACAGGGTTTGAAGCAACTCCATCTCGAAAACAAGACTGGGTCATGGGCATTACCATCTTTGTTCTCCAATCCATCGTCTTTGGTGATACTATTGGTGATATATTATGGTATGGCATTAATGCCAATGGCTACATATAGTATTAACC
>SKEP01001895.1_pt1 | contig 10700 bp, 7 predicted proteins | sample 4826901 | NCBI WGS metagenome assembly SKEP01 (sample SAMN11008806, study PRJNA524170) | human gut metagenome | biome: Human fecal sample; material: Feces; isolation source: fecal sample from pouch patient p4, p43, p49, p54, p55 | host: Homo sapiens | place: Israel: Tel-Aviv | collected 2014-03-20
CATACGCTGTGCTGCATTCGGCTAATGCTGTCGCATCATCCGAATGAGAGCTGGCGCTCTATATAAAAATAAAAAGATGCCAAAAATCATGCGAGCATGATTTTTGGCATCTTTCCATTTTTATGCACAGCTTGTAGCGTTTTCAAACTGCGAATTATACAATTCCGCATAAAACCCATTCTTCTCAAGTAGTTCTTCATGGTTCCCCTGTTCGATAATATCGCCGTCTTTCATTACCAGTATAAGATCTGCATCTCTGATGGTGGAGAGTCTGTGGGCGATTACGAAGCTGGTTCTGCCTTTCATGAGGTTATCCATGGCTTTCTGGATCTGGACTTCGGTTCTGGTGTCTACGGAGCTGGTGGCTTCGTCTAGGATCAGAATCTTTGGATCAGCCAGGATGGCTCTGGCGATCGTAAGGAGCTGTTTCTGACCCTGGGATACGTTGCTGGCTTCTTCGTTGAGAATCATGTTGTATCCGCTTGGAAGAGTCTGGACGAAACGATGTACGTGGGCAGCTTTGGCTGCGGCTACGACTTCTTCGTGGGTTGCATCGAGTTTGCCGTATTTGATGTTATCTTCGATGCTTCCGCTGAACAGCCAGGTATCCTGAAGTACCATTCCAAACATCTGTCTGAGTTCGCTCCGGTTGAAGTCTTTGATGTTGTGTCCATCGATCTTGATTGCCCCGCTGTTGACATCATAGAAACGCATCAGCAGTTTGATCATGGTTGTCTTTCCGGCTCCAGTCGGTCCTACGATGGCGATCTTCTGACCTTCTTTTACTTTTGCAGAGAAATCATTGATGATGATATGCTCCGGATTGTATCCGAAGTGTACGTGTTCAAATTCTACATTTCCCTGTAATCCTTCTACAGATACTGGATTTTCAGCAAACTGATCTTCTTCTTTTTCGTCCAGAAATTCAAATACCCTCTCTGATGCAGCGGCTGTCGACTGGAGCATGTTTGCTACCTGTGCAACCTGCTGGATTGGCTGTGTAAAGGATCTTACATACTGGATAAAGGACTGGATATCTCCAACTTCGATGGTCTGTTTGATTGCAAGGTAACCACCTAAGATAGAAACTCCTACATATCCAAGGTTTCCGACAAACTGCATGATCGGCATCATCATTCCGGAAAGGAACTGTGATTTCCATGCAGAACGGAACAGGATATCATTAGTCTCATCAAATTCGCGGATCACGTCTTCTTCTTTATTGAATGCTTTGACAATATTATGTCCGCCATATACTTCTTCTACCTGACCATTGATATGTCCCAGATATTCCTGCTGGCTTTTGAAGTATTTCTGTGAGTGTTTTACGATTACAGAAATCAGTACCATAGATACCGGCAGGATCAGAAGTGCGATCACAGTCATCAGCGGACTGATACTGATCATCATGATCAGTACACCGATGATCGTTGTCACGGATGTGATCATCTGGGTTGCACTCTGGTTCAGGCTCTGGCTCAGAGTATCTACGTCATTGGTTACTCTGGAAAGTACCTCACCGTGTGTAGTCGTATCAAAATAATTCATCGGCATACGATTGATTTTTTCAGAAATTTCTTTTCGCATGCGATAGGTCAGCTTCTGTGATACGCCTGTCATGATATATCCCTGGATAAAGGAGAAACATGCGCTGATCACGTACAGACACAATAAAGTTAACAGGATTTTACCAATCTTTGTAAAATCAATTCCGCTGCCGCCGGATACTTTTCCGACCAGACCTTTGAAAATTTCGGTCGTCGCTTTTCCGAGAACCTTTGGTCCAATAATATTGAAAACCGTACTTCCGATTGCAAATATCATAACAAAGAAAATACCGATTTTATATTCACTAAGGTAAGTAAAAAGTTTCTTCATGGTACCTTTGAAGTCTTTTGCCTTCTCGCCGGTTCCCATTCTTCCATGTCCACCGCCCATAGGTCCTCTTCTTCTTGGCTGATTACTCATACTATGCTTCCTCCTTTCCGTCATTTTCATTATTTAAGTCTCTCGCAAGCTCTGCTTCAGAAAGCTGCGATGACGCAATCTGATAATATGCATCACAGGATTTCAGAAGCTCTTTGTGTGTTCCGATTCCCGCAATCTTTCCATCATCCAGCACAATGATCTGCTCCGCATGTAAAATGGTGCTGATTCGCTGTGCTACAATGATCACTGTGCTGTCCTGTGTCTTTTCTTTCAATGCAGCACGAAGGGTTACGTCTGTCTTATAATCCAGTGCTGAAAAACTGTCATCAAAAATATAAACTTTTGGTTTCTTTGCAATCGCACGTGCGATAGAAAGACGCTGCTTCTGACCGCCGGATACGTTGGAACCGCCCTGTGCGATCGGACTTTCGTATTTTTTATGTTTTTCTTCGATAAATTCGGTTGCCTGTGCGATTTCTGCGGCTTCCTTCATCTCGGCTTCGGATCCATCCGGATTGCCATACAGAATATTGGACTCGATTGTTCCTGAGAAAAGTACACCTTTCTGTGGAACGTATCCAAGTTCATCCCGCAGATCATGCTGGGAAATGGTACGAATATCTTTTCCATCCAATGTGATCGTACCTTCTGTTACATCATAAAATCTTGGGATCAGGTTGATCATCGTAGATTTACCACTACCGGTACTTCCGATGATCGCCGTTGTCTGTCCCGGTTTTGCTGTAAAGCTGATATCATGAAGTACGTCTTCTTCTGCTCCCGGATAACGGAAGGATACGTGGTCAAATTTTACTTCGCCTTTTCTGGATTCTTCCAGTTTTTCCGGTGTTTTCGGATCTTCGATCGCTGTCCTGCTTGTCAGGATCTCATCCACACGGTCTGCTGCAACAGCTGCTCTTGGAAGCATAATAGAAATCATACAGATCATAAGGAAGGACATGATGATCTGCATTGTATACTGGATAAATGCCATCATATCACCAACCTGCATCTGCCCGTCACTGACACCATGTGCGCCGCTCCATACAATCAGTATGGTAATTCCGTTCATGATCAGCATCATCATCGGCATCATAAATGTCATGGCACGGTTTACAAATAAATTGGTTCTTGTCAGATCTCTGTTCGCTTTATCAAATCGTTCTTCTTCATGCTTTTCTGTACTGAATGCACGGATAACCGGAAGTCCGGTAAGAATCTCACGGGTAACAAGGTTCAGTCTGTCAACCAGGTTCTGCAGAATCTTAAATTTTGGTATTGCCACAATAAATAATACAGCAACAACCATCACGATCAGGATTACCCCAAGTACGATGATCCATGACATGCTGACATTCGTATGGAGAACCTTGAAAATACCTCCAATTGCCATGATCGGTGCATACATAACCATTCTCAGAAGCATAACTGCAAGCATCTGGATCTGCTGGATATCATTGGTACTTCTTGTGATCAGTGATGCAGTTGAAAACTTGTCAAATTCTGCATTGGAAAATCCAACAACTTTTTTAAATACCTTTCCTCTCAGATCACGTCCCGTACTTGCTGCCACTCTGGAAGCAAGAAGTCCTACGGTAACACTTGCGAGCATTCCAAGAAATGCAAGTGCAAGCATCTTACCGCCAGTTGTTAAAATATATCTGTTCTGGATCTTATCTGTATTCACGCCCAGAACACTGTAGGTTTCTTTAATATATGAAGTTGCTTCCTGTTCCAGCATGGTATCCGGCATATCGTCCATTTTTTCTGATATTTTATCAATAACGTCTGCTCTCTGTTCATCCGGTATCATGTTCAGGATCTCAAAGATATCTGCATTTTCGATCTTTTTCACCTGTTCATCAATGTTTTTCTGCATTTCGTCCTGCTGTTTCTTGGCAAGCTCCGGATTTGCCGCAAGTGCTGCTTTCTGCTCTTCTGTCATCTGGGACTGCATACTCTCTGCCTGTTTCTCAGCCTGTTCCTTTATAGAAGAAATCATGTTTTCTTTCATAGATTCTTCCATCTTCTTTGTTGTATCGCTTCCAGATTCAAATCCATAAGTCAGAAGCATCGGCTTTCCAAGGATGTCAAATACCTTTCCTGACTTTTCTTCATCTTTTTTCACGGAATCCTTCAGAACATAAATTGCTCCATCATACTTATAATCCGAATCGGATTCCTTTTTCTCATATGCATCCAGCACTGTCTGCTGGTCTTCTTCTGCCACAAAAAGCAACAGCTTATTCATCTCTTCCTCTGCGATTGCATCCGGAATCTTCTCATCAATTCCTCCCTGCTGGATTCCGACATTGACAATGTCTGAAGTATAAGAAGGCAATGACAGATCGCAGTACGCCTGAACGATCAGGATAACAACAATCGCTGCTATAGTTGCTGCATAAGGCTTCAAATGTTTGAATAACTTTCTCATATAGCAATTATTTCCTTTCTTAGTAACTATTTTTATTCCTTAAATGGATTTTTACATGGCATATCACGGAATTCTTTTTCCTGGAAAAGATTGTCACTCATCTGTAAAAGCAGTCTTCTGCACAGTATTTTCTCTTCTGTGCTCATATTCTTCAGGAGTGTATCTTCCGTGCTTCGGAGAATCTCATGCATGTTGCCAAGAATCTTCTCTCCTCGTTCTGTCAGATGGATCCTTGTCATCCGCTGGTCTTTTTCGTCCTGCTCTTTTCTAATATATCCGAGCTTTTCCAGTTTCTGAACTGCTACATTCACCGATGGCGGCGTAATATGAATATGATCTGCAAGCTCTCTCTGTGACATCGGTCCTACCATCTGCAATATTGCAAGAATTCCTGCCTGTCCGGCTTTCAGCTCTGTATCCTTCATCTGTTTCGTCACATACCATTTATACATATGTCCGACCTGTGCAAGAAGAAGTTGTACCGGCATATTCTCCCTGGTAAAATCCCCACACTCAAATTTATCCGACTTCACCCTTTCACCTCCCGCAATTTGATTAGATATCTATTCATTAGAAGTCTAATCGTTATTTTATGCGTATCACACACATAAGTCAACATTTATTCTCAATAATTTATATTTTTATAATATTTTTCACAAACAAATAATTAAATGCCTAACTATTATTTTCTCATATTAAAACACTACGAAAAGCAAAAAAGGACTCTTCTGCCATTTTCTGTGCAAAAAAGTCCTTATCATTTACCATATCTGCCTTACCTGTAAAGCTTTATTCAATTTTTCACAAATTACATATCTTGCAGGAATGCCTTCACATTTTCCTCTTTTGTCGCCCAGGAAGTGCATAATCGGATCACACTATGGGTCTCATCGTACCTTTCCTGATAAGTTACGCCATATTTTTGACGAATTTCCTGCAATTTGGCATCTTCCACAATAATGAACTGCTGGTTGGTATTGCTGTCCATGAAGAATTCATATCCTTTTTCTTTCAGTCCGTCTTTCAAAAGCATTGCCATATCAATCGCATGTTTGGAGATTTCAAAATAAAGACCATCTTTAAAAAGCTCCAGGAACTGAACGCCAAGCAGTCTTCCTTTTGCAAGCATTCCACCTTTTTGTTTAATGCAGTAACGAAAATCTTGCTTTAGACATGGATTTGTGATTACCACAGCTTCTCCGAACAATGCACCGACCTTTGTTCCTCCAATATAGAATACATCACAACACTTTGCAATATCCGGAAGTGTCACATCGGTTCCCGGTGCCATCAGCCCATAACCCATTCTTGCCCCATCCAGGAAAAGATAAAGTCCACATTCCTTACATACAGTAGAAATATTTTCGAGTTCATTCTTTGTATACAATGTTCCTACCTCTGTCGGATGTGAAATATAAACCATCTTTGGCTGTACAATATGTTCACGAGACTCATCACTCCAGTGCAGGTCGTAATATTCCTTTATCTGCTGTCCTGTGATTTTTCCTTCCTTTGAAGGAAGTGCCAGAACCTTATGGCCAGTCGCTTCCACTGCTCCTGTCTCATGGACATTGATATGTCCGCTATCTGCACAGATCACTCCCTGGAACGGGCGTAAAATAGAAGAAATTACCGTAAAGTTCGTCTGTGTACCTCCCACCAGAAAATGCACATCTGCATCTGGTGCATCGCATACTTTTTTGATGGCTTCTCTTGCAGCTTCACAGTATGGATCTTCCCCATATCCTACTGTCTGCTCCATATTGGTCTCGGCAAGCTTCTCGATAATTCTCGGATGTGCCCCTTCTGTGTAATCGCTAGTAAACAAAATCATTTCAACATACCCTCTACTTTCTCTTTTAATTCTTTTGTAGCCTGCTCAATATCCGGCTGTCCGAAAACTGCACTGATCACGGCAACTCCACAGATTCCGTTTCCGGCAAGCTCTGTCACATTCTCTTCCGTGATTCCCCCAATTGCCACAACCGGAATGTCCACCGTCTCGCAGATTTCCTTTAAAACCTTATGATCCAGCTTTGTTGCATCTGCCTTTGATGTCGTGCCAAAGACTGCACCGACTCCCAGATAATCGGCTCCATGTGCCTGTGCCTTTAGCGCCTGCTCGACCGTCTTTGCCGTAACACCGATGATCTTGTCCTCACCCAGTGTTTTCCGCACATCAAGAGCTTCCATATCGCTCTGCCCCACATGCACACCATCGGCATCTACCTTCTTTGCAATCTCTACATTGTCATTGATCACAAATGGTACATGGTAGGATTTACAGAGCCTGGCAATCTCTTTTGCTTCTGCCAGGAACTCTTCCTCACCCAGATTTTTTTCCCTGAGCTGGATAAATGTAGCCCCACCTTTCAGCGCTTTTTCCACCTGGCTGTACAGACTTTCTCCATTCAGCCAGTGGCGGTCTGTTACCGCATACAGAACCATATCTTTCTTATCTAATCTCATATTTTGCACCTTCTTCCAATTCTTTTCCTTCCATATTATAAATCGCATCGATGATCCGATTACGGTAGGTTGCGTTTCCATCTCCCGGCTGCATATATTTCCAGCCAGTCTCACCGGCAAGCCCCATGGCACAGACCGCTGCTGCCGCTGCTTCCAGATTATTCTCCGGATTCGCCGCAAGGAATGCCGTCATCATCCCGGAAAGCTGACACCCGGTTCCGGTGATCCGTCCCATCTCCGGACGACCGTTCCGGATCACAAAGCACCTCTTTGCATCACTTACAAGGTCTATTCCTCCAGTCACAGCAATCACGGAACCTGTCCTTCTGGAAAAATCCTTTATAAACGAAATCATTTTCTCCAGATTCTGCTCCGTCAGTGTATCTGCCTCGTCTGCATCCACACCACTCGTTGTACCATGTCCTGCTGCTAAGGTCTTGATCTCAGAAATATTTCCCCGGATCACATCAAACTGAATATCACGTATCAGATTCAGTGCCGCCTCTGTTCGGAACGAACTCGATCCTGCTCCAACCGGATCTAACAGTACTTTATGATACAGTTCATTGGATTTCTTTCCTGCTTTTTGCATGCTTTCAATCTTACGCGGATTCAGCATTCCCATATTGATATTCAGTCCCTGACAGATGGATGTGATTTCTTCAATATCAGTCGGCTCATCCGACATAATCGGACTTGCACCGCAGGCAAGAACCATATTTGCCACATCATTGATCGTCACATAATTGGTGATATTGTGTATCAGTGGTGCTTTTTTTCGTACTTCATCCAGATAGTTTCCAAGCATTCTTTTCCTCCGGTAAATCAAATTATTTCTTATATCTTTAAAATTGTCTCTATAATTATAAAAAGACAGATATATGTCTGCCTTTCTTCTTTTCACTATTTCTTATTATACTCTTGATTTTCTGAAATGCAATCTGCATTTACCTGAAACATATGTCATTTCCATTCTCATCCCTGTATCCGGCAGATTTATAAAAGACTTCTCCAGATAACAACCGGGGCAGATGCTTTTTCACATCCGCCCCGGCTTCTTATTCACATGTTCACATGGATTTCAATATTCTATTTGCTTTCTGCTGCTTTCTTGCTCATCTCCGGTTTTACAATGAAGATTACCAAAAGAAGTCCAATCAGAGTAACGACTGCTGCTGTCCAGAATACAGATTTTACACCATTCTGGATCAGTGCTACATTGGTCGGATCAGCTGATGTACTTGCATTATATGCGACTGCAAATACTGCAACTGCAATTGTTCCTGAAAGTGAGTTTGCGAAGTTAACCAGAGAAGTTCCGATTCCCATATCTTCCGGTGCCAGCATTGCCTGTGCTGTTGGCGTAATGGATACAGCACGGAAGCTTTCAGCAATACCTGTAACTGCAAGTGCTACAAAATAAATCATGATCGAAGCACCTGAATTTGTTACCAACGCCATCACAGCCATCGGGATCATTGCAAGACTTGTACCAATTACCATTGCTTTCCATGCATTGGCAGCTTTCTTTCCTACCCATGCACCTGCGATAGTAGGAAGAATGATTGTAATCAGTGTACGAGGCATCTGCAGTGCACCTGCTGCACTCGTGGATGCTCCCATAACCTGCATGGCACCGATCGGTGCATAATAGTTCATGGCATTCTGATAGAAATAGCAGATAAATCCTACAATAAGGAGTACTGTGTAGTTTTTATTTTTAAATAATTTCATTGGAATCAACGGCTCTGCAGCTTTATTTTCAATCTTAACAAGTGCAATAAGAGCAATGATACCAATTACAAGACCTGCAAGAATCATTGGATTTGTCCATCCCATAGAAGATCCAAAGTTCAGTGCAAGCAGAATTCCGCAAAGTGATACGATGAGTGCGATCATTCCCGGAACATCAATCGTAACCTTTCCTTCTCTTTTCTGATTCGGCATGTTCATTCCGATCAGTACTATACCAAGAATAAGTGGAATTGCCGGCATAAGGATTGCCACAGTCAATAATCCCATATCTGTTAAAATACCTGCGATGATACTTCCTCCAAATCCACCAACAGCGATTGCGGTTGCAAGCATACCCATTGCCTTTGGTACATCTTTTCTTTCATTGATAAGACCTGCGATAATGTATGGTGCTGCTGTAAATGCGCCCTGTGCAAGACTGACAATCAGTCTGAGGATCATCAGTGGAATCAGAGATCTCACAAATGCAAATGCAAAACCTGCAAGTGCACAGATAATTCCAGGAATCACTACAATGTTTCTTCTACCAATAAGGTCACCTAATTTTCCTCCGATCGGAGTCATAATCGATACACCGATCGCACCTACGATAGAGAAGAGTCCTACATATCCCATCGCATCAACTTTTTCAAGGATAGGTGCTGTTAACGTTGCAAATACCAGTCCATACATTGCTACAGAAAGCATCATGCAGATACATCCGATCTGAACCAAGTTTTTCTTTGCCTTCGGAAGCGGAATCGCAACCTGTGGCTGTGCCTGAGCCTGCTGTTCTTTACTCATATTCTTTTCCTCCTGTTCCTAAAGAAACCTTTACTCTCTATTTGTTATTTTTAAGCCACTGTGAAGCGCAATGGGCAAGACAAGCTGCTCCGATCGGGCAAACATCTTCATTAAACTGTGCTTTCGGATGATGTGCCGGATACTGTCCTCTTTCATCCAGATATCCTGCTGACAGATACATAAATGTACTTGGAACCTTTTCAGCGATCACTGCGAAATCTTCAGAAGCACTTGCAGAAATTCCCGGATATGGTGTGAGTCCCGGAATTCCAAGCTCCTGCATATATCCAACCACTTCGTCGGTAAGCTTCGGATTGCAGATCAGCGGAGGAACTTCTGAGATCATCTCAATATCAACGGTTCCGTTATATACAGCTGCTGTCTTTTCAGCGACTTCTTTCATTCTGCGGACCAAAAGTTCTCTTGCTTCCGGCTTATTGGTACGGATCGTTCCCTGGAGAACAGCGGTCTCAGGAATGATGTTTGCTGCAGTTCCGCCTGCAAACTGTCCGATTGTAAGTACACAGGAATGTGTCGGATCACTTTCTCTTGCGATCAGTTCCTGCAATGCAAGATGGATATGAACTCCGATGTTGATCGGGTCAACTCCTACATGTGGATAAGCACCATGGGATCCTTTTCCATGGATGGTGATCTTAAATCCATCTACAGAATACATCATCGTATCCTTATCATTGTACATAAAAAGTCCGATTGGCATTTTTCCCGGTGATACATGGTATGCAAGTGCTGCATCAACCGGAGGATTCTCAAGAATACCATTCTCGATCATATTCTTGCTTCCTTCAAAAGTCTCTTCTGCCGGCTGGAACATGAATTTGATAGTTCCTTCCAGTGTATCTTCTTTTTCTTTCAGCATCTTTGCTGCTGTAAGAAGCATTGCAGCGTGGAAATCATGTCCGCATGTATGTGCTTCTTTTCCTGTAGGACATGCAAATTCTTCTCCGCTTTCTTCCGGCATCGGAAGTGCATCCATATCTGCTCTCAGAAGAAGAACCTTTCCCCCTTTGCCGAGTGTAGCTGTTACCCCGTAGCCACAATCCTTCGGCTCAAGTCCGTATTCTGTCAGCTTTTCCATAACATAAGCTTTGGTCTTTGGAAGATCCAGACCAGTTTCAGCATTTTTGTGGATGTGTCTGCGGTTTGCAATTGTTTCATCCTTTAATTCCAATGCTCTTTCATAGTAATTCATACTAAGCCCTCCTTTAACTTTGTTCCTGCCATTTACATTAAAAATACTGTTCTACTTTTGGAATATTTACAGAATATTTTTATTAGTTTTTGGAACATTTACAGAATAGTTATCGTG
>SKEP01001905.1_pt1 | contig 10663 bp, 7 predicted proteins | sample 4826901 | NCBI WGS metagenome assembly SKEP01 (sample SAMN11008806, study PRJNA524170) | human gut metagenome | biome: Human fecal sample; material: Feces; isolation source: fecal sample from pouch patient p4, p43, p49, p54, p55 | host: Homo sapiens | place: Israel: Tel-Aviv | collected 2014-03-20
ATCTTTTGCTTTATGACTTATTAGCTCTGTTACTGGGAGAAGTAAAATATTTTTGATAGAGGATTACTGCATATTTCTATCTATATAAGTATTATAAATGGTATAATAAAGAGTATTAGATTTTCTTGTGAAGGAGGTAAGAATGAATCCTTCTTTTTCTCATATAAAAATGGTAGCCATCGATTGTGATGAGACGTTAGTTCGAAGTGATAATACAGTTTCTGCGTATACAGTTGATGTATTGCATCGCTTGCAGCAGAAGGGAATTGGTATAACAATTGCAACTGGACGCATGTATCAAACGGCAAAACCAATTGGATTAGCATTACAACTTGGCAATGTTCCAATGATATTGTTCTCTGGTGGTTTAATCCAGGAGTTAGAAACGGGATATAAACTATTTGAACAAACTGTTCCTATCGATGTGGTACACCGTGTTTTTCAACTCGGTCAACAATATAGTTGGCATATACAATCGTATGTAGATGATCATTTACTGTGTCATCATAAAAATTGGCAATCCGATCATTATGAACAGCAAACAGGAGCTGTAGCTGAGTTTTTAGGCGATACAATTTATACACTTTCTTCAGAACCTAATAAGCTCATTGCAATCGATACAGAAGAAGGAATCGATAGAATTATTGATATCTTGACCCCATTAGTTGGTAATCGTGTTACATTAGTGCGTAGTCAACGAGATTTCCTCGAAATCACTGCACCGAATGTATCAAAAGGGCGTGCATTAGCTCAATTAGCTTTAGATAATAATCTTAGCCTTGATAATATAGTTTCCTTTGGAAATGCAGAGAACGATATTTCTATGCTTAGTGAAACAGGGTATTCAGTAGCTGTTTCAAATGCAACAGAACATGTAAAATCTGTGGCTAATGAAGTATGTGGTCATCATAATGAAGATGGTGTAGCTCACTGGATTGAAAAGAATCTTTTATAATGGAGTAAAACTATGGAAGCATTTCGTTTATTAATTGTTACAGGTATGTCTGGTGCCGGCAAAACTCAAGTTCTACAAGCATTAGAGGATATGGGCTATCTATGTATTGATAATATTCCTCCTATACTGATTCCTAAGCTAAGTGAAATTTGTCGACAAGGTGGGGAACGTACAAACCGTGTAGCTTTAGTTGTAGATATTCGCGGTGGTGAATTCTTTGAAGCCCTTTCATCATCTCTTGAAACATTAAGAGAAATGAAGGTAGATTATGAAATTGTCTTTATGGATGCCACAGATGAGACGTTAATTAGACGATATAAAGAAACTCGTCGCAGCCATCCACTGGCTCCAGATGGGATGATCACTACAGGTTTGAAAGAGGAACGTCAGATATTAAATTCTGTACGACATAAAGCAGACTTCATTATTGATACAACGAATATGAAAACTGCGAGCCTCAAAGAGTATTTAAAAACTCGATTTACTCAAGTTGATGAAGGTCATGGCATGTCTATTACAGTTGTAAGCTTTGGCTTTAAATATGGATTACCATTGGATGCGGATATGGTTTGGGATGTTCGATTCTTACCAAACCCATTCTACATTCCAGAATTCCGTCATAAAACAGGTCGTGTGAAAGCTGTAAATGAATATATTCATTCCTTTGAAGTTACAGAGGAATTTAAAAACCATTATTTTGATACTATTGATTTTCTTGTGCCTAATTATGAACAAGAAGGGAAGTCTCAATTTATCGTTGCTGTAGGCTGTACAGGTGGTATGCATAGATCTGTGGCTATGGCAGAAGCATTATATTCTCACCTATTAGAAAACGGCTATCGCGTTTCTGTAGAACATCGAGATATGATGAAAAATAATGTAGAAGAAGATTATAATCCTCATGAAATTAAAACATTTGGTAACTAGATAGGGGTTCATATGTTGCGAAAAAGATGGTTTCGGTGGCTTATTCCGGGCCTAAATATAAAACGTTGGCTTGCCCTTTTTAGTTGTGGTGTAGGTCTTTTAATCATTGGTATTTCGTTGATGTTTAACTATCAATGGCTTGCCGTTCTTGAAGATATTGTATTAGCTTTTTCTTATAATATGACGGGCTTTTACAATTATAATGTGCTCATTGCTGTAGGCGTTGTTGTACTATCGATTGGCGCTGTTTTAATGTTAATCGGTACGAGTAAGGTTATTAAAACGATTATTCGTGCTGTATTACCTAATCCTGATAGTAAGGTGTCGGATATTATTTTCCAAAATATACGCCTCGATAAAGGTCCTAAGATTGTTGTTATCGGAGGTGGTACAGGGCTATCAAATTTATTACGTGGATTAAAAATACACACCTCTAATTTGTCTGCTATTGTAACCGTAGCTGACGATGGTGGTTCCTCGGGACGCTTGCGTAAAGATTTTAAAATGATTGCTCCTGGCGATTTGAGAAACTGCTTGATTGCATTAGCTGAACAAGAAGGGGTTATGGAAAATCTTTTCCGTTATCGCTTTGAAGGGGAAAATGAGCTATCTGGACATAGTTTTGGTAACCTTTTTATCACAGCACTTGCTCAAGTATATGATGGCGATGTGGAGGAAGCGCTTGAAGCGGCTAGTAAATTGTTGCGTGTACGAGGCCGTGTAATTCCGTCGTCTACTGAGTTCATTAAATTAGTAGCGGAGATGACCGATGGTACTATCGTAGAAGGTGAAAGTAATATTCCTAATTCTGGTAAACGCATTCGTCATATGTATAGTGAGCCAGCACAGCCAAAACCAGAAGGTGCTGCGTTACGTGCTATCGATGAAGCAGATGTTATCATCTTTGGCCCGGGTAGCTTATATACAAGTATCATTCCGAATTTGTTAACTGATAAAATTGCATCTCATATACGCGCTAGTAAGGCAAATAAAATTTACATTGCTAATGTTATGACTCAACCTGGTGAAACTACAGGTTATACCTTAAGTGATCATGTGGAGGCTCTTATTGCACATGGTGGTGAAGGCATTGTCGATACTGTACTTGCTAACGATGGACCGTTACCAATTCAAATGGTAGAACAATATAGTGCTGTAGGTTCAGAGCCTGTAGCATTAGATACTAAGAAGCTACAAGCTAAGGGAATACGTACGATTCGGGCTACATTGATAAGCCCTAAAAAGCCGGCTGTTCATGATCCTGAACGGTTAGGTAAAGTAATTATGGATATTGTGCATGCTATGCAATCAGATACTGAACCACATATCCTAGAGTATTATCTCCAACGAGATGATCATTAATGAGAAGGGATACCTATGTCATTTGCTGAAGATGTAAAAAATGAATTATGCCAATATGAATCCTCTAGTGATGCAGATTTGGCCATGAAAATTGAAGCGTCTTGCTTATTGCGCATGGGTGGATCTATCATTCTGGGGATGAAGGGTGCTGTTGGTATTAGATTGGCTACTGCAAATAATGCAGTAGCTCGTCGCTTGTTAGGCATATTAAAAAAACAATATGAATTACCTACCAATGTATTAGTACGACAAGGGCTAAACTTACGCAAGAAAAATATGTATACTTTATCTGTAGAGCCATCTATAGAAGGGCGACAGGCGTTAGAAGATCTTGCTTTATGGCCTGTAACTGAACAAATTCCTCGTAGTTGGCTTAAATCTATGGAGGCACGACGTGCTTTTTTACGGGGTGCCTTTTTAGGCGGTGGCTCTGTTAATAAGCCACAAAGTGACTATCATCTCGAGTTTATGACGGGGAATGAGAATTTTGCAAAGGAAATTATACATGTATTGCGGTTATTTCATATTCATGCAGGTTTGACTGAGCGTAAGGAAGAGTATGTAGTATATCTTAAAGAAGGGGACGCTGTAACGAGTTGTTTGCAAATTATGGGTGCCCAATCAGCACTGATGGAATTTGAAAACGTGCGCATAATGAAAACTGTGCGAAATCAAATTAATCGACAAGTAAACTGTGAGACTGCAAATTTGCAAAAGGTTGTAGATGCTGCAGTACGCCAGGTAAAGGCTATTCGAATTATCGATAGAGAAATTGGTATTGATGAATTGCCTGAAAAGTTGCGGATTGTAGCAAGATTGAGATGGGACAATCCAGAAGCGAGTCTGAAAGAACTTGAAGAATTGATGGATGGCGAATTATCTAAGTCGGGTATTGGACATCGTTTAAAGAAAATCGAAGCATTAGCACTTACGTATGACCCTATGGGGCTTGAAGAAATATAGAGGTATTAATATATGTTTTCTTATAAATCAAAATATTGTGTAGCCGCAGCGATGGCCGCCATGGCTGCTCTTACAGGCCATGTAGAGGCTCGTGATATAGATTTACAATCAATTGGATATTTTCAGTTTTCTCCGTTGCCACCAAGTTTGGTGTCTCAAACGGATACATTGCTACTATCAGATAGCCCTGAATATGTAGGACCAGTAGGTGGTACACTTAGTGCAGGTACAATTAATGGAAATGGTCGTATCTATTTTTACCATGTAAATGAAATGGATCAGCCCCATAAGATTGCTATCGTATTGGAGAATCAATCGGCGTATCCCAATACTGTTCATGTGATGAGACAGTTGAAATCTGTGGCCACACCAGATTATTTCGCTGCTGGTCGTGATTTATCCCGGAAGGACTTAGAGCATCCTTTAGATGAAAGTCCCAATGCGAGACCTTTATATTCGCTAAGTATTCCGCCACAAGGGCGCCAATTAATCTTTAGTGATTTGGAAAATACACCAGTATATCGAGATGCATTATTTACCGGTATCGTAGATATTAAAACAGAGGCACCAATCTTTGCTCGTGTTATGATGTTGCCTATGGGGATGGATGCTGTAGATGCATCTCATTGGGCGAAAAATTTGCCTATTGATGAAATTCAGTTGCGTGGTACCTATACTGGGTCTAAGCGTAATATGGAGGTTACCACACCATTTGATACGACATTAGGTGGTGCTTTTGTAGAAATCGGTAATGACCGTGAAGATATGTTTATCAACGGTGTAGACGAAATGCAAAATAAAGCATTTGTTCGTGACCGTGGTAACTATGGTGTTTCATATACTTTAAAAATTCCTACAAAAGGTAATGAACCATTTAGATTGTATTTTAACCCTCTTGGTGGTCCCTATTCTGGTTCCTTTACGGTGAAAGCATTACACCAACAAGGTGCGCGTCGCGGTCAAACAGATACACGAACCTATCATATTGGCGGTGCTGATGGTATCTCTGCACTTGGGGATGGAACTATTTTAGATAGTCGCATCATGGGTAACTATAACGCAGGTGATTTATTAACATTAAACTTTATGCCTGCAGGGGCATCTAACTTGCCGATACGGTTCTTGTTAATTCCTGAATCTCTTGCGAATCCACAAAAACATCAAACTATTGCTGTTAATGTTCCTAAGGATGTAAAAGATAGTTTAGGTCATCCAACTCAAGGGACTACGCAAATTCCGGTAGGCCCTATAGGTAGTAAAGATAGCAATAAAGGTACTGTAGATACTACAAAATCCACATTGACACCTAGTAAGCAGGCAGAGAATATCGCTCATGAAGAAACTAAAAAGTTAAGTGATAAAGCAGCTGCTGAAGCTAAAAAAGAAGCTCAACTCAAAAAATCAAAAGAAGCGGAGGAAACATTAGCTCGTAAAAAAGCAGAAGAAGCTAAATTAGCTGCTGAAAAAGCAGAAATGGCACGCAAGGCTGCAGAAGCCAAACATGCTGAAATTGAGCGTAAAATGGCAGAAAAAGCTGAAGCTGATCGCAAAGCTGCTGAATTGAAGGCGGATCAAGAAGCACAAGCTGCAAAAGAAAAAGCTGCATTAGAAGCTAAAAAAGCTGAAAAAATGCGCCAAGCAGAAGAAGCTAAACGACTAGAAGCTGAAAGAAAAGCTGAGCTTGATCGAAAAGTAGCTGAAGCACGTAAGGCCGAAGAAGAACGTAAAGCAGAAATGGCGCGTATTGAAGCTGCAAGAAAGGCTGAGGCGGATCGTTTAGAAGCGGCCCGTAAAGCGGAGGAAGCTCGTGTAGCGGCAGAAGCGAAACGTCTTGAAGAAGAACGTAGAATAGAAGCGGCTCGTATTGAGGCCGCTCGTAAAGCTGAAGAAGCTAGACAAGCCGCAGAAGCCAAGGCTCGATTTGAAGCACAACGGGCAGCAGAAAAGGCAGCGTTAGAGGCAAAAAAAGCTGAAGAAGAACGCTTAGCAGCTGAAGCAAAACGCCAGGAAGAATTGCGTAAAGCAGAGGAAGCTCGAATTGCAGCAGAAGCAAAACGAGCAGAAGAACTTCGTAAGGCAGAGGAAGCTCGAATTGCAGCAGAAGCAAAACGTGCAGAAGAGGTTCGTAGAGCAGAGGAAGCACGCCGCATAGAAGAGGCTAGACGAGCAGAAGAAGCGCGAAAAGCCGAAGAAGTACGTATAGCTGCTGAGGCCCGTAAAGCAGAGCAAGCTAGATTGGCTGCAGAACGTGCAGAGGCTGAACGTCAAGCGGCAGAGGCAAAACGCATTGCTGAAGAACGTTACCAAGCTCACTTAGAAGCGGAACGTAAGGCGGAAGAAGCTCGTCAGCAAGCTCTTGCACAAGCCGAAGTTGAACGTAAAGCAAAAGAGCGAGCTGAAGCGATTCAACGTGTCAAAGAACAACAAGAAAATGCTCGTCATCGCGCAGAACTTGCACGTCAACAAATTGAGGCAGAACGTAAGGCTGCACAAGCGGCTAAAACAGGACCTTCCTTCAGTGAACTTGATGATGTACATGAGGATACACCAAGTGTAACTATTCCAAATGCTGTATCTATTGATGAGTTGACTAAACCTAGACCGACTGCATCTCAAAATACACGTCGTCGTGACCAACGTCAACCACAACAAAATCAACAATATGCACAGCAAAATCCAATGACTAATGGTCAACAAGATCAAGCTCCTTATAGTTCACAGCAAGATCAACAAAATGATGATCAAAATCCACCAAAATTATATCCTATGGGTCAGTAATATTAGCTTATAATAATGAAAATTATTTGTATCTAATTATAGATTGATTATAAGGAAACAATTGGTAAAGTATAGAGAGGACAAGCCACTTTTGAGGGTTTGTCCTCTTTTTAAAATACTTATGAACTTTCGCTTTCACATTGACTTTCAAGGGCAGATTCAGTACAATAAATAAAGAAAATGCATCTATGGTACGAGAGACCATTGCATATTACAAAACCTTTTAATTTAGTCCAGAGAGGCTGAGAAAGGAATATAGTTGAAGCGCCCCCATAAGGGCTTCTTTGTGCAAACTATTTGACCTTTTGCCCTGGGCAAAAGGTCTTTTTTGTTACGTGAGTTAGGAGGAAATCATGGGACAAGTTAGCCTAAAAGGCAAACATTTATTGGGTTTGCAAAATGTGTCACCTGAAGAAATCAAATTGATTTTAAATGTGGCAAAGAAAATGAAAAAAATCGTTCTTTCTGATGATAAGAAGGTTCCACTTTTAAAGGGGAAATCCATTATTAACCTCTTTATGGAGCCAAGTACTCGTACCCGTAGTTCCTTTGAATTGGCCGGCAAATATTTAGGGGCTGACGTTATCAATCTTTCTCCTAGCGGTTCTTCCATGGGTAAAGGTGAAAGCTTCCGTGATACTTTGCTAACATTATCCTATATGGGCACAGATGCTATTGTAATGCGTCATAGTGCTGAAGGGGCTCCTCTATATGCCACAAAAGCAGTAGATCCTATTATTATCAATGCTGGTGACGGCGCTCATGAACATCCAACACAAGCGTTATTAGATATGTACTCCATTTTGGAGAAAAAAGAATCTATTGAAGGTCTAAAAGTTGTTATCTTAGGCGATATTATGCATAGCCGTGTAGCAAGATCTAACATTTATGGCCTTACAAAAATGGGTGCTAAAGTACATTTGGCTGGTCCTCGTACTATGGTATATCCAGAGCTCGAAAAATTAGGTGTTACCGTACACCACGATATTCGTGAAGCAGTGGCTGATGCAGATGTGGTTAACGTACTTCGCATTCAATTAGAACGTATTCATTCTGCGTTGTATCCTACAAATAGAGAATATGCACGTATCTTTGGTATTAACAATGATGTATTGAAATTGGCTAAAGATGATGTAATGGTAATGCATCCAGGTCCTATGAATCGGGGCCTTGAAATTGCACCAGATGTAGCATATTCTGATCAATCCGTAATTCAAGAACAGGTACGTAATGGCGTAGCTGTACGTATGGCTGTATTGTACTTAACTATTATCGGAGGTGACGGTAGTGAGCTTGCTTATTAAAAATGGTACGGTAGTTAATCCGGCAAAAAAACAAAACGAAGTAGCAGACGTTCTCGTAAAAGATGGTAAAATTGCAGCCATCGGTCAAAACTTAAGTGCTGAAGGCGCTGAAGTATATGATGCAACAGGTCTTATAGTAGCACCTGGTCTTATCGATATTCACACACATTTGCGTGAACCAGGACAAGAAGCTAAAGAAGATTTCCACTCTGGTACACAAGCTGCTGCTGCTGGTGGTTTCACACGTGTTGTAACTATGGCTAATACAAATCCAGTTGTAGATAATGCTGCTCTTGTAAGAGGCTTACAAAAACAGGCTGAGCTTACAGGTGTTGTAAAAGTAGAATTTATTGGTGCCGTATCAAAAGGCCTTGAAGGTAAAGAACTTGCTGAAATGGGTGATATGGCAGAAGCTGGTGTAGTAGCCTTCTCCGATGATGGTCACTATGTAGAAAATGCTGCGTTTATGCGTCGTGCCTTAGAATACTCCTCTATGTTTAATAAAATGGTTATCGACCATGCAGAAGATATTACATTGACTAAAAATGGTCATATGCATGAAGGTATCGTTTCCTATGAATTAGGTGTTATTGGTCGTCCTGCAGTAGCTGAAGATTTGGCTGTTGCTCGTGACATCTTGTTGTCTGAAATGACAGGTGGTCACATTCATATTGCTCACGTAAGTAGTAAAAATACTGTAGATATGGTCCGTCGTGCAAAAGCAAAAGGTCTTAATGTAACATGTGAAGTTACAAGCCAACATTTATCTTTCACAGATGAATATTTACGCGAATATAACCCAGCGTTCAAAATGGCTCCTCCAATTCGATCCGAAGATCATCGTCAAGCATTATTAGAAGGTTTGAAAGATGGCACAATTGATGCAATTATTACAGACCATGCACCACATGCGTATGAAGAAAAAGACCACGAGTTCTGCTGTGCTCCTAATGGTTTCAGTGGTCTCGAAACATCTTTAGCAGCGGTTATTACTAATGCATATGGTCCAGATAAACTTAGCATTGACCAAGTTGTGTACTATATGAGTACACGTCCAGCTGAATTAATGCGCCTTGATGCAGGTGTTCTTGAGGTTGGTAAACCAGCAGATATTACTGTATTCTCAACAACTGAAGAGTGGACAGTAGATCGCAATAAATTCTATACAAAAGGCAAAGTCAGCCCATTTGATGGTATGACTGTTACAGGTAGGGCCAAACTCACAGTAGTTGATGGCAAAGTAGTTATGAAGGAGGGCGTAGTCTTATAATGAAAGGCAAGTTAGTTCTTGAAGATGGTTCCGTGTTTGAAGGTTCCTTATTAGGTGGCGCTCCTACATTAGGGGAAGTTGTATTTAACACAGGTATGACAGGGTATCAAGAAATCTTGACTGACCCGTCCTATGCGGATCAAATTATTACATTAACATATCCTTTGATTGGTAATTATGGTACATTGAATGCTATTACTCAAGGTCCTAAACCATATTGTAAAGGATTTATCGTAGGCGAACTGTGTGACTTCCCATCTAACTGGCAAAATGAAGGCCTATTTAGCGAGTATCTTCGTTTACACGGCATCCCTTGCCTTTATGATGTAGATACACGTGCTATTACACGTGTTCTTCGTAATCATGGTGTAATGAAAGGCGTACTTGTACGTTCTGATTACCCTATGGAAGATATCCAAAAATTATTTAAACAAGACTTGCCAACAGATCAAGTTATGCGTGTAACTACAAAATGGCAAGGTATGCGTGGCGATAAAAATGCTGAGTTCCATGTAGCTGTAATGGACTATGGTGTAAAAGAAAATATCCTTCGTTCTTTAGAAGCAGCTGGTTGCCGATTAACAGTGTTCCCTGCAGATGCTAAGGCTGAAGATGTGTTAGCAGCAAATCCAGATGGTGTGTTCTTATCCAATGGCCCTGGAGACCCTCAAGATCTTGGCTATGCCGTAGAAGAAGTAAAGAAATTGTTCGGTAAAAAACCAATCTTCGGCATTTGCATGGGTCATCAAGTATTGGCGCAAGCTTATGGTGGTACAACATTTAAATTGAAGTTTGGTCACCGTGGCTCTAACCATCCAGTACAAGATTTACGTACAGGCCGCGTATATATTACATCTCAAAACCATGGCTATGCAGTAGATGATACTTCCTTGCCAGACTTTGTAGAAATTACACATCGCAGTGTAAATGATGGTACTGTGGAAGGTATGCGCCATAAAGAATTGCCTATTTTCTCTGTACAATATCACCCAGAAGCATCCCCAGGACCTACTGATAATCTATATTTATTTGACGAATTTGAAGACTTAATGAGAAAGGGAAAATAATATGACCACAGAAGCAAAAAAAGTACTTGTAATTGGT
>SKEP01001909.1_pt1 | contig 10649 bp, 7 predicted proteins | sample 4826901 | NCBI WGS metagenome assembly SKEP01 (sample SAMN11008806, study PRJNA524170) | human gut metagenome | biome: Human fecal sample; material: Feces; isolation source: fecal sample from pouch patient p4, p43, p49, p54, p55 | host: Homo sapiens | place: Israel: Tel-Aviv | collected 2014-03-20
GCTGACAAAAGAAGATAACATTATCTCTGCAGCTTCTTGTACAACAAACTGCTTGGCTCCAATGGCAAAAGCTCTGAACGACCTTGCAGCAATCAAATCTGGTATCATGTGCACAATTCACGCTTACACAGGTGATCAGATGACACTGGACGGACCACAGAGAAAAGGTGATTTAAGAAGATCTCGTGCAGCAGCTTGCAACATCGTTCCAAACAGCACAGGTGCAGCAAAAGCAATCGGTCTGGTTATCCCAGAACTGAACGGAAAACTCATCGGATCTGCTCAGCGTGTTCCAACACCAACAGGATCTACAACAATCCTTACAGCAGTAGTTGAAGGAAACGTAACAGTTGATCAGATCAACGAAGCTATGAAAGCAGCATCTAACGAATCTTTCGGATACAACACAGATGAGATCGTATCCAGCGATATCGTAGGAATGAGATTTGGATCTTTATTCGATGCTACACAGACAATGGCTCTTCCATTAGACAATGGAACAACAGAAGTACAGGTTGTTTCTTGGTATGACAACGAAAACTCTTACACAAGCCAGATGGTAAGAACAATCAAACACTTCGGAACATTACTGTAAGTCGAAATATAGAAAAATTTAATCAGTTAGATTATATTTTTGAAAAATAGGCTCACAAAGGGTCCGGTCTTATTTGGACCGGACCTTTTTGTCTGACAGAAAATAAACACAGGGAGGCAATCAAAATGCTTAACAAAAAATCAGTAGATGATATCAATGTAAAAGGAAAAAGAGTGCTTGTAAGATGTGACTTTAACGTGCCGTTGATCGATGGTAAGATCACAGACGAAAACCGTCTGGTAGCAGCTCTTCCAACAATTAAAAAATTAGTTGCAGACGGAGGAAAAGTAATCCTTTGCTCACACCTTGGAAAACCGAAGGGAGAGCCAAAACCGGAATTATCTCTTGCACCGGTAGCAGTAAGATTGTCAGAACTTCTCGGACAGGAAGTAAAATTTGCAGCAGATGCTGAAGTAGTAGGCGAGAATGCAAAAGCAGCAGTGGCAGCAATGAACGATGGAGATATCGTACTTCTTGAGAATACACGTTACAGAGCAGAAGAGACAAAGAACGGAGAAGCATTCTCCAAAGAACTGGCTTCTTTATGTGATGTGTTCGTAAACGATGCATTCGGAACAGCTCACAGAGCACACTGCTCTAACGTTGGTGTGACACAGTTCGTAGACACAGCAGTTGTCGGATACTTAATGCAGAAAGAAATCGACTTCCTTGGAAACGCAGTAGAAAATCCGGAGAGACCATTCGTTGCAATCCTTGGAGGATCTAAAGTTTCCAGCAAGATTTCTGTAATCAACAACCTGCTTGAAAAAGTAGATACACTGATCATCGGTGGTGGAATGTGCTTCACATTTACAAAAGCTCAGGGTGGAAATGTCGGAAAATCTCTTCTGGAAGAAGATTACTTACAGTACGCACTGGATATGATTGAAAAAGCAAAAGAAAAAGGTGTAAAATTACTCCTTCCTGTAGATGCTGTTGCAGCAGATGAATTCTCTAATGATGCAAACATCAAGGTTGTTCCTCAGAATGAAATCCCAGAAGGATGGATGGGACTGGATATCGGACCTGAGACAGCAAAATTATATGCTGAAGCAGTAAAATCTGCAAAAACAGTTGTATGGAACGGACCAATGGGATGTTTCGAAATGCCAAACTTTGCAAACGGAACAGAAACAGTTGCAAAAGCACTTTCTGAGACAGATGCTGTGACAATCATCGGTGGTGGAGATTCCGCAGCAGCTGTAAACCAGTTAGGATACGGAGACAAGATGACACACATCTCTACAGGTGGTGGAGCATCTCTGGAATTCCTTGAAGGAAAAGAACTCCCGGGAGTAGCAGCAGCTAACGATAAGTAAAAAGCTTAGCGTTTACTTAGTTCTCCGCACTTGGCGAGGTATTTTCGAGCCTAGTAAGGAGAACATCCCGTAAAGGAAGCTTAGCGAAAACAAGCAAAGCTTAGTGAAAACAAGCCGCAGGCGCAGTTTGGAATAAACAGTGTACATAACAGTACAGGAAAGAGTGAAGAGTATGTCAAGAAAGAAAATTATCGCAGGAAACTGGAAAATGAACAAAACTCCAAGCGAAGCAGTTGCATTAGTAGAAGAGTTAAAACCACTGGTAGCAAATGAAGAAGTAGATGTTGTATTCTGTGTACCGGCTATCGATATCGTACCGGTTGTAGAAGCCGTAAAAGGAACAAACATCCAGGTTGGAGCAGAAAACATGTACTTCGAAGAGAGCGGAGCTTACACAGGAGAGATCTCTCCGGCTATGCTCGTAGATGCAGGAGTAAAATACGTTGTACTTGGACATTCTGAGAGAAGAGATTACTTCGGTGAGACAAACGAAGATGTCAACAAAAAAGTCCTGAAAGCATTTGAGCACGGTATTACACCGATCATGTGCTGTGGAGAGACTCTGGAGCAGAGAGAACAGGGCGTAACAATGGATTTCATTCGCCAGCAGGTAAAAGTTGGATTCCAGAATGTAACAGCTGATCAGGCAAAAACTGCAGTGATCGCTTATGAGCCAATCTGGGCAATCGGAACAGGAAAAACAGCTACAACAGAGCAGGCTCAGGAAGTTTGCAAAGGAATCCGTGAGTGCATCGCTGAAGTTTATGATGAAGCTACAGCAGAAGCAATTCGCATTCAGTACGGCGGATCTGTAAACGCTGCAACAGCTCCTGAATTATTTGCACAGCCGGATATTGATGGAGGACTCGTAGGTGGAGCTTCTCTTAAAGCTGATTTCGGACAGATTGTCAACTACAAATAGAAATCGCATTTGCCGATCATTTACAAATTAAGGTGTGGGCATGACCTTTTGGTTGCGCCTGCACCTCTTTCATTTCCCGTTCGAGAGAGTAAATTTTGAGGAGGTACAAATTTCATGAATCAGAAAGAAGCGGTTCACGAACGATTAAAAGAATATGCGTGTGTCGCACCTGATCAGATGATGCAGAAGCTTCAGATCAATGCAGAGGGGATTACGCAGGAGGAGGCAATCATCCGGCGACAGAAATATGGAAATAATGCGCCGTCTGCAAAGAATAAGGATACGATGTTTTATTGTATTCGAAGAGCTTTTGTGAATCCATTTTCTACGATCCTGTTTTTCCTTGGTTTAATCTCTTTGGTAACAGATGTATTTTTGTCCAGTGATTATCAGAAGAATCTGACAGCGGTCCTGATCATTTTTTCCATGCTGATTCTCAGTGGAATTGTCCGGCTGACTCAGGAGCTGCATTCTAAACGAGTTGCAGATGAACTGTTTCAGTTGGTGCATACAACGGTTCAGGTATTGAGAGATGGACAATGGGTGGAGTTATCTTCTTCTGAATTGGTAGTTGGCGATCAGATCCGCTTAGAGGCAGGCGACAGGGTTCCGGCAGATTTGCGGTTAACAGGCGCGACGGATTTGTTTGTTTCGCAATCAGTGATCACCGGTGAAAGTGCCATACTCGAAAAATTTCCGGAGGCTTTGCCCAAAGAACCGCAGAAACTGACAGATTACAGCAATATACTGTTCGGAGGCACGACAGTTGCAGGAGGAACGGGAACTGGGATTGTCCTGACAGTTGGTCAGGAGACAGTTTACGGTGGTCTGACTCCGTCTGTGGAGGCACGCAAGCAGGGATTTGACCGTGGTGCCAATTCGATCGCATGGGTGTTGATCCGATTTATGACAGTTTTAGTCCCGGTTGTGTTTCTTGCAAGCGGACTGACGAAGGGAGACTGGTTAGATGCGTTTTTATTTGCACTTTCTGTTGCAGTCGGAATCACACCGGAGCTGCTGCCGATGGTGGTCAACGCCTGTCTGGCAAAAGGCAGTCATTCGATGGGAAAGAAACAGACAATCGTAAAAAATATCAATGCGATGCAGAGTTTTGGAAGCATGGATGTCCTGTGTGTGGATAAAACAGGAACATTGACCCAGGATACAGTCCTGCTGGAGTATTACATGGATATTCTCGGGAATGAGAGTCAGAAGGTGCTGGATTATGCATATCTGGCAAGTCATTATTCTACCGGAGTGGGAAATCATCTGGACGAGGCGATCTGCAAGGCGGAGAAAATGCAGGGAAAAGCAGATTACTACAGGCAGCTGACAGAAAAATATCAAAAGACAGATGAACTTCCTTTCGACTATAACCGACGTTTTTCCAGTGTATTATTGAATACGGGAGAAGAAAATATCTGGATCATCAAGGGAAGTATTGAGGAAGTTGCAGAGCAGTGCAGCATGATAGAATACCGTGGAGAGAAAACAGCGGCAGGTGCGGATATCCTGCAAAATGTTCACGCTGTGGTTGATGAAATGCTGGAAGACGGGATGAAGGTAATTGCAGTTGCCTATAAAACAATGAGCAGAGCAGCCCTTGTTCCCGAGGAAGAGCATGACTTTATTCTGTTGGGGTATCTGGCATTTTTTGATGCGCCAAAGAAGAGTGCCGCAAGTGCAATTCAGAAGCTTCACAGTCTTCATGTGAATGTAAAGGTGCTGACAGGAGATCAAAAACAAGTGGCACGATCCATTTGCAGGCGTATCGGAATTCCAACAGAGAGTTGTCTGACAGGAGCACAGCTGGATGCTCTTTCTGAAAATGAATTGCCCATAGCGGTTGAGAAAACAAATATTTTTGCAGAACTCTCGCCAAAACAGAAAGCCATGCTGGTGGAAACGCTGCAGACAAACGGGCATACAGTTGGATTTCTGGGAGACGGTCTGAATGATCTGCCGGCTGTTATCCGGGCAGATGTGGGGATTTCCGTTGAAAATGCAACAGAAGCGGTGCGGGAGAGTGCGAATGTCATCCTGCTGAAAAAGGATCTGAATGTGCTGGAAGAAGGTGTTTTAGAGGGAAGAGAAGCATTTGCCAATATGCTCAAATACATTAAGATTACGGCATCTTCTAATTTTGGCAATATTTGTGCGATTGTTGCAGCCAGCGTGTTACTGCCGTTTTTCCCGATGACTTCCATACAGCTGCTGCTTCTGAACCTGCTGTATGATATCCTTTGTCTGATTTTACCGTGGGATCATGTAGATGCAGATCTGTTGACAAAACCGTTGGAGTGGTCTGGCAGGACACTGGGAAAATTCATGACCTTTTTTGGACCGGTCAGTTCGCTGTTTGATCTGCTGACCTTTGTGTTTTTGTATTTTGTTCTTTGTCCGGGAGTGTGCGGCGGCTCTTTTGGAAGTCTTTCGGCGGAGAAGCAGAGCTTGTTTATTTCCATGTTTCAGACAGGGTGGTTTTTAGAATCCATGTGGACACAGGTATTGATTCTGCAGCTTCTGCGTACAAAACAGCTTCCGCTGATACAAAGCAGACCGGGGCGTATGGTCACGGGAGTTACGATTCTGGGGATTGTATTATTTACACTGCTGCCGGTTACTCCGGTAGGGAAGATGCTTGGAATGACTGCGATGCCTCCTGTCTATTTTCTGTTTTTGGTCATAGATGTGATTGCGTATCTTCTGTTGGTCACACTGGCAAAAGCATTCTATATCAAAAAGAATCAGGATCTGATCTGAGAAAGGAGGAGCCGGAATATGAAAAAAAATATTGGTTATGTGAATCTGGATTCCTCCATTGCTCTGTGGCTTATGGAGCATCTGCCACCCGGTGAATTGAAAAACGGAATCGAAGATTTGCTGAATAAAGAATGCAGTTCTCTTATATTGGAATCAGATACGGATGAATTATCTGTGTGGGATCATTCGGTCATCCGCTGCGGTACGCTGGAAATTTATCCGAAATCTCGCAAGGTGGAGCAAAACGGAACAGAGATTTCTCTCACGCCGAAGGAATTTGATATCCTTTTGTTTCTTGCGCGCAATCGTGGGGAAGTCTTTACAAAGGAACAGATCTATCAGGCTGTGTGGGATGGAGAATATTTGATGGATGACAGCAATATTATGGCTTTTATTCGTAAGATCCGTAAAAAGATCGAACCCAATCCGGATGCTCCGGAGTATATAGTAACGATATGGGGAATCGGATACAAATTCAGTGACAGGCTGTAACAGTAACAATTCTTGCTAAATCGCAAGAAAATCGCAAGGTTTTGACTATGTGATTTTCTATGCGATTTTTTTATACTTTAATTAAACCCGTATTTGCGGGTTCTTATCGATATATTACATGAATGGATGGAGTTGAGAAAAATGGATTCTGACGGTAGTACGCAGATTTACAGGCAGATGTTTATAGAAAGAGAGAGGGCAGAATCTGTTTTTCTCCCTGAAATATAAGGATCTTGCCTCAAAAAGAAGGAGGTATAGACCGATGAATAAGAAAATAAATCGTATAGAAGTTCGTCAGACAGCACAGAAAGCTGCCATTCGAGATGAGCAGAATCGCCGCATTCAGTTTGCGGCAACACATCCTATACAGGAAACGTTAGGATATCTGAACACAACACTCTGTGGACTGGAACCGGGAAAAGTAGAGGAAAACCGTTCAGAATATGGTTCCAATAAAGTGACTCGTGAAAAAAAGAAAACTCTGCCGCAGAGACTGGCTGGTGCATTTATCAACCCGTTCACTGCGATTTTGTTTTGTCTGGCGCTGGTTTCATCCTTTACGGATATGATTTTTCCACATTTCTCTCTGTTTGGCTGTGTGCCAAAGGATTTTGACTGTCTGACGGTCGTCATTATTTTGACGATGGTATTTTTATCCGGAACGCTTCGTTTTGTACAGGAAAGCAGAAGCGGCAATGCGGCTGAAAAACTGCTTGCAATGATCACAACGACTTGTACTGTAACCCGCAAAGGTCAGGAAATGGCAGAAATTCCGCTGGATGAGGTGGTAGTGGGGGATATTGTTCACCTGTCTGCAGGGGACATGCTGCCTGCAGATGTGCGGATTCTGGATGCAAAGGATTTATTTGTCAGCCAGGCAAGCCTGACAGGAGAGAGCGAGCCCATTGAAAAGATACCGATGGTCAATGAGACCAGGGATGCAATTACGGATTACACTAATATTGCGTTTATGGGCAGCAATGTCCTTTCCGGAAGTGCGTCAGCAGTCGTTGTTACAGTCGGGGATCATACACTGTTTGGTTCCATGGCCTCAGAAGTGGCGCATGAAGCAGTGGAAACAAGCTTCAGCAAAGGAGTCAACGCGGTATCGTGGGTGCTGATCCGGTTTATGCTGGTTATGGTTCCGCTGGTATTTGTGGCAAATGGTATTACAAAAGGCGACTGGCTCTCTGCCTTTTTATTTGGAATTTCCATTGCAGTTGGACTGACGCCGGAAATGCTGCCGATGATCGTAACGACTTGTCTTGCGAAAGGTGCTGTGTCCATGAGCAAGAAGCAGACGATCGTCAAAAATCTGAATTCTATTCAAAATTTTGGTGCGATCGACATTCTATGTACAGACAAAACAGGAACACTGACACAGGATAAAGTTGTTCTCGAGTATCATTTAAATGTAAATGGGGAGGATGATCTTCGTGTGCTCAGGCATGCGTATCTGAACAGTTACTTCCAGACAGGATATAAGAATCTGATGGATGTGGCGATCATCCAGAAAACAGAAGAGGAAGAAGCGGATGATCCACAGCTTGTTGATCTGTCCGAGCACTATGTAAAAGTGGATGAGATTCCCTTTGATTTCGCTCGCCGCAGACTGACGACAGTTGTACAGAATCGGGATGGAAAGACGCAGATGGTGACAAAGGGTGCGGTAGAAGAGATGCTTTCTATCTGCTCTTTTGCGGAGTGTGACGGAAAAGTGCGGCCAATGACAAAGGAATTAAAAAGCCGTATCCTTGCAACAGTAGATGATCTCAATGAGAAAGGATTTCGTGTGCTGGCAATCGCACAGAAAAGCAATCCGTCTCCGGCAGGTGCATTCGGTGTAACGGATGAGTGCGATATGGTGCTTATGGGATATCTTGCATTTCTTGATCCGCCGAAAGAGTCTACTGCGGATGCGATCAAGGCTTTAAAAGCCCATGGTGTGACAACGAAGATTTTGACCGGGGACAACGATAAAGTCACCCGTACAATCTGTAAGCAGGTAGGACTTAAGGTCAGGAATATGCTGCTTGGTTCTGATCTGGAGAACATGAGTGATCAGGAGTTGGCAAAAGCAGCAGAAACTACAGATGTTTTTGCAAAGCTGACACCGGATCAGAAAGCGAGAGTGGTGTCTGTATTTCGTGAAAATGGCCATACAGTCGGCTTTATGGGAGATGGTATTAACGATGCTTCGGCAATGAAATCCGCAGACATTGGAATTTCTGTTGATACAGCAGTAGATGTGGCGAAAGAATCCGCAGATATTGTGCTGTTGGAAAAAGATCTGATGGTTCTGGAAGAAGGAATTATTGAAGGCCGCAAGACGTATGCAAATATGATCAAGTACATTAAGATGACGGCAAGCTCTAACTTTGGAAACATGTTTTCCGTATTGGCGGCATCGGCACTGCTTCCGTTTTTGCCGATGGAGAGCCTGCAGCTGATCTTTTTGAATCTGATCTATGACCTTTCCTGTACTGCAATTCCATGGGATAATGTGGACGAAGAGTTTATTTCTGTACCCCGCAAATGGGATGCGTCCAGTGTGGGCAGCTTTATGATGTGGATCGGACCGACAAGTTCGGTTTTTGACTGGATGACTTATATTTTTATGTACTTTGTATTTTGTCCGCTCTTTGTTTCCAAGGGAGTGCTGTACAATGATCTTGCCAGTCATTTTGCCGGCGCAGATTTGGTACGGATGCAGACGGCTTATGTTGCAATGTTTCAGACGGGATGGTTTATCGAATCTATGTGGAGCCAGACTCTGGTCATCCATATGATCCGCACACCAAAACTTCCGTTTATTCAAAGCCATGCATCTGCACCACTGACGCTGATGACATTTACAGGAATCGGAGTGCTGACGATCATTCCATTTACTACATTTGGCAGAATGTTGGGATTTGTGGCACTGCCGACGGCATATTTTGCGTATCTGATTCCGTGCATCCTGCTTTATATGGTGCTGGCAACAAGTTTGAAAAAAGCATATGTGCGTCATTATGGAGAATTGCTGTAAAAGGAGGAATGAAGGATGAACTGGACAAATCTTTGGATAAAATTATTTGGAACAACGAAGTTTATGGGACTCGATATGGGATTCTGGGTATCGATTGCAGTTGTGATCGTGGTTGTGATCCTTATGAATGTAATATTCTGGAATATGGAGCTGACAGAAAAATAAAGGATAAAATATTTCCCTCAAAAATCAGAAAATAAATGACGGTACAGCTTTCAAATGGTATAATCAAATCATATGATCCAAAGGAAGCGTGAGTGAAAAGAGAGGGTGGTTATCCATGCGTATGAAAGAGAAAAAGGTACTTCTGTTTCTGGCTCTGATGTTTCTGTGCATATGCAGTCCCATGAGAGCAGAGGCAAGAGCAGGAGGAGCCAGCGGCGGTTCTTCCGGAGGCGGAGGAGGCTTTAGTTCCGGAGGCGGCAGTTATTACAGTTCGCATTCCAACCGTACCGGCAGAAGTTCCAGTCCGGTAAGCAGTGTTGTCATGTTTGGGGGATTTTTCCTGATGGCGAATGCGGGAGTCGTACTGTTTTTTGTCAAATCCAGAAAGGCATCTTCCAAAAGCTACCGGGAGATGAGGCAGTATCAGCAGTTTGGGGACAACTGGGATATCAATGAGATTCAGGAGCAGGTGAAGAATGCATATTTTGTGATCCAGGAATGCTGGAAGCGTCAGGATCCGGATTATGCGAAGGACTATATGAGTCAGAAATGTTACGATGATTTTGTAATGAAGCTGGGGTGGATGCAGGTTCGAAATGAAGTTCCGGTGCAGAAAAATGAACGGCTTTTAAGTGCGGTGCCGGTACATACATTTGACGATCTGGGGAAAGATCAGGATTATATCTGGTATTTGATCCACGGCAAAATGATCGATTATGTGGTGGATGAAAAGACGGGAAGGATGATACGCGGAAGCAGGAAAAATGAAGCGTTCTATGAATACTGGAAATTTATTCACCTGAACGGACACTGGGTTCTGGATGAAATCAGGCAGAAGGATGAAATGGATATTGATGAGTTTGCAAATTCATAAGAAAGATATTTGCAAAATCAGGGAAAAACGGTTACAATAGTTTACGGAATGAAAGAGGTAAATTCCATACAGGAATTACAAATTCACAGATAAAGTAAAAGGAGATATGGACATGAGTAAAAAACCAACCGTATTGATGATCTTAGATGGATATGGACTGAATGATACAACAAAACGAAATGCTGTGGCAGAAGGAAAAACTCCGGTCATGGATAAACTGATGGCAGAGTATCCGTTTGTAAAGGGAAATGCAAGTGGAATGGCAGTCGGACTTCCGGAAGGGCAGATGGGAAACTCTGAGGTAGGACATCTGAACATGGGAGCAGGACGCATCATTTACCAGGAACTGACAAAGATCACAAAAGCGATCGAAGACGGAGATTTCTTTGAGAATCAGGCGCTGCTTGCAGCATGCAAAAATGCAAAGGAGAACAATACAGCTCTTCATATGATGGGACTGGTTTCTGACGGTGGTGTACACAGCCATAACG
>SKEP01001911.1_pt1 | contig 10643 bp, 6 predicted proteins | sample 4826901 | NCBI WGS metagenome assembly SKEP01 (sample SAMN11008806, study PRJNA524170) | human gut metagenome | biome: Human fecal sample; material: Feces; isolation source: fecal sample from pouch patient p4, p43, p49, p54, p55 | host: Homo sapiens | place: Israel: Tel-Aviv | collected 2014-03-20
ACAGCGCCAACTGCGAACCGCCGCAAAAGAAACTGTGCGGAGCATAACAACCCAAGCACAAATGCAGACCCGTACCCGTCAAGTGCAGCTTGCTATCCAGAAAGCCGCCAGCAGCACCTGTAAGACGGCTGTGGCGGTCTGCTCGGCCATACGACACTTTCTCGCCAGCCTCCACAGCCTTGTTGCGGCCATTGCCGTAGGCATCAGCGTGGCACTTAGCATCATTATTGTTATCAGCCTTGTGGCGTTTGTGTCCGGCTCGGCTTACGGCATCTTCTTTGCCGCCGATGCCCCCAACGCAGCGTCCGTCACTGTGCGTGAAGCCGTAGACACCCTGACGGCAGAATACCGCGACAGACTGGAAGAAATCTCCAATACCGTACAGCACGACCGCCAAGACATTACCGCCAACGATGACGTGTACTACATTCGTTGGCAAGATGTCCTGGCGGTCTTTTCTTCGTATGTTTCAGGAAATGAACAAGGCGCACCCGTTGCGGCACTGACAGAGGAGCAGGTAGATAAACTGCGGGAAACTATGTGGGCGATGAATGCGGTGGATTGTTCCACCCACCCGGAGACTACCACAATAGAAACCACCGATGAGGACGGAAACCCGACCACCACAGAGATAACTGAAACCGTCCTTGTTATTGAGCTGACCCACAAAACACCCGATGAGATGGCGGCAGATTATCATTTCACCACCCGTCAGAACACCTATCTGCAACTTTTACAAGACCCGCAGTATGAGGAACTGTGGGGAAAATTGCTCGGCGGCTTTGAGCAGGGCGGGGGGAAACTTATGAACCCGGACAGCACCCGCGTCCCGACAGGCACCCTGCAATGGCCGCTGCCGGTGGCGGGTACGATTACTTCTCAATTTGGTCACCGCGTGGATCCCATCACCGGCGAAGTCAGCTCCCACACCGGCACCGACATTGCCTGCGCCGAGGGTACGCCGATCCTCGCCGCCGCAGATGGCGTGGTCACTGTTGCCAATGGCCTTGACAGCTGGGGCGGCAGTTACGGTTACTACATCAAAATTAACCACGGTGGTGGGCTGGAAACATTATACGCACACTGTTCCAGTATCTGCGTCACCACCGGCCAGCAAGTGCAGGCCGGACAGATCATCGGCTATGTCGGTCACACTGGGCGAGCCACAGGCAGCCATTTGCACTTAGAGGTACATGTAAACGGAAGCAGGACAGACGCAATGAGGTATTTCGGAATGTAAATTGTAAAGAAAAACATACGCCGAGTTGCGCAATAGCGACAAAATTGGCACGAGGCGCACAAGTTCAGTGGTAATTGTGACAAAAGCAATGCCGTCTTTTTGGCTTTTTATCCAAAATTAATTTTCTATATTGACAATTTATAGGGCGAGTGCTATTCTTTAGCTAATGCAATCGGTTGCATTAAAGATTGCAACGCGGTTCCAATGTGTATGGATATGCACTGCGAAAGATGTCTGTTTTTAACAAAAAAGACTTGAAAATTGTCTGTTTTCTGAAATTATATAAGTAAACAGATTGCACGGGAGGAAGGATATGGCAGCAACCATCCGGGATGTGGCGCATCGCGCGGGGGTATCGCCCTCAACTGTATCGCGCGTACTAAATAATAAAGGTGTAATCTCAGACGAAACTGCACAACGCATACAAAAAGCAATGCAGGAACTACATTATGTTCCCAACGATTTTGCAAGAAGTTTTGCGACAGGCAGCGCACATACGATTGCAATTGTTATCGATGTAGAAAACACAGAAGCATATTCGAACAATTTCTTCAACGATACAGTTTTTGGAATTGAGACCACTGCCCATAAAAACGATTATAATCTGCTCATCACAAATGGCGCGGAGGCATTTGGGGGGATTGATTCTGTAGAAAGGTTGGTCTTGGGGAAAAAAATCGATGGAGTAATTATTCCTGAATCAATCGCAAACGAGCCATTCCTCAAACGCCTTAATGAACAGAAATTCCCCTGTGTGATTTTAGGACGCCACGAGCATACCGAAAACGAAATCAGTTGGGTAGATATAAATAATATGCAAGCCGGTTCGCTGGCGGTACGGCATTTGTTCCAAAAAGGCTATCGTAAAATCGCACTCATCACAAATGGTGATAAGGAACTTTTTAATAAGGATCGTGTTATTGGGTACTGCCGTGAATTGCAAGATTGTGAACTCCCGTTTGATCAAGGAATGATCATTCATCAAATTTCTTCAATTGATGAATGCAAAAGAAAGGTCGTTGAATTACTCAAATCGGAGAATCCGCCCGATGCGGTTATTTGTAGCAATGATTTGCTTGCGTTGGGAGCAATGCGAGCAGCAAAAGCACTGGGGAGTGACGTCCCCAATGAATTTGGCATCGTTTGCTTTGATAATACGACAATCACAGAAGTGATGGAGCCTTCGATTTCGAGCTTGGATGTAAACACTTACGAATTAGGAGTCCAGGCCGCTGACATACTGATTAACCAAATTGAGAATCCTACGTCAAGCTTGCGCCAGATTTTACTGTCAACAAGAATGATTGAACGTAGGTCAACACAAAGAGAACAAGGAGGTTGTCCCTATGAATCTGCCAGCGGTTAATCACCGACCAACGCAAGAGTTTATTTACCCCGCATCGAGGAACGAACTTATCTTGCAGCTATTTACAGCTGCAAAAGACATCGATGAAGTTACATTATTATACTGGGAAAGATATGAACAAGATTCCAGTAAAATCCATCGAAAGAAACTTTCCGTATCATTAAGAGATGATCAACGAGATTGCTATCGAACATCTATCAGGACGAAAAGCATTGCCGCATATATCCGCTATTGCTTTGAACTGAAAAAAGGTACAGAAACTATCTGGTATGGCAGAAACGGATTTGATGAAAGTTTTCGAGGTATGAACGAAAGCTTCTTTGAATTTCTTTGGCCGAATCCGACGGATGGCTTTCGGGCTCCTAAATGGGCCGCATCGCAAATTTATTATCAGATTTTCCCTGAACGCTTTTGTAATGGCGATAATGCACTGTCGCCCAAGCAGGCCGTTGTTTGGGGGAGCACCCCCACTCGTGAAAACTATATGGGGGGCGATATCCCCGGAATCATCAAACAACTTCCGTACCTTTCGGATTTAGGAATTACTTGCCTTTACCTGACACCGATTTTTGAAGGAAGTTCGAATCACAAATATGATACGGTCGATTACTATAAAATCGATCCTCAGTTCGGAACGGAAAAAGAATTGCATGCACTTATTACTGAAGCGCATGCATTGAACATCCGAATTTTACTGGATGGCGTATTTAATCATTGTGGTTTTTACTTTCCTTATTTTCAGGATGTTGTTGAGAAAGGCCAAGCGTCACAATATTCCCAATGGTTTTTTGCACAATCTTATCCCATCAAAACAGATCCTTGTAATTATGACTGCGTAGGACATTATAAATGGATGCCCAAGTTAAACTTGGCAAACGAGGCGGTCCAGAACTATTTCACAGAGGTTGGACTATATTGGATACGAGAATTTGGAATTGATGGATGGCGATTAGATGTGGCAGATGAAATGCCAACAAAATTCCTTGAACATTTTGCTGCTACAGTAAAAGAAAAATATCCCGATGCTCTTCTCCTCGGTGAAACATGGGGGGATGCAGATAGGCTTGTAAGCGGAAATCGCCTGGATTGTGCGATGAATTATCTGTTCAAGGATGCCGTAACAGATTGGATCGCAAAAGATAAAATATCCGTATCCGCATTTGATCAGCGCATCAATCGGATGCTCTCCCTTTATCCGCAAGAGACGAATTTGCGGATGTACAATCCGCTGGATAGTCACGATACGGCCCGGTTCCTATTCTCTTGTGGCAATGACATTGCACGGCTGCGTTTAGGAGTTGCGCTTCAAATGACATTGCCTGGCTGCCCGGCAATATTCTACGGTGACGAAATTGGCATAACCGGGGATAATGACCCGCTATGCCGCCAGGCAATGCAATGGGATGAGTCAAAACAGGATTTCCACACAAAAGAATGGTATAAAAAGCTAATCAAGTGCAGAAGAAACAGCAAAGTTCTTCAAGAAGGAGATTTCCACACATTATATGTTGACAATGAAAACAGTGTTTATGCGTTTTCACGTAGCATCGATAATGATGTGGTAATTGTCATTCTTAATATCGGTACCAAGGAAATCCAAATACCACCTCAAAAAGGACCAACTGACAAAACACTAACGGTTTTATTTAACGAAAGTGCAGCATTCTCTGCACCGCAAAACAAACTTAGTTCCGAAACGAAATGCTCTGATGAAGAAATGTGGACAACTTCAGGGTGTTCCGTAAAAATATTAACAACAGAAAGCGAAGGTGTAACACAATGAAAAAGCAATCCACAAAAAAAGTGCTGGCACTTGCTACTTCCGCTGCAATGATGTTGACGGCATTCACGGCATGCGGATCTTCACAAGCACCAAGCACTACCCCAACTCAGCAAACTTCCGAGGCACAAAGTGAAGAAGCAAAAGATGATTCCACCAACGGTGATACGGTTACGATCAACTTTTGGCATCACTACAGTGCGCAGTCCGCAGAGAATGAGACCTTGATGAATGTTCTCATTCCTAAATTTGAAGAAGAGAATCCCGGCTATAAGGTCAATGCAGTTTCTCATGACTGGAGTGACCTTCATGACAAGATTCTGATCAGTGCAAGCTCTCAGACGCTGCCGGATGTGGCCCGTCTGGACATTGCATGGGTACCGGAATTCCAGAAGATGAATATTCTGGTGCCCCTGGATCAGGAAATGAGCGATTTTGAGGAGGTTAGCAGCGAGCTGCTTCCCAGTGCAATGAGCACTGCACAAATCAAAGGAAGCTATTATGCGCTGGCCTTGAACACGAACACGAAAATCATGTTCTATAACGAGGAAGCGTTTAACGATGCAGGCTTGTCCGCTCCGAAGACAATGGACGATATGCTTGCAGCTGCCCAGAAGCTTTCTGGAACGAACGCGAACGGTCAGCAAGTCTGGGGCCTGGATGAGCCGGCTCTGGCGGGCTGGAATGTTCTGCCCTACATTTGGAGCAACGGCGGCGAAATCACCGATGAAAACTACACGAAAGCAACTGGCTATCTGAACAGCGAAGCAACTGTGAACGCTGTGAAAATGCTGGCCGATATGTACAAGAACAGCGAATTCACTGGCTTTAACAGTGGTGATATTCCGATGACAGATGGTTTCGGCACTGGTCGTTACATGATGCTGCTGGAAGGCCCGTGGAAGACTTCCGAGCTGGCGGGCGCATATCCTGACTTCAAGTACGCCACTTGTGAGGTTCCCGCAGGATCGGCTGGTTCCATTTCCGTTCTGGGCGGCGAAGACATCGCTATGTTTAACACCGCCAATAAAGAAGGCGCATGGAAATTCATGAAGTTTATGACCAGCGATTTTGCCGAAGAAGAAATGGCAAAGTGCGGGCAGATTCCGGTAAACAAAGAAGCGCTGGATAGCGATGTTGTTGCCAATGCTGATTATGCACCGTTCCTGGATGCCATTACCACTGCAAAGGCTCGCCCGCCGGTAGCCTCTTGGAGCGAAATTGATAACGAACTCACTACTGCAATGACTTCCATTATTAGTGAGGGTGCCGATGTCCAGGAAACTCTGGATGCTTTGGCAACGAAGGTAGATGCACTATTGGCGGAGTAAATGTATTATAACATTTTTCCCGCAGTTAGACAACTGTTTTCGGCGGTTGCTCTATATAAAGTGAGGATATAGCGATGGGAATCAAATCAAAGCGTGACAAATTCCAAATCGGAGCGCTTCTGCTGCCGGGAGTGATGGTCTTCGCATTGTTTACGATTTATCCTATTACGAAGCTGTTTTACATGAGTTTCTTCGAATGGAACTTCGGAACAATGCTGGAACACCCGTTCTGTGGGATCAAGAATTACATTGATGTTTTGTCGGATGAAACCTTTAGAACTGCGTTTGTCAATACAATCATTTATACGATAACCACAGTTCCTGGACAGATGATCCTTGGACTTCTGGTCGCGGCATTTATCAATTCCATTCCCCGGTTTCGTATCACGTTTCGCATTGTGTATTACATCCCTGTAATTACATCGTGGGTTATTGTTTCACTGGTATTCCGCTACATTTTCAATACAGAAGGTATGTTGAACTACTTTATTACGAATGTGATTCACATATCAACTGCCAACATTCCTTGGCTGGATACAAGAGCAGGCGGCATGTTCGTCCTGATTCTGCTGGGTATCTGGAAAGGTGTAGGCTGGAACATGGTTGTGTTTTTGGCCGCATTGCAAAGTGTTCCGCAAGAGCTGTATGAATCGGCTGAGATGGACGGATGCGGAAGTATTGCCAAGTTCTTTTATATTACGATTCCGTGCATCAAATCAACGATCCTGTTTGCGCTTGTAATGCTGACAATTGGCGGCTTCAATGCGTTCACATCCATTAAGATGATTACGGGCGGAAAACCAATGCACAAGACTGAAACGGTCTTGACTTGGATGTACTATAAGGCATTTAATGCCGGTGAGTTCGGATACGCAGCAGCGCTTTCGTTCATTGTCGCGGTAACATTGATTCTGCTGGCAATCCTTCAGTTCAAGGCTATGCAGCAAGGTGACTCTGTAGAGTGAGGTGAGCATATATGCATACCATAAATAAGCAAAAAACGATTCAAAATGTGATTCTTTATGGTCTTCTGCTCATTGGCGGTGTGTTTTCTGTCCTGCCTATGATCTATATGATCAGCACTTCGCTGAAGCCCAATGGAGCACTTTATGAGTATCCGCCGCACTTTTTCCCGAAGCTTAGCCAGATAACGCTGGAGAACTACGTCTACATATTCAATCAGGAAAAGTTCTATTTGAACTTCCTGAACAGCCTTGTGGTAGCCATTCTGACTATCGTATTTGCAGCAATTATTGCGAGCGCACTGGCCTTTTGTATTGCACGATTCCGCTTCCCAGGAAGAAAGGTTCTGTTTGCCTTGGTTATCGGGACAATGATTATTCCAGGTACTACTCTGATAATTACGCAATATCAACTCGCAACCTACTTTAAGCTGACAAATAAGCTGCTGGGATTGGTTCCGTTTTATGTGGCGTGGGTTATTCCCTTCTCCACGTTTATGATCAAGAACTACATTGAAAGCATCCCTAGGGACTTCGATGAAGCTGTATACGTTGACGGTGGCAGCATTTTTACGGTGTTCTTTAGAATCGTAATGCCGCTGGCAAGTCCTGCAATTGCGTCTGTAAGCATTTTCAACTTTCTTACTGCCTGGGATGAATATCAGTGGGCCTTGACGGTTATCAACGATAATGCTAAAAGAACTCTGCCGATTGCTATTTCTGGATTCTTTGGACAGCATCAATTCACACAGTGGGGCTATGTTTTCGCAATGTCTATGGCAAGCTTACTTCCGGTTCTGATTATATTTATCTGCTGCCAGAAATATTTCGTTTCCGGGTTACAAACAGGAGGCATCAAAGGCTAATGACAGTTACCAAAGGAGGTAACCATGAAAAGTAAAAAGACATTAAATATGCGCGCATTAAGCGCTTTACTTGCATCAACACTCGCGATTTCGGCTATATTTGCGCCGACCGCATTTGCACAGGATATCGGTGATACTTCCCAGATTGCGACCGCAGAAGAAAGCTCCGACTTTACACCTGCGGATGCAATCAACGACACCGACATTCAGAAAATCACAGAAAAGAAGTCTGTCCTGGACGAGAGCGACATCATCTACATGATTTTGACGGATCGCTTTTACGACAGCGACAGCAGCAACAACGGTACACTTGGCGTTGAGTACCGCCCCGGCGAACTGAAATACACGCAGGGCGGCGACTGGAACGGCATCACTCAGAAGCTGGATTACATCAAGGATCTGGGGGTCACAGCCATTTGGATTTCCCCACCGTCCGAAAATGAACTTCTTAGCCGCGATGGTGAGGAATCTGGTTATCACGGATACTTTACCCACAATTACAATTCGGCTGACCCTCACTATGGCACGAAGGAAGATTTGATCAATCTGGTCTCTACTGCTCATGAAAAGGGGCTCAAGGTCATTCTCGATGTCGTTCCGAACCACACTGCGGATTACTTTAATGGTAGCAGCAGCACCTATGACTCTGATAGCTATCAGCCCGCAGCGCCATTCAATAACCCTGATTGGTATCATCATTTCGGCGATATTACTGACTGGAGCGATGAAAATCAGGTTCTGAACTATGACCTTGGCGGCTTGGATGACCTGAACCAGGATAATCCGGATGCACGACAGGCCATAAAAGATGCCTACAAAGCATGGGTAGAGGATACTGGTGCAGACGGCGTTCGCATTGATGCAGCCCGTTCGCTTCCCAAGGATTTCATTCAGGAATTTGAAAATTATCTGGGTGTTCCTTCGTTTGGCGAAATCTTTGTAGGTGATGTCGATTACGTTAGTGATTTCTCGAATTATGAATGGGGCGTTTTGGACTTTCCGCTTTTCTTCCAGGCTAGAGAAGTATTTGCACATGATGCAAGTTTTACCACGGTGAAGAGCATCTTTGATCAGGATAGCAAATACAACGATGTCAATCACCTCGTGACCTTCATCGACAACCACGATCGCGATAGATTCCTCTGCTTGGCTGATGACAACTACCAGAAGCTGCGTCTTGCGCTGACCTTCATTTTCACTGTTCGCGGTATTCCTGATGTCTATTACGGCACCGAGCAGAACTGCTATGGCGGTGGTCTCCCCACCGAATGGGCAGGCATTGCAAACAAGGAAAATCGTGAAGTGATGCCCGGCTTTGATGAGGATGGGATTACCTTTAAATATATTCAGCGCTTGACCGAACTGCGTAAAGAATATGCTTGTCTCCAGACGGGAACGCAGCGTGAAATGTGGGCTGAAGATAACATTTATGCGTTCTCCCGCCGCGATGATTCGAACGGCCAGGAAATCATCTCCGTGTTTAATAACGGAACCAGCAACGAGACCCGCGCAATCCCCCTGCGTGCCGAAAGTTCTCTTGCCGTAGGAACCACGCTGACGAACCTGCTGGACACTTCTGTAACAGCAACTGTAGAAGCTGGCGGTATCACTGGAAAGGTTTTGAACCTGACTATTCCGGCAAAGACGGCATGGGTATTCACCTCTGATAATGTTGCTGATTACGCCCCTCCTGCCCGCACGGTTACGACGATCCGCGTACATTATGATGTCGGCCTCGGCAACACCATGTATCTGCGTGGTTCTGATTATCCGCTTACTTGGGATAGCGGCCGCAGCATGCTGAATGTTTCGTCGGATGTTTGGGTTTATGAAACGGAACGTATCGGCAAGGGCGAGAGCTTTGAGCTCAAGCCGCTGATCAATGATACAACGTGGTCTTCTGGCAACAACTATACGGTTGTTGGAGGCGAAACGATTGACATTTATCCTAATTTCTAAGTAAAACATAGGGTTAATAAAGGCAGGCGTAGCGTTTAGCGTTACGCCTGCCTTTTTATTTGGGAGGTTACTTATATGAGCAGAAAAGCTGGTATTCTTTTACCGATTTTTAGTTTGCCATCAGAATATGGCATCGGAACACTTGGTCGTGCAGCCTATAGATGGGTGGATTTTTTGAATGATGCGCATCAAAAAGTGTGGCAAGTTTTGCCTGTGGGGCCTACAAGCTACGGAGACAGCCCGTATCAGAGTTTTTCCGCGTTTGCAGGAAATCCTTATTTTATCGACTTAGAATTGTTATTCGACCAGAAGCTTCTTACAAAGGATGAATGCGCGGCAATTCAATGGGAATATACATCGAAAAAAATAGAATATAAAATTCTTTACGATAACAGATTCTCTCTCCTGCGAAAGGCTTACCAGCGCTATCCAATGAAGCAATCTTTGAATGAGTTCATTAAGGAGAACGCATGGGCGCATGACTATGCTCTCTTTATGGCAATCAAAGACAGTCAAATGGGAAAGTCCTGGCAGAAATGGCCAGAACTCCTGCGCAATCGCAACTTCGAGGCTCTTGCTAAGGCAGATAGAGACTACCACGATGACATTTTATTCTATGTTTTTTTGCAGAAAATGTTTTTTGAGCAGTGGGAGAATCTAAAACAGTATGCAAATGCAAAAGATGTGCAGATTGTCGGAGATATTCCAATTTATGTAGCTTTGGACTCTGCGGATGTATGGGCACATCAGGAATTTTTCAATCTTGATACGGATGGACATCCAACCGAGGTAGCAGGATGCCCTCCTGATGCCTTTGCAGCCACAGGGCAATTGTGGGGAAACCCGACCTACCGATGGAACATCTTAGCCGATCAGGGTTATTCTTGGTGGCTGGAACGTCTTTCGATGTCTTTTGAACTGTTCGATTATGTTCGAATCGATCATTTTAGAGGCTTCGAAAGCTACTATGCCATTCCTGCCAAAGATAAAACCGCAGAAAACGGCTGCTGGCGTCAAGGTCCCGGAAAAGATTTTATAAATGCCATAAAAGACAGATTTGGTGATCCACACATTATTGCGGAGGATTTGGGCTTTTTAACAAAGGAAGTAAAAGACCTTTTGCTAATGAGTGGTTTTCC
>SKEP01001912.1_pt1 | contig 10642 bp, 8 predicted proteins | sample 4826901 | NCBI WGS metagenome assembly SKEP01 (sample SAMN11008806, study PRJNA524170) | human gut metagenome | biome: Human fecal sample; material: Feces; isolation source: fecal sample from pouch patient p4, p43, p49, p54, p55 | host: Homo sapiens | place: Israel: Tel-Aviv | collected 2014-03-20
GGATGCCTGGACAAAGCAGTCAACTACCTGAAAGAAGGCGGAATGGAAGTCAAACTGATTGAAGGTGTAGAACCGGATCCGTCTGTAGAGACTGTTATGAAGGGCGCAAAAGTAATGCAGGAATTCGAGCCTGACTGGATCGTAGCAATGGGCGGTGGATCTCCAATCGATGCTGCAAAAGCTATGTGGGTATTCTATGAGTATCCGGATGAAACATTCGAGAATATTATCACACCATTCAGCTTCCCTGAACTTCGTCAGAAAGCAAAATTTGCAGCCATTCCATCTACATCAGGAACTGCAACAGAAGTAACAGCATTCTCCGTAATCACAGATTACAATACAGGAATCAAATATCCTCTGGCAGACTTTAACATCACACCAGACGTTGCAATCGTTGATCCTGAACTGGTAGAAGGACTTCCTCAGAAACAGGTTGCTTACACAGGAATGGATGCACTGACACATGCGATCGAAGCTTATGTATCAACACTCAACTGTCCATTTACAGATCCACTTGCACTGCAGGCAATCGAGATGGTTCTGGATTATCTGCCGGCATCTTATAACCTGAATATGGAAGCAAGAGAGCAGATGCATTATGCACAGTGCCTGGCTGGTATGGCATTCTCGAATGCATTACTTGGAATCGTACATTCTATGGCTCATAAGACAGGAGCAGCATTCTCAACCGGACATATTCCTCACGGATGTGCTAATGCGATCTATCTGCCATATGTAATCAAATACAATGCAAAAGATAAAGTGGCTGCATCACGTTATGCAGAGATTGCACGCAGAATGGGACTTCCTGGAACATCAGAAAAAGCTCTGATCAACAGCTTGTGTACAAAGATTGATGAGTTCAATGCAAAGATGAATATTCCTAAGACTCTGAAAGAATTCGGAATCAACGAAGAGGAATTCAAAGAAAAACTGGATAAGATTGCAGAACTTGCAGTTGGTGATGCCTGTACAGGATCTAATCCAAGAGCAATTGATCCTGCAACAATGGCTAAATTATTTACATGTACATATTATGGAACAGAAGTTGATTTTTAAATAACAAAAATCAGATAACGGCGGCTGTCACATAGGTTTATGTGGCAGCCATTTTGCGTACTTTGGTATAAAAATTAAAATCTATTCCATATACAACAGAGCGAATCTTGAACAATTTTATCGACATTTTTTGAAAAATATGGTTTTACTTGCGAAATAGAACAAGCCGTATTATGATAATAGTAATATTGGGAATTAGGAGGAAATAAGATGTACAAAATTTTAAAAGCAGAACAATTAACTGCTAACATCTTTCTGATGGATGTAGAAGCTCCTCGTGTAGCAAGACATTGTGAACCGGGACAGTTTGTCATTGTAAAGATGGATGAAAAAGGGGAAAGAATCCCTCTCACAATCTGTGATTATGACAGAGAAGCCGGAACGATCACAATCGTATTCCAGCCGGTCGGAGCATCCACAACCAAGATGAAAGAATTAAAAGCAGGAGATTATTTCCGCGATTTCACAGGTCCGTTGGGAAATGCTTCAGAACTCGTAGAGGAAGATATCGAAGAACTGAAGAAGAAAAAGATCCTGTTTGTCGGAGGCGGTGTCGGAGCAGCACCTGTATATCCACAGGTGAAATGGCTCCATGAACACGGTGTTGATGCTGATGTTATCATCGGTTCCAAGACAAAAGATATGTTGATCCTGGAAAAAGAGATGGAAGCAGTATCCGGAAATTATTATCCATGTACGGATGACGGTTCTTACGGTCATGCCGGAATGGTAACAACAATGGTAGAAGAACTGGTGGAAAAAGGAAACAAATATGACGTATGTATCGCAATCGGACCAATGATCATGATGAAATTCGTATGTCTCCTTACAAAGAAACTGGAAATCCCTACTGTTGTAAGTATGAATCCGATCATGGTAGATGGAACGGGTATGTGCGGAGCCTGTCGTCTGCATGTAGGAGATGAGATCAAGTTCGCATGCGTAGATGGTCCGGAATTTGACGGACACCTTGTCAACTTCGATGAGGCTATGAAGAGACAGCAGATGTACAAGACTCAGGAGGGTCGTGCAATGCTGAAATTACAGGAAGGCGACACACATCATGGCGGATGTGGTCAGTGCGGAGGTGACGAGTAATGGCAGATGTATTAAAGAAAGTTCCTGTAAGAGAGCAGGAGCCAAAGGTTCGTGCTACGAATTTTGAAGAAGTATGTTATGGATATAATAAAGAAGAAGCAATGGAAGAGGCAACAAGATGTCTGAACTGTAAGAATGCAAGATGTATCCAGGGATGTCCTGTATCCATCAATATTCCTGCATTCATTGCACAGATCAAAGATGGCAATATTGAAGAAGCTTACAAAGTGATCGGACAGTCATCTGCACTTCCTGCTATCTGTGGACGTGTATGTCCTCAGGAGTCACAGTGCGAGAGCAAGTGTGTCCGTGGTATCAAAGGTGATGCAGTATCTATCGGTAAACTGGAAAGATTTGTCGCAGATTATGCACTGGAAAATGATATCACACCGGAAAAACCAGAAAAGACAAACGGACATAAGGTAGCAGTCATTGGTTCCGGCCCGTCAGGACTTACCTGTGCCGGCGACCTTGCAAAACTCGGATACGAAGTAACTGTATTCGAAGCACTGCATGAACTTGGCGGTGTTCTGGTATATGGTATTCCTGAATTCCGTCTTCCAAAGCAGAAAGTTGTTAAGAAAGAAATCGAAAAAGTCAAAGAGCTTGGCGTTAAATTCGAGACAAACGTTGTTATCGGTAAATCTACAACCATCGACCAGTTGATGGAAGAGGAAGATTTTGAAGCTGTATTCATCGGTTCCGGAGCAGGTCTTCCTATGTTCATGGGAATCCCTGGCGAGACAGCTAACGGAGTATTCTCAGCAAATGAATACCTGACAAGAAGTAACCTGATGAAGGCATTCGATGATTCTTACGATACACCAATCGCAGCAGGCAAGAAAGTAGCCGTTGTCGGTGGTGGTAACGTAGCTATGGATGCTGCCAGAACAGCACTTCGTCTTGGCGCAGAAGTACATATCGTATATCGTCGTAGTGAAGCAGAGCTTCCTGCACGAGTAGAAGAAGTACATCACGCAAAAGAAGAAGGCGTACAGTTCGATCTTCTTACCAATCCAAAAGAAATCCTCGTCGATGAAAATGGATGGGTAAAAGGTATGAAAGTAATCAAGATGGAACTCGGTGAACCGGATGCTTCCGGAAGAAGACGTCCGATCGAGATCCCTGGATCTGAATATGAGATTGAATTAGACACTGTTATCATGTCTCTTGGAACATCTCCAAACCCATTGATCTCTTCTACAACAAAGGGACTTGAGACAAACAAGAGAAAATGTATCGTAGCAGAGGAAGAGAACGGACAGACTTCAAAAGCTGCCGTATTCGCAGGTGGAGATGCCGTAACAGGTGCTGCAACTGTAATTCTTGCTATGGGTGCAGGTAAAGCAGGAGCCAAAGGTATCCACGAATATCTGTCTAAAAAGAATGCTTAATTCTTTGTGCACAGTGAAAAGATGATGTTATAAGCACTCATAAATATGTACAACACGTAATTATATAAGAGATATACATGAGAATGATTCTGGTGTATATCTCTTTTTGCTTGCCATGCGTTCGTAAAAAGCTGCCAGTAGCAGGTCCTGCAGACAGTACATCCGGACTTGAATAAAAACAGATATATGTGGTATGATTGTAAGACACATTTAATGCTGAAAACAGCTGAAAATCAATCCTGCTGATATGTAAGGATAAAACAAAAAAAGACAGGTTGGAGATTATGACAGAATTAGATTTAACAGACGGAAAGATATTTTTAAATAAAGTAACAGAGAAGATCCGCACACGCCTGGCCGAAGTAGATGCATCCATCGAAGCCGGACAGAAAGACATCCAGAGTATGAATGAATACTACTGGGAGAATTACACCGAGATGGATGAATACGGCTATGAAAATTATGACAACCAGCAAGCTCTTTTACACCAGGTCAATGACAATCAGGAAAAACTGAAGATGCAGCACCGGCTTCGTAAAATGCTGGAAGCTCCGTTTTTCGGACGTGTGGATTTTATCTATGATGGCGAAGACGAACCGGAGATATTCTATATCGGCATCGGTAACTTTGCGGAACGTACGGGTATGCTGCCTTTGATCTATGACTGGAGAGCACCGGTCAGCGGGCTTTTTTACGATTATGACAAAGGCCCTGGATCTTATGAGGCACCAGCCGGACTGATCGAAGGTGAAATTGCCGCCAAATGGCAGTACAAAGTGAAAAATGGAAAGATGATCTATGCATTCGAAAGCGATACCAAGATCGATGATGATATTTTAAAACAGGAACTTGGAACGAACAGCGATGTACAGCTCAAAAATATCGTCCGTACGATCCAGAAAGAACAGAATGCGATCATCCGTAATACACATGACCGTATCCTTGCGATCCAGGGTGCTGCCGGAAGCGGTAAGACTTCCGTTGCTTTACACCGGATTGCCTATCTGTTGTATCATGACAGAGAGCATTTGAAATCCTCTAATGTACTGATCCTTTCTCCAAACAGTGTATTTTCAGATTACATTTCACATATTCTTCCGGAACTGGGTGAGGAAAATATTCAGGAGATGAGTTTTGACCTGTTCGCATACCGGGAATTGAAAGGTATCGTTCCGGACTGTGAAGACCGCTATGACCAGTTGGAAAGAACCATGAAGCTTCAGGACCCGTATCTGACAGAACGCTTTGAAGAGAAACAGTTGGAAGGATTTGTCGGAATGATGGAAGGATTCCTTGCAAGACTGGAAGATGAACTGATGGATTTCCGTGCAATCGAATATAAAGGAATTCAGAAGACAGAAGAAGAACTGATCAATCTCTTTTATTTCAAATTCCAGAATGCACCTCTGCTCAGCCGGATGGATGCAATCAGAGATTATTGTGTTGATGAATACGAGACATTACTTGGACGTGATCTTTCGGAAGAAGAGCTCCTGATCGTACAGGAGAAATTCGATAAGATGTATGTAACAAAGGACATCTACAAGATATACGGCTGGCTTCTGGAAGAATGCGGATACCCGTCACTTCCGGATGTCGAATATGAAAAGCGCAAACTGGAATACGAAGATGTATTTCCTGTATTGTATCTGAAGTACCGCCTGACCGGAAAAGCTGTGCATAATCACATCAAGCATCTGGTTATTGACGAAATGCAGGACTATTCTTATCTGCAGTATGTGATCCTGAATCAGATCTTCAAATGCCGGATGACCATTCTCGGTGATAAAGCACAGACTTTAGATGAACAGATGCGTGATGTATTGCAGTTCCTTCCGGGCGTATTTGATCAGAAGATCCGCAAGATCGTGATGAATAAAAGTTACCGGAATACAATGGAGATTGCCAGATATGCCGAAAAACTGACTGGTGTCAAAGACGTAGAACTCTTAAAACGTCATGGAAAAGAAGTGGTAGAAGAACAATTCCAGACAGAAGATGCAGTTCTGGATGAAATCCTTTCAAAAGCCAAACTTGGAGAAGACGAGTATGAGACTGCTGCCATTATTACCATGACGGAAGCAGAGGCATCCACCTTATACCAGATATTAAAAGCCCGCGGCGAAGAAGTGCATTATATCGACCGCAACAGTTCCGTATTCAAAAAAGGACTTACCGTCACGACCTTTTATCTTGCAAAAGGTCTGGAATTCGACCAGGTATTCGGTGTGTTCCAGGATGCCGGAAACCCGATGTTGAATCAGGCAAAATATATCTGCGCAACAAGAGCATTACATGAATTATATATGTATCAGATAACAGAATAGAAGAACACTAATCACTAAGGCAGAAAAATTATTAGCAGAATAGATGTGCAGAAATTAGTTTTTCGAAAGATTATTAATTATAGTTAAAATTAAAAAAAGCAGAGATAGAAAGAACAATAGAATGAAGATAACATTAATCACAGTGGGAAAGATAAAAGAAAAATATTTAAAAGATGCAATCGCAGAATACAGCAAACGTCTAAGCCGCTACTGTAAGCTGGAGATCATCGAGGTGGCAGATGAAAAGACTCCGGACAATGCAAGTGAGACCGTAGAAGATGGTATCCGCGACAAAGAAGGAGAGCGGATTCTCAAATATGTCAAGGACGATGCCTACGTCGTTACACTTGAAATCAAGGGAAAACTTCTGACCTCAGAAGAACTGGCAGAAAAGATTGACAAGCTTGGGATCCAGGGAACCAGTCACATTATATTTATCATCGGCGGCTCGATCGGACTTGGAAAAGAAGTGCTGAAACGCTCGGATTATGCACTAAGTTTTTCAAAGATGACATTTCCACATCAGCTGATGCGGGTGATCCTCCTGGAACAGATCTACCGAAGCTACCGGATCATCAGCCATGAACCATATCATAAGTAAAATGCCGAAATAAAAGAAAATATTATAGAAACAATTGCAGATATATAAAAGATATTATAAAAAATTCTTGTTTCAAAAGATATCATCCTTTATACTAATAAGGATGAAAATGTCAGGAGAGGATATACTATGAAGCAAGTGAATTTAAAAAATCTGTGTATGATCTTGTTGGGGAATACAGTTTATGCACTGGCGATCGTCATGTTTATTCTGCCAAATGATATGATCACGGGCGGAACGACAGGACTGGGTATTGCAATCCACCATTATTTCGGGCTTCCAATCCATACATTTGTATTAATCTTCAATACATTGATGTTCTTACTTGGAGCGGCTGTCCTTGGAATGAAATTTGCACTTACAACACTGGTCAGTACATTCTATTACCCGGTTATTCTGGGTGTGCTCGAACAGATACCGGCACTTCAGAATGTAACAGACGATAAGATGTTATCAACAATCTGCGGCGGTCTGATGATCGGAATGGGAATCGGAATTGTAATACGCTGCGGTGCATCGACCGGGGGAATGGATATTCCGCCGTTGGTTCTCAACAAAAAGTTCGGACTTCCGGTATCTGTGATGCTGTATGTATTTGATTTTATAATCCTGATCTCACAGATGCTTTTCACCAACAAAGAAGAGATTGTATACGGTATCTTACTGGTACTGATCTATACCGTCATTCTGGACAAGGTACTGCTGATGGGATCTACCAGAACAAAAGTAGAGATCATGACTGAAAAATACGAAGAACTGAACCGTCTGATCCAGGAACGTCTTGACCGCGGAACGACACTGGTCTATACACAGACCGGATATCTGAGAAACGATCAGCCGATGATCCTTACCGTAGTTTCCAATCGTGAACTTATGCGCCTGAACCAGCTGGTACAGGAGATCGACCCACATGCATTTATGATCATTGGAAATGTAAATGAAGTGCGAGGAAGAGGATTTTCACAGCAGAAAGTTTATAAGAAAGAAACTATCGAAAAATAAAAATACGCAGAATAATACAGAAAATAAAACCGACAGACTGTGCCCGGGAATCTGCTTCGAATGAAGCAGATTCCCGTATGGTACAGATTGTCGGTTTTCCTGATTTTTAACCTTTTTTCTTGCGCTCTATACATTTCCATTCGGAATTCTCACAGATGAAGTGCCAGTATTCCAGAAGCTTTTCAGATGTCTTTCTGTCCTTTCCGCGGACGATGAACCAGAGGTCATTTGCGAATGTTCCTGATTCTGTTTCTTTTTCATTCTGTCCGTCTTCCGGATTTGACATCTTTACAGGTGACGCCGTTGTAAGTTTGATATCTTTGTAACGGATGATCCTCTCGATTTCATCCTGAATCTTCAGATATTGTTCTGTAATACCAAGCTGGCGGTATTGCTCTGCCAGGCGGATTCTTTTATTTCTCCCGGATAAAATAACATACGTGACAACAGATGTTATGATTGATGCAATAATCACAATTGCCAATATGATCAACACAAGAAGTGGTGTAGCCATAGATAATCGCCTCCTTACATAATATGGCTCATTATAACACCGATATCCTAGAAAAACCACCGTGAAATTGTCCGTATTTTCCTCGGTTTATGAATGGATTTTCTACAAAACTACTGTTATAATAGATAAATATATCAGGCGGATATAATTACTATGTTACTTTGGTATCTGCCAAAAGATAAAAAACACGGAGGTACAACATGAAAAAATTTGGGAAGATCTTAGGTGGAATCATACTTGGAATTGTATTGATTCTCCTGGCGGCCGTTGCCATACTGACAGCGCTGGAATACCGTCCGGATCAGATAGAGACTTTGAACACAACCAGTGGAAAACAGTCCATATCTACAGGAGATTCGATGACGATCCTGACCTATAATACCGGATATGCCGGACTTAGCAAAGACGAAGATTTCTTTATGGACGGCGGAAGTAAAGTCATGCCGGAGACGAAAGATCTGGTAAAGCACAATATGAAAGGAATTGCCGGCATTCTGAATGATGCAGATGCCGATGTCTGTTTTCTTCAGGAAGTAGACATTGATTCCAAACGATCTTATCACATCAACGAAAAAGCTTACTACGAAAAAGCACTGGGTGTAGATGGAATCTTTGCATGTAATTTCAAATGCGTATATGTCCCATACCCGCTTCCGACGATCGGTAAAGTTGAAAGCGGCCTGGTAACATATTCTGATTACAAAGTATCGGAGGCTTCCAGAATCGCACTTCCGGAATCTTTCAAATGGCCGGTAAAAACCTGCAATCTTAAGCGCTGTATGCTGGAAACAAGAATTCCGATAAAAGGCAGTGACAAAGAGCTGGTTCTGATCAATTTTCATCTGGAAGCTTATGACAGCGGAGAAGGTAAGATCGCGCAGCGGAAAGTTCTGGTGAAGAAGTTAAAAGAAGAGTATGAAAAAGGAAATTATGTGATTGCCGGCGGGGACTTTAACCAGACATTTGATGGAATGGACACCTATCCGATCCACGATAAAGACAGCTGGGTTCCGGGAAAGGTCGGAAAAGAAGATATCCCGGAAGGATTTTCTTATGCAGTATCCGATAATGTACCGACCTGCCGCCTGTTAAACGGACCATACAGCGGTAACTATGATGATTCACAGGTATATGTACTGGATGGCTTCATCGTTTCGGATAATCTGAAGATCGATCAAGTGGAAAATATCGACACACAGTTCGAATATACCGATCATCAGCCGGTAAAATTAAATGTAACATTAAAATAATATACCAAAATATAATCTGTTTATCAGCCTGCCTTTCCCGGCGGGCTGATTTAACATAGATTTAACATATATCTAATATAAGTCGGGGAATGCTATGCTATATTAGGAATACTGGAATGAATATTTCGGAAAAGAAAAAAGTGAAAAATACACAGAGAAAGGTGAGAAAACACTATGAGCAGCATATATATGAACCGGGAACTTTCCTGGCTGAAATTCAATGAACGTGTACTGGAAGAAGCTGAAAATCCAGAAGTCCCATTATGTGAGAGACTGACATTTGCATCGATCTATCAGAGCAATCTGGACGAGTTTTTCATGGTACGTGTGGGATCATTATATGACCAGACACTTCTTGACAAAAAGATCCGTGAAAATAAGACAGGCATGACATCACAGGAGCAGATTGATGCAATCTTAAAACGCACAAAACAAATCAATAAACGCAAAGAAGCGGTCTATGAAGAACTGATGGAACGTGTGGCAGAACAAGGCATCCGCATTTTACGTTTCAATGAACTCGATGAAGAAGGGGCTGCATATCTCGAGCGTTATTTTGAATCCGAGATTGCACCATTGATCTCGCCTACTGTTGTAGGAAGAAGACAGCCATTCCCATTCCTTAGAAATAAAGAAATCTATGCCGTAGCCGTACTTGGCTCCAAGGGCAAGAAAGACCGTCTGGGAATTATTCCATGCACCAGCAACATCTTCGGACGCCTGATCGCAGTTCCGGGAATGCAGGGCACCTATATGCTCGCCGAAGAACTGATTCTGCATTTCGCACCGGCGGTATTCAAAGGATATAAGATCAAATCAAAATCTTTACTCCGTATCACAAGAAATGCCGATATCGATGCAGATGCATTGTACGACGAAGATCTGGACTACCGTGAATTTATGGAAGGGCTGATTAAGCAGAGAAAGAAACTGGCACCGATCCGTCTGGAACTTTCCAGAGATATCGACAAAAAAGGAATTGTCGTATTATGTGAATATCTGGAGCTGGATGAAAGCCATGTATTCATATCTTCAACACCACTGGATCTGTCGTTTGTATTCCAGATCCAGGATCTTCTCAGAAAGCATACGGAATTATATTTTCCAAAACGTACACCGCAGCGCTCTGACCAGTTCCAGGATGGAAAAAGTATCATAGAACAGATCCGGGAAGAAGACAAACTGTTATCTTACCCATATGAATCCATCCGTCCGTTCTTACATCTGCTGACGGAAGCGGCCGAAGATCCGGATGTCATCTCCATTAAGATGACCCTGTATCGTGTGGCGAAGCAGAGTAAAGTGGTAGAGGCATTGATCGAAGCAGCCGAGAATGGAAAACAAGTTGTCGTGCTGGTAGAACTGAGAGCCCGTTTTGATGAGGAAAATAATAT
>SKEP01001914.1_pt1 | contig 10641 bp, 9 predicted proteins | sample 4826901 | NCBI WGS metagenome assembly SKEP01 (sample SAMN11008806, study PRJNA524170) | human gut metagenome | biome: Human fecal sample; material: Feces; isolation source: fecal sample from pouch patient p4, p43, p49, p54, p55 | host: Homo sapiens | place: Israel: Tel-Aviv | collected 2014-03-20
GATTATAGTGGATGACGGTTCTATGGACGGGACGCTCGATGTCGCAAAGGAGCTTGCCGTAAATGATTCCGGTGTGAAATACATATCCTTTTCACGTAATTTTGGTAAGGAGGCAGCCATGTATGCAGGTTTGCAGCATGCGGTAGGTGAGTATGTGGCGATAATGGATGCTGACCTTCAAGATCCGCCGGATATGCTGCCTGAGATGTACAAGGCTCTTATGGAAGACGGTTATGATGCTGTCGGTACAAGGCGAGTGACACGCAAAGGTGAACCAGCGATTAGATCTTTTTTTGCCAGAAAGTTCTATAGGCTGATGAGTAAGATTTCAAAGGCAAATATGGTTGATGGGGCACGTGACTACAGGCTGATGAATAGGAAATATGTGGATGCACTGCTGTCGCTTAAGGAATACAACCGGTTTTCAAAAGGACTGTTTGGATGGGTAGGCTTTAAGGTGAAGTGGCTTGAGTTTGAGAATGTAAACAGGGTGGCAGGTGAGACAAAGTGGTCATTCTGGCAGCTCTTTTTGTATAGCCTTGACGGAATAGTGGCATTTTCAAACGCGCCGCTATACATGGCTTCAATAGCCGGAGTGTTCAGCTTTATTGTCGCAATAATTGCAATGCTCTTTATCATTATCAGGAGACTTGTATTCGGAGATCCGGTAGCCGGCTGGGCTTCGACCGTTGTTATCATACTTTTTATAGGTGGGATACAACTGCTTAGCATAGGCATTTTGGGACTTTATCTGTCGAAGCTATATCTCGAGGCAAAGGACAGACCGATATATTTAATAGGAGAATCAAATATAGAAAAATCTACAGAAAAAAATTAAGGCTTTCTTAAGAATTCTTAATTCGATAGCACATGACATTTTTTTCGGATGTTATATGCTATAATTTTTTCGGCAACGTTTATTAATGCATGAAAGAGGACTAAGATGAAAAATGTACTGGAGTGGCTTGAGGCCACAGTAGAAAAATACCCTGACAAGCCTGCATTTTCGGATACTGAATGCAGCATTACGTTTGCGCAGGTGTATGATATAGCAAGAAATACAGGAGCATATCTGGTAGAACAGCTTGGAGTGGACAGAACCCCTGTTGCAGTATTTGCCGGAAGAAAAATGGTGACACCGGCATACTTCCTGGGAGTGGTATATGCAGGCAGACCGTATGCGCCGATTGATGCATCGCTTCCTGACAAGAGAATTGAAAAAATACTTGAAAATCTGTGTCCAAGGGCTATTGTTGCGGACAGGGAAAGTCGTGAGCATGTGGAGAGCATAGTGGATGAGCTGGCAAAGGCAGAAGGCTTCGATAGACCGCAGATATTTATTGCTGAGGATATATCGAGCTTCGAGCAGGTGGCGTGCGCTGATAGTAATTGTAAAATCAGTGAATCAGCAGGAGACTCTGTGACGGATAGTGAGAACGATATGCTCGCAACAGTCCGCAGGCAGATGTCCATGACAGACCCATTGTATATTATCTACACGTCAGGCTCCACCGGCAATCCAAAGGGAGTCATGACATCACATCTGTCACTTATGACATACATCAATGCTTACTGTGATGTGATGCATATAGAGGAAAGTGATGTGCTGGGCAATCAGTCGCCGCTTGACTATATTGCGGCAATCAGGGACATTTATCTGCCGCTAAAGACCGGCTGCAGCACAGCGATTATTCCAAAAGAGTATTTTATGGAGCCAAATGCCTTGTTTGATTACATGAATGAGAAGAAGGTCAGCAGTGTCGGCTGGAGTGTTTCAGCATTTACCATCCTCACATCGCTTGGAGCATTTGAGGAAGTAGGGCTTAAGAGTCTTAGAAAAATCTGCTTCTCAGGCTCAGTGATGCCGTGCAGGGTGCTCAGAAAATGGCAGGAAAATCTGCCGGAAGCACATTTTGTGAACCAGTATGGACCGACAGAGGCCACAGCATCATGCACATACTATAGCGTGGATCATACAGTGGAAGATGACGAGGTGCTTCCTATAGGAAAAGCCTATGACAATTACAGGGTTTTCCTGATAGATGAGCATGGAAATGAGCCGGCTGTCGGAGAACAGGGCGAGATATGCGTATGTGGACCAATCCTGGCGCTGGGCTATTATAATGATCCTGAGAGAACCGATGCGGCATTTACACTCAATCCACTCAACAAGGCTTATCCTGAGCGGATGTACCGCACAGGGGATTATGGAAGGCTCGATGAGGACGGCATACTTCATTTCTGTGGACGTATGGACCGCCAGATAAAGCACATGGGACACCGTGTGGAGCTTGATGAGGTGGAGTATGCCGCCAATGTGGTCGATGGAGTCGCAGAAAGCTGCGTTATATATAATAAAGCAAAAGAGGTGCTGATACTTTTCTACACAGGTGACTTTGACAGGAGAAGCCTTGCGCTGGCGCTGAGGGACGAGCTCCCGGGCTTTATGGTGCCAAGGAAAATCAAGAAGCTGGAGCAGCTTCCTAAGCTTCCAAATGGAAAATATGATATGAAAAAACTGGAGGAAATGTAAAATGAGAGACACAATTTTAGAGATTTTAGAGGAATTAAGACCGGATGTGGATTTTGAGAAGGAGACAAAGCTGATCGATGACAAAATTCTTGAGTCATTTGATATAGTTTCACTCGTATCGGAGCTGACTGATGAGTTTGACATCACAATCAGACCAAAGGATCTGGTTCCTGAGAATTTCAACTCAGTTGATGCAATAGAGAAGCTTGTGAAAGAGCTTGTGGAGGAATAAAGCATATGAGACAGACACCGTACTATGTATTTGATACGGACGAGTTTGCGAAGAGAGCAGCCATGATAAGGGCTGCTCTTGATTGTAAAGGAGGACGTAGGATACCACTTTGTTTTTCGATAAAGGCAAATCCGTTTCTGCTTCACAGGCTGCCGGCGGGCTTAGACCATGTGGAGGTGTGCAGCCCGGGAGAGCTTGAGATATGTATAGCACTTGGCATGAAGCCGGAGTGCATCATCTATTCAGGCGTGATGAAGGAAAAATGCGATATAGAGCGAGCCGTTTCGTATGGCGCCGGCATACTGACCTGTGAAAGCATAAGACATGCGACGCTTATATCAGAGGTGATGCTTGAATGTATGTCTGAAGGCGCGCAGGAAGCCGGATTGGTCGAAAAGAAGGCACAGGTCATACTGCGCCTGACAAGTGGCAACCAGTTTGGCATGTCGCTTGAGGATATTGAATATATCATTTCGCATCCGGATGAGTTTAAGGGCATCACGGTAATAGGCATTCACTACTATTCCGGCACACAGAAGAGTCTTCGCAAAATAAATAAGGACTTGGAAAAAATAAAGTCTGCACTGACCGGATTAAAAGAAAAATACGGCTTTGAGCCACAGCTTGTAGAGTATGGCCCGGGACTTTGCGTGGAGTATTTCGAGGATGAATGGCAGGAAAAGGAAAAACATTCACTTGATGAGGCGGCAGAGGTGCTTAGAGAATTTGCCGAGGAATATCCGCTTGGCATTGAGATGGGACGTTTCCTTGCAGCCTCATGCGGTAAATACTACACACAGGTAAAGGACCTTAAATCGACAGGCGATGCCAATTATGCGATTCTGGATGGAGGAATCAACCACCTGAATTATTTCGGGCAGAGGATGGCAATGCAGGTGCCACCGATTAAGGTATATGGTGGTGAAGTATCAGAAAATGAAGAAAAACCCGGTGTGGAATTAACACAAATGCCGGACGCAGATTATACACTCTGCGGAAGCCTCTGTACAGTAGCAGATGTGCTGGTACGCGAGGTGAAGCTTAAGAAACTTGAGATTGGTGACATTCTTGAGTTCGCACACTGTGGCGCATACTCCGTGACAGAAGCACCGGCGCTCTTTTTGTCAAGACAGCTTCCGGCTATATATGCATATTCGAAGGGATGTGGGTATGAGTGCCTGAGGGAGCATATTCCTGCAGCTGAAATAAATCTGGCCGGAAAAAATTGTAATTTGTAACTAAAAAAGCGCCCATGGCAATTTGTCACGGGCGCTTTTGATATGAAATAAACAAAGCCTTTTGTGGGAATCCTAATTATCAGCCTAGCTCCTTTTCACATATATCAAGTACAGAGGCGATGGTAGTATCCATATCATAGTACTTGTACTCGCCGAGACGACCACCGAATATAACACAGGTCTCCTTATCGGCAAGCTCCTTATACTTGGCGTAGAGCTGTCCATTTTTCTCATCGTTTACAGGGTAGTAAGGCTCATCGCCTGCCTTCCACTCAGAAGAGTACTCACGGCTGATAATAGTCTTTGGCAGATCATTGCCATCCTCATCCTTGCCGAACTCGAACCACTTGTGCTCTATGATACGTGTCCATGGAGTCTCGCGGTCTGTATAGTTGACAGCGGCATTGCCCTGAAAGTTAGGAATATCGAGGGTCTCATTCTCAAAGCGCACTGAGCGGTATTCCAAAGTACCTAGCTTAAAGCCAAAGTATGCGTCAATAGGACCTGTGTATACAACCTTGTCAGCAAGAGCATCAAGCTCAGCCTTGTGCTCAAGGTAGTCGGTATTCAATCTGACCTCAATGCCGTCGAGCAGATTTTCAACCATCTTGGTGTATCCACCGATTGGAATACCCTGATAAAGAGCATTGAAGTAATTGTTGTCAAAGGTAAGTCTAACAGGAAGACGCTTTATGATGAAAGCCGGAAGCTCCTTACAGTCACGCCCCCACTGCTTCTCAGTGTAGCCCTTAACGAGCTTCTCATAGATATCACGGCCAACGAGTGAGATAGCCTGCTCCTCGAGATTTTTTGGCTCACCGGTTATTTCCTTTTTCTGCTCCTCAATCTTTGCAGCAGCCTCCTCCGGTGTCACCACACCCCACATCTTGATGAAGGTGTACATGTTAAATGGCATAGAGTAAAGCTCACCCTTGTAGTTTGCCACAGGGCTGTTTGTGAAACGGTTGAACTCAGCAAACTGTGTGATGTAGTTCCAGACCCTCTTGTCATTGGTGTGGAATATGTGGGCTCCGTACATGTGTACATTTATGCCCTCCTGCTTTTCGGTGTAAACATTTCCTGCTATGTTAGGACGCTTGTCCACAACAAGCACTGATTTGCCCTTGGCCTTTGCCTCATGGGCGAAGATGGCTCCGTAGAGACCGGAACCTACTATTAAATAATCGTATTTCATTGTATTCTCCAAATTAATTTAGATAGATTTTTAAAAGAGTGATTGATTTATCAACCACTCTATTGTATAATCTACTCAAAGGTAATCGGATGTTATTCCGATTTGCCCTCAGTGATTGATTAGTATAAAGATTAGCACCCTCACTTTAGGCGGTTGGGGTGCTATTTCTTTTTGTGGTTGTCTATATACGACAATGCTGCAAAAACTACTAGTAACAATGTAAGTACTTCAATTGTATTCATAGTAACATCATCCCCCTTCTGTAAAACTAGAGGGATTTATCAGAATTAACACCCGAGCTTTTTTCGACTACCCAATGATTATATCATAGAGTATATGGGCTATCAAGGAGGCAATTAGAGAATATGAAACTACCCGGCTACTACTCCTCAGGAGAATTTGCAAAAAAAGCGCATATTACAAAAAAGACCGTCAGGTACTATGACGAGCACAATATTTTAAAACCATCCTACGTAAACGAAAACGGAGCCAGATTCTATAATGATGATGACTTTGCACGTCTACAGCAGATACTGTTCCTCAAATATCTGGGCTTTTCCCTGGATGATATCAAGGAGATGACACTCAGAAACACGGACAGCAATGTCATGTCTGAGTCGCTTCACATGCAGCTTGGTCTCGTGGAGGAGAGGATAGAGCAGATGAAGCTTATGAAATCAGCACTGCAGGAGGCTTCAGAGGTAATAGACGAGGGGCGAAGCGTGGACTGGAGTCATATGCTGGAGCTGGTTAATATAAACGAGATGGAGCAAAAGCTAAAGCAGCAGTACAGGGATGCTTCAAATATATCAGCCAGAATTAATCTGCACAGGGATTTCTCGATGAATCCGGTGAGCTGGTTTAGCTGGGTATTTGATGAGTGCAGCTTTTTTGAGGGGGAAAAGGTGCTTGAGGTGGGCTGTGGTGATGCCTCTCTCTGGACACAGAACATAGACAGGATACCGGCAGATATGCAGATAACCCTGACTGATATATCGTATGGCATGGTAAGGGATGCGACGAGAAATGTAGGCGCAGATGACAAGCGCTTCACATATGAGGTGATGGATGCCCACAGGCTGTATAAGCCGGATGCATCGTATGACTGCGTGATAGCAGACCATGTACTGTTCTATTGTGACAATCTGGATGCCGTGTGCAGTGAAATCCTAAGGGTGCTAAAGCCCGGTGGCGCGTTTGTGTGCAGTACATACAGCTCACGGCATATGAAGGAAATAAACGACCTGGTGCAGGAGTTTGATGACCGTATAGAGCTGTCAGCGGAAAGGCTGTATGAGCAATTCGGTAAAGAAAATGGTGAGGCAATACTTGGAAAATACTTTGGTGAGGTAAGCTGGCATGGATACGAGGATGAGCTTGTGGTAGAAAAAGCAGAGCCTGTGATAGAGTATGTGCTTTCGTGCCACGGCAACCAGAACAGGTATATTGTGGACCGCTATAAGGAATTTGCAGCATTTGTCAGAAAGAAGACAGAGGGAGGGTTCCATATCACAAAGGATGCAGGTGTATTTATTGCACGAAAATGATTCAAAAACAGGATATTATAAGCATATATTTTGTGAAAAATGCTAAAAATATAAAAAAGTACTTGAAGGTGCCCTTGGGGCACCTTTTATAATGCAGATAAATGATGAATCAGGTCAGTGTATTCTACAGACCGAAAGCATCAAGTGCAGCACGTAGTTTCAGTTTAAAGGAGAACAACATGAAAGGTATTATATTAGCGGGAGGTTCAGGCACACGTCTTTACCCACTCACAATGGTTACATCAAAGCAGTTACTTCCAATTTATGACAAGCCAATGATCTACTATCCAATGTCAGTGCTTATGAATGCAGGCATCAGAGATATCCTGATCATTTCAACACCACAGGATACACCAAGATTCAAGGAGCTCTTAGGAGACGGACATCAGTTTGGTGTCAACCTCACCTATGAGGTACAGCCTAGCCCTGACGGACTGGCACAGGCATTCGTTATCGGTGAGAAATTTATTGGTGATGATACAGTAGCTATGGTTCTTGGAGACAACATCTTCGCAGGACACGGTCTCAACAAGAGACTCAAGGCCGCAGTTGAAAACGCAGAGAGTGGTAAGGGCGCCACAGTATTCGGATACTATGTAGATGACCCTGAGAGATTCGGTATCGTAGAGTTCGATAAAGAGGGAAAGGCTATTTCAATCGAGGAAAAGCCGGAGCATCCAAAGAGTAATTACTGTGTCACAGGTCTTTATTTCTACGACAACAACGTAGTAGAGTACGCAAAGAACCTTAAGCCATCAGCCAGAGGAGAGCTTGAGATAACAGACCTTAACAGAATCTATCTCGAGAAAAAGGCACTCAATGTAGAGCTTTTAGGACAGGGCTTCACATGGCTTGACACAGGAACACATGAGAGTCTTGTAGATGCCACAAACTTTGTCAAGACAGTCGAGACACATCAGCACCGCAAGATAGCATGTCTTGAGGAAATCGCTTACTTAAACGGCTGGATTACAAAGGATGAAGTATTAAAGACATATGAGCTCGTAAAGAAGAACCAGTACGGACAGTACTTAAAGGACGTACTTGATGGAAAATACCGCGAGCAGTTATATTAAGGAGGAAATCAAAATGACAATTATCGTAACAGGTGGAGCAGGATTTATCGGAAGTAACTTCGTATTTCACATGCTTAACAAATATCCGGATTACCGTATCGTATGCTTAGACTGTCTCACATATGCAGGAAATCTCTCAACACTTGAGCCTGTAATGGACAATCCAAACTTCCGTTTCGTAAAGGAGAGCATCACAGACCGTGACGCCGTATACAAATTATTTGAGGAAGAGCATCCTGATATGGTTGTAAACTTCGCAGCAGAGTCACACGTTGACCGTTCAATCGAAAACCCACAGGTATTCCTTGATACAAATATCATCGGAACATCAGTACTTATGGACGCATGCCGCAAGTATGGTATTAAAAGATATCACCAGGTATCAACAGATGAGGTATACGGAGATCTGCCACTTGACCGCCCTGACCTTTTCTTCCATGAGGATACACCAATCCATACATCAAGCCCGTATTCATCATCAAAGGCAGCAGCAGATTTACTCGTGCTTGCCTACCACCGCACATATGGACTTCCTGTAACAATCAGCCGTTGCTCAAACAACTACGGACCATACCATTTCCCGGAGAAGCTTATCCCACTTATGATTGCAAATGCACTTAATGATAAGCCACTCCCGGTATACGGAACAGGCGAGAACGTGCGTGACTGGCTCTATGTAGAGGATCACTGCAAGGCAATCGACCTTATCATCCACAACGGACGTGTAGGAGAGGTTTACAACGTAGGTGGACACAATGAGAAGACAAACCTTGAAATCGTAAAGATTATCTGTAAGGAGCTCAATAAGCCGGAGAGCCTTATCACATTCGTAGGAGACCGTAAGGGCCATGATATGCGTTACGCAATCGACCCAACAAAGATCCACAATGAGCTCGGATGGCTTCCAGAGACCAAGTTTGAGGACGGCATCAAGAAGACAATCAAATGGTACCTTGACAACCGTGAGTGGTGGGAGACAATCATCAGCGGAGAGTACCAGAATTACTACGAGAAGATGTATGCGAATAGATAACTGCTACTCTTTGAGGCTTTTGTGCATGCCTAAAGAATATGTGATTGCGTATATATGTTGAGCCTGTTTACGAATAACAGCGTTAAGGAGACAAAAATGAAAGTATTTGTTACAGGAGTTGCGGGGCAGCTTGGTCATGATATAATGAATGATCTTGCGGCGCGCGGTTACGAAGGAATAGGAACAGATATTGCATCAGAATATAATGGTATCTCTGATGGTACAGCAGTGACACGCATGCCATATGTATCTCTGGATATTACTGACAGAACAGCGGTAGAGCAGGTGATAGGGGCGCTTAAACCCGATGTTGTAATACACTGTGCAGCATGGACAGCTGTAGATCTGGCCGAGGATGATGATAAAAAAGCAAAGGTGCATGCAATCAACGCAGACGGCACACAGAATATTGCAGATGCCTGCAAGAAGATAGATGCCAAGATGGTATATATCAGCACAGATTATGTATTTGACGGACAGGGCACCACACCATGGCAGCCTGACTGCAAGGACTATGCACCACTCAATGTATATGGACAGACAAAGCTTGACGGAGAGCTTGCAGTGGCAAATACACTTGAGAAGTACTTTATAGTGCGTATAGCATGGGTATTTGGTGTAAACGGCAAGAACTTCATCAAGACAATGCTAAATGCCGGCAAGACACACGATAAGCTTACAGTAGTAAGTGACCAGATTGGTACACCGACATATACACTCGACCTTTCAAGATTGCTCGTAGATATGATAGAGACTGATAAATACGGTTACTATCACGCTACAAACGAGGGCGGATATATAAGCTGGTATGATTTTACAAAGGAAATCTTTAAGCAGGCAGTGGAGCTTGGTCATACAGAGTATTCTGAGGACAGACTCACAGTAGTACCTGTTACTACAGCAGAGTATGGTGTGTCAAAGGCAGCACGTCCGTTTAACAGCAGACTGGACAAGAGCAAGCTCGTGGAGAATGGATTTAAGCCACTCCCTACATGGCAGGATGCGCTGCACAGATATCTGCAGGAGATAGAATTTTAGTGAACTAAGAAGCACAGAAGCTACGAAGTAGCGAGGTTGAGTTAGATGTTGGGATGTTCACGTAATACAAGAAAGGACATAGAAATCATGGGACAGATTAAAGTACAGAAAAATGTAGGTGGAATCGAAGGACTTTGCATCATCGAGCCTACAGTGCATGGAGACAACCGTGGATACTTTATGGAGACATACAATTCAAAGGATATGCAGGAAGCCGGCATTGACAGAGTGTTCGTACAGGATAATCAGTCATGCTCCACAAAGGGAGTGCTCCGCGGACTACATTTCCAGAAGGAATATCCACAGGCAAAACTTGTGCGTGCAGTAAAAGGCTCAGTATTTGATGTGGCTGTAGACTTAAGAAGCGATTCAAAGACATACGGCAAGTGGTTCGGAGTAGAGCTCACAGAGGAGAACAAGAAGCAGTTCCTTATCCCGGAAGGCTTTGCACACGGATTTTTAGTACTCTCAGATGTAGCAGAGTTCTGCTACAAGGTAACAGATTTCTGGCACCTTGGAGATGAGAGCGGCCTTGCATGGAATGATCCTGCAATCGGCATCGAGTGGCCACAGCTTGTCGGAGAGTATCCGGGAAGCGCTGACGGAAGCGGATACACACTTGAGGATGGCACACCAATCAACCTGAGTGATAAGGATCAGAAGTGGGAGACACTCAAAAATACATTTAAATTTTAAAAAAATTATTAATTTTGTTTTTAAAGGCTACAGTTGAGCGGAGACACATAAAC
>SKEP01001918.1_pt1 | contig 10632 bp, 6 predicted proteins | sample 4826901 | NCBI WGS metagenome assembly SKEP01 (sample SAMN11008806, study PRJNA524170) | human gut metagenome | biome: Human fecal sample; material: Feces; isolation source: fecal sample from pouch patient p4, p43, p49, p54, p55 | host: Homo sapiens | place: Israel: Tel-Aviv | collected 2014-03-20
GGCCAGCGCCGTGAGTTTCGCGGCGGTGCCCTTCTCCTTGCCGGTGGCGGCCCAGGTCTTCTCGGCGTAGAACGGCATCGCGTCGAAGAAGCGCCAGTATAGGTCGGATTCGGTCAGACCCGATGCGCTCTTGTCGATGTTGTCGCTCCAGATCGCGAACGCGGCGCCGAGCATCTGGTCGTCGCCGGAGGGCACGGCCTGGTAGCCGCTGCTGCTGCGGACCTTGTTGGGCTCGAAGCTGTCGAAGACGCGGCTGATGTTCAGCAGGTCGCCGTACGCGTTGGCACGTCCGTAGCTGCCGTTGGGCACCATGTAGCCGTAGTCGTCGATCGTGTTGATCAGCTTGTAGCCCATGTTGTACATCTGGAGGCCGTCGGCCCAGTCCTTGGACCACAGGTTCATCTCGACGTTCTCGATCGCGTCCTTGGTGATCTCCGTCTTGTGGTCGTTGATCCAAGTCAGGCCGCCCCACATGCGCACGGTGTTCGTGTCCTTGATGTAGGGGACGATCTCGTTGATGAACTTACGGTATGCCGTGTAGTTGTAGAGGAACTCGTCGGCACCGATGTGCACGGTCGTGTCGCTGTCGAACGTCGGGTCGTCGCCCTTGGTGTAGTCGTCGAAGATCTCCTTGATCTTGGCGATGGTCTCGGGCTTGGACACGTCGAGGTGGTCGATGAGCGGTCGGTTGGAGTTGATCGGGGAGACCCGTCCCTTCACCATGAGCTCGGGCCAGATCTTCGTGAAGGAGTTGGCGTGCGCGGGCACGTCGATCTCCGGCACGACGTTCATGCCGAGGGCGCGCTCGTCCTGGATGAACGGCTTGAACGTCTTCTTGGAGATGGAGTAGTCCTCGGCCGTGGGCGATTCGCCCTTGTCGTTGGTCAGGCTGGATTCGAGACGGAACGCGTCATAGGCCTTGAACGCCTCGTCCTCGTTGTCGCGCTTGCCGTAGTTCTCCAGGAAGATGTAGTTGTCGGACAGATGCGCCTGGAAGTCGTTCATCTTGTAGTAGCGCATCGTGCGGGTGATCTCGCGCATCATCTCCAGCGAGACGGGCTTGCGGGCCACGTCGAGCAGGAGTCCGCGGGTGGTGAAGCGCGGGTAGTCGCGCATCGAACCGATCACGAAGCCGTTGGCGTCCTGCTTGGTCATCTGCAGGATCGTCTGCATCGCGTACATGTTGCCGGTCACGCTGGATGACTTGGCGACCACGCGGTCGGCCTGGATGTCCATCGTGTAGCCTTCGTCGCCGAGCTGCGCGATCGCGGCCGTGGAGTCGGTCTTGACGAAGTTGAACGCACCGGCTTCGGCGGCGCCCTTCTTGGCGGTCAGCTTGATGCCGGTGAAGTCCTTGTAGTCGGCGACGAACTCGTCGACCACGGCCTTGAGCGAATCATCGTCGTAGACGACCTTCGTCACGGCGGAGGCCGCCAGCTTGGCGGCACTGGTCGAATGCCATTCGGCGATTTCGGGGATGATGGTCGGCTTGGCGTTGTTGCCTTCCTGCTGCTGGTTGGTGCCCTTGACGACGTAGGGGATGTCGGAGGTCGTCTTGGTGTTGCCGGTGGCGGTGTCGGTGACGACGTAGGCGACCTGCACGGTCTTGTCGACCAGCGGGTGGTTGACGGTGCCGTCGGCGGCGATGAGCTGCTCGTAGTCGGCGCCGTTGAACTTGACGGTGTAGCCGTCGGGCACAGTGGGCAGAGCCAGCGTGTCGGTGTCGGTCTCGATGGTCAGGTGGTTGGATTCGAGGTCGGAGACCACGCTGTCGAGCGTGGCGCCCGGCTCGGCCTGATCGTTCGAATACGCCTCCCATTCGGCGACGCTCACGTTGTTGTATTCGGAGCTTTTGATCGCGAAGTTCGACAGCTTGAGCGAGCGGGCGTTGACGGCCTGATCGAGCTGGATGACGACGTCAGCGACATAACCGGCCCCGGAGGCCGTCATCGCGTAGCCGGACTTGAGCGTGTGCTCGGTGCCTTCGGAGTCGGTGTAGGACAGGTCGAAGCTCTGGACATTGGTAGGCTTCGGATTCACGTCACGCTCGAAGAAATAGATGCGGATGTCCTTGACCGCGGTGAGCCGCGGGAATTCCGCCTTCAGCCAGATGTTGCTCGGAGTCTCGTAGCCGCTGGCCCAACGATTGTTGCGGCCGGTGCGGTTCTGGTCGATCGCCTTGTCGGGGGTGAGCGTCGCCGTCTCGTTGCTGGAGGCGGTCATGGTGGCGCCGAGCATGTGGTTCGTGTCGGCCGTGTCGAGCACGGTCTCCTTGGGTGCGGAGTACACGGAAATCTCGTTGATGCCCACGTTGACCCAGTTCATGGTGCCGCCGTCGGCGGACAGTACGGTCACCTTCACGGCGGACGCCTGCTGTGCCTGGTCAAGCAGGATGATCTCCTGTTGCTTGGCGCGGGTGTCCTTCTGATACACCTTGGTATAGGTGTCGCCCTGCTTCAGCTCGACTTTAAAACTGGTGATGTTCTGATCGGCATCTTTGCGCTCGAAATCGATGTTGATCTGCTTGACGGTCTTGGTGCCGCCCAAGCCGACCTCGATCCATTCGTTTGCGGCCTTGTTCTGCGCGGTACCCCAGCGTGTGCCGAGATCGCCGTCCACGGCCTTCTCGGGCGCAGTCGTCGCCACTTCATATGAACTGGCCGTTACGGTCTGATTCAGTGCAAGATTGTCATCGCTGGCTTGCGCCGCCGTGACGCCGGTCAGCGACATACTCAGTAGTGTCACGGCTGCCAGGACACTGCCTATGGCCGCTTTCACTCTCCTCAATCGCATAATCTCTCCATTGGGTATGTGGTTAATGTTGTTTCTGTTATTGTCGGAATCTTTGTTGATTGGTTAGCGCATCGCCGCATTCGTTGCGACTTTGCTCCAATATAAACAAAGTTTACCGTTACGTCCAACATTTGCACACAGTGTATCGGCACATGGGTGTCGCGAGGTGGGGGAGGGGACTCGGCGCGGCGTCGATATACTGGTGGGCGTGATGAGATTGCGCATTGACCTGGCATATGACGGCGGCGGCTTCTTCGGATGGGCGAAGCAGCCGACGATTCGCACCGTGCAGGGCGAGATCGAACGGGTGCTGCACACGATTACGCGCGTGCCGGTCGACGATCCCGCCGAGCCGCTGCGCCTGACCGTCGCCGGCCGCACCGACACGGGCGTGCATGCCTCGCATCAGGTCTGCCATCTCGACATCGGCGAGGAAACGCTGAGCCGCTGCGTCGGGCACATGAGCGTGCCGCCGACCGTAGCGCTCAAGCACCGTCTGCAACGCATGCTGCCCGCGGACATCACCATCCATGACGTGACGGTCGCGCCGAGCGGATTCGACGCGAGGTTCTCCGCACTGGAACGCACTTACGTGTATCGCGTGGCCGACCGTGCCAGCGAAGTCGACCCGCGTCTGCGCGGCTTCGTGCTGCACCTCGACGCCGACCTCGACGTCGCCGCGATGAACGAGGCCGCCGCGATGACCATCGGACTGCATGATTTCGGCTCGTTCGCCACCCCCAATCCGGGCGGTACCACGATTCGCGAGGTCAAAACCGCATATTGGCGGCGGATCCCCACCCGGCCGCTGGTCGCCGACGGCGTGGGGGAGCGATACCGCACGCCGGCCGCCGAATCCGACCTGCTGTGCTTCACCATCGTCGCCGACGCCTTCGCTCGCAACATGGTGCGCTCGCTGGTCGGCGGCTGCATACAGGTCGGCATGGGCAAGCGCTCGACCGACTGGTTCCGAGAGAAGATGGCCGTGCCGCTGCGCGAGGGCTCCACAGGGCCGATCGCGCCGCAAGGGCTGACGCTGGAGCACGTCGCCTATCCCGCCGACGACGAGCTCGCCGAACGGGCCGAGCGTATACGCGCCAAGCGCACGCTGTAGACGCGGGGGTGGGCGCGAAGGCAGACGTTCGGCATGCCGGTGAACCGTTCGCGGCGCGACCGATTCGTAACATGATTGTCGATTTTTCGAGCGAATGCGGAAACCACGGCCGCATACGCTGGGACGAGTTCAGTATCATAGAGCATAAGCGTTCAGCATGCGTATCTGTGAGACAAGGAGTCGCCATGACAGAACGGTCAGCCCGACAATTCGCCGAGGAACTGGTCAACAGGCGAGGAGACATCAACCGTGAACTGAGCCGCAACGGCGTGCGTTTCGGCGTATACAAGAACGGCGAATACCACGACCGGCTGTTTCCATACGACCCGATCCCGCGCATCATCGAATCCGACGAATTCGACGAGCTGGAAGCCGGCCTCAAGCAGCGCGTGAACGCACTCAACGCCTACCTCAAAGACATATACTCAGACAAGCGCATCATCCACGACGGCGTCATCCCCGAAGAATACGTGTACACGTCGGCCGGTTACTTTCCGCAAGTCAACGGCGTGACTCCTCCCGGCGGCATCTTCGCGCACATCGCAGGCGAAGACCTCGTCCAAGGCGAGGACGGGCGCTGGTGGGTGCTGGAAGACAACCTGCGCATCCCGTCGGGAGCCAGCTACCCGCTGTTCGCGCGCGACATCGAACGCCGTACGAATCCCAAACTGTTCCGCGACGTGCACGTGCGCGACAACCGCGACTATCCGCGGCTGCTGCGCAAGGCCATGGACTTCGTATCCACCGAAGGCATCGCCGTCGTGCTCACGCCGGGACGCTACAATTCGGCGTTCTTCGAGCACGCCTACCTGGCCGAGAAGACCGGCGCGGCGCTCGCGTTCCCCGAAGACTTGGAAGTTGTCGACAACAAGCTGTACTTCCTCGACTATGCCGGCAACCGGCATCGCGTGGGCGCCGTGTACCGCCGACTGTCCGACGAATACCTCGACCCGTTCGCGTTCAACCCGGACTCGGTTATCGGCGTTCCCGGACTGCTGTCGGCCTACCGTTCCGGCAACGTCGCCATCATCAACGCGCCCGGCAACGGGGCCGCGGACGACAAGGCGATCTACTATTTCGTGCCGCAGATGGTCCGTTACTACCTCAACGAGGAGCCGATCCTGCACAACGCGCCGACCTACATGCCGATGTTCGAGAAGGACCGCAAGGAAGTGCTCGACCGCATGGGCGAGCTGGTCATCAAGGACGTGGCGGAAGCCGGAGGCTACGGCGTCGTGTTCGGCTCGTCGCTCGACAAGGCCGCGCGGGAGGATCTGGCCGACCGCATCAAGGAGGATCCGCGCCGGTTTATCGCGCAGGAGGTCATCCAGTTCCGCGACATCGACGTGATCGACCCGGACAGTGGCGAGGTGAGCCCGCGCAAGTGCGATCTGCGCGCGTTCGTGGTCACCGGGCAGAACACGCACGTGTGGTATTCCGGCCTGACGCGCTACTCGTCAGTGCCCGGCCAGATGATCGTCAACTCGTCGCAGGGCGGCGGATTCAAGGATACGTGGGTGCTGGCGCCCGAAGACGGCAGCACGGACAGGCAGCGCGAGGAGTCGGTCGCCTCGGTGAACCTCATTCCGCATTCGAAGCGGCACTCGCTGTCGCTGGTCACCGCGTCGAAGGCCGACAACCTGTACTGGCTCGGGCGGTACACCGAGCGCGCGTTCACGACACTCGTGCAGTTCTTCCCCTTCTACGACCGCGTGATGGACACCGATGTGGACGCGTTCCGCCCGTTCGCGAAGGCGCTCGACCTACCGCAGGATTTCGAGGACTTCGACGGGTTCATCCACTCCTTCCTCTACGACGGCACGAACCCCGACTCGGTGCGCTCCGCCATCGTCGCCGCGTTCAACAACGCCGTGGTGCTGCGCCCGGAGCTGACGTCGAGGCTGCTGCAGTACGTCGAGCTCGCGGTGAAGAACATCACCGAGGCCGCCGAGCGTTCCGCCAGCGCGGATGACATCTACTCGCAGCGTGACATCGCCGACGACATGCTCGCGTTCTGGGGCGGCATCGAGAACTCCACCGCAGACATCACACTGAAGGCGTTCGTGTTCATCGGCAAGTACATCGAGCGCATCGACCTGTACACCCGCTTCCATCTGGACAATAGCGAGCTCGACGCGCCGCTCGCCAAGTTGGAGACCTACTCGCGCACGCTCGACGGCATGCCGTTGCCCTCATGCTTCGTGTCCGGCATCAGCTGGCTACTCGGGCAGTTGCCGAGCCGCGGCTACCCGGAGCTGACGAGCCGCCTGAACGAGTTCCTCACCGACTTCAACAGCCGGGCCATCACCGGCGACCCGAAGGACGCGGGCATGCTCAACGCGATGAACATGGACGCCAAGCGTCCGTGAGGGGCAGGCCGCCGATCGGAGAGTGACCGGTCGGCGGCCGTCAGCTGACGGATGACCTCCGCCGTTTCTGCTAGACTAGAGTGGATTTTTGCGAGCATTATCCGACGAGGAGCCTGCCGTCATGAAGAAACTGGTGTTTGACTACGAGATGAAGCTGACGTTCAGCTCGCCGGTCACCGACCATCGTTTCCAACTGCGCTGCGTGCCTGCGACCGGTCCGCGACAGCAGGTGGTGGACGTGGAGGTCGCCATCGAGCCGGACGTCGAACTGGAGACGACCATCGACTCGTTCGATTCCGTGGTCATGACCGGGTTCATCCCGCAGCCTCACACGATATTCAGCTATTCGGTGAAGGGCATCGCGTTCGTCGACAACGCCCACATCAAGTCGGAGATCTATAAGCCGCTGTACCGGTTCAACTCGGCGCTGACGATTCCCGGGCCGTGCATCGAGGCCATGATCGCGGCGTGCCGGGCGCGCATCGCCGGGCTGCCGGCCGATGCCACTCCGATTGATCAGGCATGGGAGGTGATGGACGAGGTGTATCAGGCGTTCACGTATACGCCCGCCTCGACCACGATCCGCACCACCGCCGAGCAGGCGCTCGCCCAGCGCAAGGGCGTGTGCCAGGACTACGCGCACGTGATGCTCTCGGTGTGCCGCCACGTCGGGCTGACCGCCCGCTACATCGCGGGCCTGCTGGGCGGCGAGGGTGCGACGCACGCATGGGTGGAGATCTACCACGACGGCCGTTGGATCGGGCTCGACCCCACCCACAACCGCATGGTCGACGACAACTACATCACCATCGCCCACGGGCGCGATTACCGCGACTGCATGCTCGACATCGGCATCTTCTCGGGCTATCAGGTCCAGCAGAACCAATGGGTGAACGCCTCCGTCCACGAGCAGCTGCTGTGAGGACGGTTGCCTGGGGCGTTTTGCGGGCTATCTCGCTTTCGAGGGGTTGATTGAGGCTGCTCGGGTCATCTATCTGCGTTTCAGGGGGTTGCTCAAACGCGATACCTGATGTATTCGGCTTGTTACGCTATTGGAATCATGCGGATTAGCGAGCCGTCATACTTGACCACCAACCCCTTGAAATGCAGATAGATGTTTTGCAGGAGCTGAATCCACCCCTCGAAACGCAGATAGCTCGCCGATGGAGGCTCGATGGAGCGGTGGCAGGTGCGCCACGCGCTGATTTGCGTAATCGGGAAATCGACTTATAATGAACAAGTTGCGTTTTTTCGCAGCGCATGGATAGGTGTCCGAGCGGTCTAAGGAGCACGCCTCGAAAGCGTGTGAGGCTAACCCCTCCGCGAGTTCGAATCTCGCCCTATCCGCCAGCAAAGAGGGTTCCGGGATTCTCCCGGAACCCTCTTTCGGGCTTATAGGAACTTTTGTGGTGCTTTAGGTCTGGTTCTCGGCGTCAGTCGGTGCCGTTGGGATATCGCGTGCCGGTGTGGAATTCGTTCCAGTCGATGCCGATCCCGTATGCGGGCGAGGCGTCGCCTTCCGGTTCGGGCGACGTCGCTTTCCCGTCCTCCAGCGGATCGTCGGGAATGAATGATTCCGGCCGCGGGTGCGCGGTCTTCATGTAGCACACCCATTCGCACGCGCGGAGCATGTGCTCCTCGGGCAGTCCGCGGGTTGCGCAACACGTTCTTGACGACCGAGTTGACGCCGCCCTCCAGCCGGTTCGTGGTGCGCGCCACCGGCCCACCTGCGGCAAGCGCCGGCCCGGGAAAGGCGAAGAGTCCCCCGCGCGGAACAGTTTCTCCAACCGCCGGCAGCAGCGGCGCAGCTCCTCGTATGCGCGCCACTGGAAGGCGAGGACTTCTCCGCTTTCGCCGTCGATGGCGATGATCAGGCGCCAGCCGTGGCCCATGTACGTGCCGTCGGCCATGACCGTGTGGCGCTTCGCGTCCGGCGGGGCGATGCGCGGCCGGATTGACCAGCACCATGCGATCCGCTTGCGCAGGGCGTGCGCGTCGCCCGTGGATTCCGACGCCGTCTGGGACGACGGCCCCGGCAGCCATGAGAGGAACTCCTCCAGCGTCCGCGCCCGTCTGCGGCCGCGCTGCGGCATCGTCGAGCTCAGCCGGCAGGCCCGGCATTTCCACCGTTGCGTGCCCTTGCCGGTCCGTCCGTTCTTCTTCATCGCACGCCCGCATGCCGGGCATTTCTTCGCTTTGCTGGATGGCGTTCTCACACCATCCAGCCCACCACCGGGAGCGCATCTTTTTCCACGCGGGGAAAAAGACATGCCGACACGCCTACTCGTACAAGGCCAGACCTCGATCATAAACACCACAAAAGCTCCTATAGGCCCTACGTTGTCGTTGCTGGCTCATCGATGAGCCATCGAGGGTGAGTTTGGCGTTTTTCCCATCGGGTTTCACGGCAACGTGAGACCTTTTACGAAGAAACGGTTATGCTGCGCATATGCAATCGGGCTGACTTCTGCGGCGTACGGGTGTTGCTTTTACCCCCGTATGCATAATAGGGCTGCGGGAGTGACGCGATCAGGAGAAGAGGAACGCGTCCATGTCGGGGTAGCCGAGTGCGAATGCGGAGGTGATGTGGGAGGAGATCAGCGTGGAGAGGACACGCAGGCGTGCGTCGTTTTCCGTGCCGACGGTGTTGGTATCGGTGGCGTTGACGTCGGTGGTGTCAGTTGCACTGTCGGTATCGCCGCTGCCGTTGGTGTTGTTGCCGGTCTTGTCGGTGTGCTTCGACTTGGCCGACGCCCCGTCATTGGCCATTGCGGCGAGCTGCTCCCGGGCGCAGTCGATCTCCGTCAAGGCCGTTGTCGGCACGCTCAGGCCGGTCGTGGAATCGGTCATCGAGGTCGGCGAGGCGAGGATCTTCTGGATGTCGTAGACCTTTTCTCGCGGGTCGCGGCTCAAGCCGGACGCGGTGAAGAGCAATTGCCCCGCGGTCTTGTGCCGGTCGGACCGGCTCAGGGTGGCGCCGGGCGTATCCCGCGCGGCGAGCACCTCCATGACGAACCCGGCGCGGTCCTCGGCCAGCGACATGGCGCCCAAGGTGGCGCCGTCGAGGTCGATGCCCAGAACCTGCCTCAGGCTGTCGTCGGAGACCGTGCGGTAGGTGTCGTTGCCACCGATCCTTGTGCCCAGCGTCACGGCCACATGCTCGGCCTGGGCGCTTCTGATCGTGCCCTGCGCGAATCGCTGGGTGCAGGTGGCGGCCACCTCGCTCCACTGCCCGACGGCCTGCTTCGCCGCGAGATATCGCATGATGATATGGTGACGGCCGTTCATGGTGGCCGTCGACGCGTCGGCGGCCCAGTAGGCGCTCTCGCAGGCGCTGGGCTGGTGTTCCGACTCCGCGCGCCCATCGATCCGGGGCGCGCTGCAGGCGCTCAGGGCGCCGCACAGGGCGGTGATGCAGAGTGCCGCGACGATACGGCGACACCACGAAGATATGTTCCTCTCACGGCATGGAATGCCGTGATCTGGCCAATGACGTGTCTGCATAGGCCTCTACACTAATAGACGACTGTGACCATATGCGCGCCACCACGGCTATAACTTCATAGGAGGTCTTGAGTATGGAACTGGACCTGGCAGGAATGCATCAGCTCGCCATCGAGCAAGGAATCGATCTCGAACAACTGGACGCCGCACTGGAAGAGGCGCTGCGTCTGGCCTATCTGAAAACACCTCATGCGGCCAAGCATGCCCGTGTCGAACTCGACACGCGGGCAGGCACGTTCACCGTGTGGGCTCGTAAGGAGATCCCGGTGGAGCCCACCGAGGATGACCCTCATCCCGCACCGGAGCTGGGCGAGGAGTACGACGACACCCCGCGCAACTTCGGGCGCCTCGCCGCGGCCACCGCGCGCCAGGTCATCGGACAGCTGTTCCGTAAGGCCGAGGACGACAAGGTCTTCGGCGCCTTCTCCGGCCAGAAGGGCAAGCTCGTCACCGGCATCGTTCAGCAGGATGCCAGCGATCCGACGAACGTGCATGTCGCCATCGGCGATGTCGAGGCGATTCTGCCCCGTCGCGAGCAGGTGCCCGGTGAGCGTTACCGTCATGGCGAGCGTCTGCGCGTGTATGTCGTCAACGTGGCGCGCGGCGTCAAGGGCCCCGAGATCGTCGTCTCCCGTTCGCACCCCGAGCTGGTGCGTCGCCTGTTCGAGCGCGAGGTCCCGGAACTGGTGTCCGGCGCCGTGTCGATCATGGCCATCGCCCGCGAGGCCGGCGCCCGCACCAAGATCGCCGTCCGCGCCAACACCGATGGCGTCAACCCCAAGGGTGCCCTGATCGGCCCCGGCGGCGCTCGTGTGCGCGCCGGCATGGAGAACCTCGGCCCGGAGTAGAACG
>SKEP01001930.1_pt1 | contig 10597 bp, 9 predicted proteins | sample 4826901 | NCBI WGS metagenome assembly SKEP01 (sample SAMN11008806, study PRJNA524170) | human gut metagenome | biome: Human fecal sample; material: Feces; isolation source: fecal sample from pouch patient p4, p43, p49, p54, p55 | host: Homo sapiens | place: Israel: Tel-Aviv | collected 2014-03-20
GATTCATATTGCGAAATATCAGGAAAGACCAGGCCGTTTAGATTTTTGTGGGGAAGATGATTTCGGTGGAGCCGTTCACCGTTGTATACATTCCATCTGTCATTTGATTGAAGATCATGCCAAAAAGACAGATATTCCTTTGCGTTTTGCGGCTAGTAAAATTATTGAAGGCGATAATTTGATTCTTGATCGTTTGGATTTAGATGATAACGAAAAAGAAATGATTGAACACATTGTGCTTCAAATGGAAAAAGAGCGTGGACTCGATCATAGTGCGGCTATTGCCGATATGCGTTTTTCTTTTATTGAAAAGGTTTGTGAACAAACGGTTGTTAAGCCTAAAGAAAGTAAAGAGCGTGTTCGAAGTGAAAAAATTGACCGCGTTTTAACGGGTAAATATACTGCCATTCCTATGTTTATTGGAATTATGTTACTTGTATTCTATCTAACATTTAATGTAGTTGGAGCATGGCTTCAAGGATTGTTAGAATTCGGTATTGATTGGATTACACAAGTAGTGGATGCATGGATGACAAGTGCTCACGTAAGCTATGCCGTACACAGTTTAGTGATTGATGGTATCTTTGCGGGTGTTGGTTCTGTATTATCTTTCTTACCTATCATTGTGACACTATTCTTCTTTTTATCTATGATGGAAGATAGTGGATATATTGCGCGTGTAGCCTTCTTTATGGATAAAATATTAAGAAAAATTGGATTATCAGGAAGAAGTATCGTTCCTTTATTGATTGGATTTGGATGTACAGTACCAGCCGTTATGTCAACACGTACTTTGCCTAGTGAAAGAGATCGTAAGATGACGATTTTGTTGACGCCATTTATGTCTTGTACCGCAAAATTACCTATTTATGCCTTTTTTGTGAATGCATTCTTTCCAAAACAAGGTGGTCTAGTAATGACAGGACTTTATGTTTTGGGCATTGTTACAGGTGTTTTGGTTGCGTTCTTATTTAAAAATACTTTATTTAAAGGAGAAGCTGTTCCATTTGTGATGGAACTTCCAAACTATCGTTTGCCTGGATTAAAGAATGTGAGTCAATTGTTGTGGGAAAAGGCGAAGGATTTCTTACAAAAAGCCTTTACTGTTATTTTTGTGGCAACTGTACTTGTGTGGTTCCTTCAAAGCTTTAATTTACAATTCGATATGGTCAAAGATTCAAGCCAAAGTATTTTGGCAATGATTGCCGGTTGGATTGCTCCTGTATTTGCGCCATTAGGACTTCAAGATTGGCGTATTGTGACATCGTTGATCAGTGGATTTATGGCTAAAGAAAGTGTTGTTTCTACACTACAAGTATTATTTGTAGGTGGTGTACATAGTGCATTAACTACATTATCAGCTGCTTCTTTACTTGTATTCTGTTTGATTTATTCACCATGTGTTGCAGCTATCGCATCTATTAAACGAGAACTCGGTGCAAGATGGGCAATTGGTGTAGTTGCATGGCAATGTGTACTTGCATGGATTTTAGCCTTTATTGTTCATGTGATTGGTTCTGTATTATAAGTAGCTTTAATGCTACTTTTTTTTTGAAAGAAGATGTTTTATAATTTTTTCATGTCTAAGGGAGGATGTTTACTTATGTATAAGTTAATTGCGTGTGATTTAGATGAAACTTTGATTAAACCCGATCGAACAATTGATTCTAGAGATATTGAGGCTATTAAGAAGTTGAAAGATTTAGGTGTTAAATTTGTACTGGCTACAGGAAGAGGTTATAACACAGTTCAGGGTACATTAAAGGAATTGGATCTTTTTGATGAAGCCAATCAATATGTGATTTCATATAATGGTGGGGCTATTACGGAAAATAAAGACAATCGACTTTTACATTTTGAAGGTATTTCTTTTGAGAAAGCTGAAGAATTATATAAGCGCGGATTAAAGTATGATGTAGTCATTCATGTATATACACGTGATGCGGTATATGCATATAACTTAACGGAAGATGAAAAAAGATATGTGCAGAATCGTCAGGAAATGATTGAGGTATTTGATCAGAATCTTGATTTTTTAAAGGGGCAAGAAATTGTAAAAGTATTGTATACAAATACAGATTTTGAGTATCTTCAAAGTATTGATCGTGATCTAAAGGACATTACGTATGATATGGATGTTTCTTATTCAAGTAATCGTTATATTGAATTTAATCATAAGGGTGTAAATAAGGGGGCTGGACTAAAAAAACTAGCCGATCTATTACATATTGATATTCAGGATACGATTGCGATTGGGGATAACTATAACGATTTATCTATGATCAAAGATGCTGGTTTAGGTGTGGGAGTACAAAATGCTGCACCTGGTATTAAACCAGATTGTGACTATATCACAACGGCTACTTGTGAAGAAGGTGCTGTTTGTGAAGTTATTGAAAAATTTGTATTAAAAGGAGAGTAAGATGAAGAAACTCATTCAATTATATGTTTCTTGGTTTAAGATGGGTCTATTTACTTTTGGTGGTGGATATGCCATGTTGCCAATGATTCAAAAGGAAGTGATTGAAAAGTATCATTGGGCTACAGAAGATGAAGTCATGGACTATTATGCGATTGGTCAATGTACACCCGGTGTTATTGCGGTCAATACATCGACATTTATTGGATATTATCAAGCCGGTATTCCAGGAGCGATTGCTGCTACTTTAGGTGTAGTTACTCCTTCTATTATTATTATTAGTATAATTGCAGGTTTGATCACAAACTTTTCAAGTTTAGCCATTGTACAACATGCACTAAATGGAATTCGTGTAGCTGTATGTATGTTGATGATCAATGCGGTATTGAAACTAGGTAAGGGTAATATTAAAAATAAGATTGGTTTCTTGATTTTTGCGGTGGCTCTTATTTTTGCGATGTTTACTAAAGTTTCTACGGTGTTACTTGTGATTGGTGCTGGTATTGCGGGTGTTGTTTTCTCTAGAATAGGATGGTTAAAGAAAAATGACTAAATTGTTACTCATGTTTTTAGAATTTTTCAAGACTGGACTATTTGCGGTAGGAGGAGGTCTTGCGACCATTCCTTTCTTAAGAGAGATTGGGGTTCGTTATGGCTGGTATACTATGAGTGATCTATCTACAATGATTGCGGTTAGTGAATCTACACCAGGCCCTATGGGTGTAAACATGGCTAGTTATGTAGGTTTTAGTCAATATGGTGTATTAGGTTCGATTATAGTAACACTTGGTTTGATTTTACCAAGTTTGATTATTATTTGTATCATTGCGAATTTCTTAGAGAAATTTAAAGAGGCGAAACTTGTTCAACAAATCTTTGCCGGATTAAAACCTGCTGTAGTTGCCTTTATTGCCGTGGCTACTATTGATATTTTGGTGACAACTTTATTTGGTGATTATACATTCTCTGCATTTAACTGGAAACAATTTATTTGTTTATTCGTATTACTAGCGTTTAGTAAGTATAAACCTAAATTACATCCAATCTGGTTTATTGTAGCTAGTGCGGTTGTAGGAATTGTATTTGCGTTTTAAGTCATAGGGAAACTTATGGCTTTTTTCTTTTAGGTAAAATAAAAAGCAATGTCTGGGCTTGACATTGCTTTAGGGAGAGGAAAATTATTAAGATAAAAGTGTATCTTGAGTTTATAGGGTTGAATAATTTTCCAAAGGGTTAATCATAAGATAAGGCATTTCTTATGATACTTAAAATATATATTTTTTTGGTACTTAACGCAATGAACACATATTTTGATTTGTACATTATTATGTGTGTAATCTTTTTGTAGTTTGTGTTAAGCTACTAAGTAGAAGGAGATGATTTTAATGTGTACCGCATTAAGCTTTAATCAGTTTTTTGGAAGGAATTTAGATTATGAATTTTCATATGGAGAACAAGTAGCTGTTACGCCACGCAATTATGATTTTCATTTTAGACATTTAGATAAACATGAAAGTCATTATGCTCTGATTGGAATGGCCCATGTATTTGAAGAGTATCCATTATATTATGATGCCATGAATGAGAAAGGCTTGGGAATGGCTGGATTAAACTTTGTTGGGAATGCGAAGTTTTATGAAGCAAAAGAAGACAAGAACAATGTGGCTGCCTTTGAATTTATTCCTTGGATCTTATCACAATGTGCAAGTGTCAAAGAGGCAAGAGTCGTATTAGAAAATACAAATGTTTGTGCCACACCATTTAATGAACACTTTCCAGTAGCTGAATTACACTATATGATCAGTGATGAAAATGAAAGTATTGTCGTTGAGTGTATGGAAGATGGTATGCATGTATATGATAATCCTACGCATGTTTTGACAAACAATCCGCCATTACCTATGCAGTTATTTCGCTTGAATGATTATATGTATTTATCAAATAAACAACCTGAAAATAATTTTGGCTTGGACTTAACTGCCTATTCACGTGGGTTTGGAGCTATGGGACTTCCTGGAGACTTATCGAGTGGATCTAGATTTGTGCGTGTTGCCTATACAAGAGCAAATGCGACAAGTGATAAGAATGATTTAAATCAATATTTCCACATTATTGGTAGTGTTACGCAACAAAAAGGTCTTTGTGAAGTAGAACCAGGAAAGTATGAATATACAATTTATACGTCTTGTTGCGATTTAAGAAATGGAATTTACTATTACACGACCTATAATAATCATCAAATTAGTGGTGTAAATATGTTTAATGAGAATTTGGATAGTGAAGTACTTATTTCGTATCCAATACTTGAAGAAGAAATGATTCATATGCAGAATTAATTTTTTGATGACATGAACTTTTATTGGTTGTGTTTTGTTTAAAAGAGAAGAAAGAAAGCCTACTGGAAATGGTTCCATGTAGGCTTTTCTAATAGTTCATAAGCTGCTTTTGCATTTCTAACGTTTGTGTTTGAAAATTTATCAAATAATTTATAATTGTTTAATCTGACCATTAATTTTTTATCCATTCTTGGAAAGTGAAAAGGAAATAATTTATCGAATCTTTCACTTTCACTGATTAGAATGGATGTTACTTCATTGTTTATGGATATATAGCTTAAAAGATCTTGAATAGCTTGAGAGTCGAAATAAATCAAGGTTTCGACATGGGCTTGTTTATCTTTTGTGGAATATATCGCAAATCCTTTTGGCTGTTTATCTTCATTTGTGATTGTGACAATGGATTTTCCTAAATTTTGATGGTATTGAATAAGTTGATCGAATTCATCTTCACTTAATAGAATACTGCCATCAAAATACTGCATAAATTGGAAATATAATGGGTATAAATTCTCTGCTTTTTGTTTGATGTGGAATGGGTTTCCACTTCTGCATAGTGGAGCTCCAATCCAATATTCTTTTGTGTTTGAAATGTGCTGAAAGCTTTTGGCTTCAAATAATTTTGGCATATTTGTATATGTGATGGTTAATAAATCGTTGTAGGTAGCTTGTGAAATGGCGGCATCTAATAAGTTAGAAAATTGTTTTCTTTGTCTATAATCAGGTAAAGTTGCAGCCATACCAATCACAGATACACGTATTTGTCGATCCAAAAACATCATCGTTCTTTTTGTGACTTGAAGACAAGAAGTAATCTTATCATCTTGCCAGAAGCAGAACATGTGTTGTGGATTATATTGATATTTCATCCAGACATCAACTTCATTTTCATTCATATTGAAGGCAGATTTAATCAACAAGTCTTTGATTTGTGCATCATAACCAACACTGTTGTGACAAATCATTGTTCATCTCCATCATCTTCATGTTCCGTATATTCAACATCAATAGCTCCATGTTTTGGTGCTGATTTTGGTTGTTCGTTTTGGTTTTGTGTACTATTGTAAGTGTGAACATGTACATGTCTTCTTTGTGTGAATAGGGAAATGATCCAGAAGACAATGATGATTGGTAAAATAATTGGAAGTAGCCAACTTGCTAACGTCCAAAAAATAAAGATGACTACGAAAAATGCTATAAGAGTAAGAATACTATCCATAAAGGTACCTCGCTTTTCTAAAGTATATCATATTTATAGTATGCGAATTAAATTACGCATTCGGTTTCAATGTCTTGTATATATTGAATTTTTATTTTTCCATTTGTAAGTTCCATTAAATCTTTAGAAATATCGTCTTGAACAAGAAAATGATAGACAACATCTTCTTCATATTGTTGTTCAATGACTTCAATATTTTGTGTTCTAAAGTAATGGTCAACCTTTCCAATCAAATCATAAGAAAAATGAATTTGATATTCTTGAAGGGTTGTAACAGTTGTTAGGGTTGCTGCTTTTAAAGCTTCAGAAACACTTGAACTATAGGCTCTTACAAGCCCTCCAGTTCCAAGCTTGATTCCTCCGAAATAGCGTACTACAACGGCTAGAATATCTTGCATATCATTATGCATTAAAACATCTAACATGGGATGTCCAGCGGTTTGGCTTGGTTCACCATCGTCGTTAGATCGCATAATGTTTCCAATGATCATAGCTGTACAATGATGATTGGCATTGGGATGTTCTTTTTTTATAGCTTTTAAAAAATCCTTGGCCTCTTGTTCATCTTGCGTTCTATGAAGATAGGTAATAAATTTGCTTTTTTTAATTTCTATTGTATTTATACAGTCATTTTGAATTCTTGGCATAGTTGTATTGTAACAAAAAATTGCTGTGTTCTACAAGTTTAGTAACAAAGAAACCATTCTAGTGTTGGTGTCTAGAATGGTTCCTTTTTGTTTATTATTTTTAGGAGAGAGATATGAATATTGGTTTATTTCTATATTCATTGCCTTATCTTTAAGGCACTTATAGAATATCATTCTATGTTGTCATAAATTTAGTATAACTTTGGTAAATGTTGTGAAATCAGATTGAATTATGTGAAATTATCAAAATATGCATTTTTTCTCGAAAAACCTTCCAAAAAAACGTTTAAGAATATGGAGGAATAATAAGATGAAATTAAAAGATAAAACAATGAAAGAATTTCTAGAAAACAATGCCTATTTTGTTGACTTCTTTAATGCATACTTCTTTGATGGAGAAAGAGTTCTTAAACCTGAAAACTGTATGGAACTTGATTCAGAGATGAATGATTCGCATATGGATCTAGAAAAACATGTGGATGTGATTCGTAAGTACAATGATGGAAATCTTTATAGTGCATTCATTATTGAGAATCAAAGTTATGTGGATGCTTCGATGGTTGTAAGAGCGGCTGCATATGAGTATGTAGCGTATGAGCGAATGTTAAAGAAGTTAAAGAAGAATAAGATTAAAGAAAAACTACCCATGGTGCATATTCTTGTATTTTATACAGGAGAAAAGCCTTGGAATGCAGCTAGACAGCTTTCCCAGCTAGTCGAGGTGGATGAAAGATTTGAATCCTATTTTCATGACTACCAAATGAATCTGATTGAAATCACGGGGAATACTTCATATAATTTTAATGAAGAAGACGTACATAATCTATTCTACATATGTCGAAGTATTTATGATCAGTCTATTTATGAAGGAAAGAGTACTAGCTTTGGACTTGTAAAGAGTAGTGTGTTAAAAGTAGTCAAGACATTAACGGATGTAGAATGGTTGGATTTAGAAGAATTAGAGGAAAAGGAGGAAATTGAAATGTGTGAAGCTGAAAAGAGATGGCTTGAGGTAAAGTCAAAGGAATGGGAAGCTGAAGGGATAAGAAAAGGAATCAAACAAGGAATCGAACGAGGTATCGAACAAGGTATCGAACAAGGTATTGAACAGGGTGTAGAACTAGGACAGGTTCTTTTGTACAAGACAATGATAAGAAATGGAATGAGTGTCAATGAAATTTCTAAGGTTTGTTCGATATCTGTTGAAAATTTAAAACGAGTATTAAGTAATTGATAGGAGGAGATGAAAAATCTCTTCTTTTCTTTTATATAGGGGAAAGGCCTTGAAATGCGGCTTGTTGACTTTTTGAAATTGTAGAAGTAGATGAAAAGTATATGAATGTGTCTACATTTTTATAGTTGACAAAGTGAACAAATGAATATAAAGTATACAAAGTTAACTAAACGGAGGTGCTTTATGAATACATTCAAGAAAATATATTGTCGAATTTTTCAGAATTGTTTTAAACTCGTGATACCGGTTTTGCCCTATCGAACTCCAGAAATATTAAAGAGTACATCTTTAATTTCTCATGTTTGTATGGATAACCATATATCTAAAGTGATGGTAATTACTGATTTTACTGTACATCAATTAGGAATATTAAATCGTATGTGTGAACACCTAGAACATCATTCTATTGAATATGTGATATATGATAAAACGGTCGCAAATCCTACAAGTGATAATGTAGAAGAAGCAAAAAACTTATATTTATCTTCGAATTGTCAGGCTTTAATTGGTTTTGGTGGAGGATCTAGCATGGATTGTGCTAAGGCCGTTGGTGCTAGACTTGCTCGTCCAAGCAGACCATTATCTAAGATGGAGGGAATTTTAAAGATATGGAAGAAACTACCACTACTTATTTGTGTACCTACCACAGCTGGAACAGGAAGTGAAACAACTCTTGCAGCTGTCATTGTAGATTCAAAAACACGCCATAAATATGCAATCAATGATTTTTATTTGATTCCTGATTATGCCGTTTTAGATCCTAAGCCTACATTATCTCTGCCTCCATTTATTACGGCATGCACAGGGATGGATGCATTAACCCATGCGATTGAGGCTTATATTGGTAATTCGACCACAAAGAAGACGCGTGAATATGCGTTAAAGGCTTCAAAACTAATTTTTGAGAATATATATAAGGTGTATGAAGATGGAAATGATTTAGAAGCTAGAAGCAATATGCTCGATGCTGCTTACTATGCAGGACATGCCTTTACAGTATCCTATGTAGGATATGTGCATGCGATTGCTCATTCATTAGGTGGTAAATATAATATTGCGCATGGACTAGCTAATGCGACATTACTTGATGTTGTATTGAAACAATATGGAGATAGTGTGTATAAGAAACTTTATGAAATGGCTTTGTATTGTGGCATCTGTAATGCGAAGGATTCTTATAAGGTTGGTGCTGAGCGTTTTATAGAACAAATCACTTTAATGAAAAAGTATTTTGGTATCTCATCTACATTTAGTGAATTAAAGAAATCGGATATACATGAATTGGCTCTTTATGCAGATCATGAGGCTAATCCATTATATCCAGTTCCCGTTTTGTGGGGTGTAAAAGAGTTAGAAAAAGTGTATGATTTAGTAGTGGAGGATTGAGTATGGATCCAATCGTTTTAAAACAAAGAGCGTTTTATAATCAACATAAAACACTGGATATTCATTTTAGAATAAATGCCTTAAAAACTTTAAAAAAGGCAATTTTAGCTTATGAAGACAGAATTAACGAAGCTATTAAAATGGATGTCGGAAAATCAAATTTTGAGTCTTATATGTGTGAAGTAGGGTTAGCTTTAAGCGAATTAACTTACATGGAAAAGCATGTTCATAAATTTTCAAAAGAAAAAACAGTTTATACGCCATTATCTCAATTTTTATCACGTAGCTTTGAAAAGCCAAACCCTTATGGTGTGGTGTTAGTCATTAGTCCTTGGAATTATCCTTTTTTACTTTCTATTGACCCATTGATTGATGCACTTGCAGCTGGAAATACGGTGGTATTAAAACCTAGTGAATTTAGTCCATACACATCACAAGTGATCAAAGATATGATTGATGAATATTTCAATCCAGAATATGTAGCTTGTGTACTTGGAGATAGTGAAGTGAGTTCTAAATTACTGGATTCAAAGTTTGACTACATTTTCTATACAGGGTCAAAACGTGTAGGAAAAATTGTGATGAATAAAGCTAGCCAATATTTAACACCAGTCACTCTAGAATTGGGAGGAAAAAGCCCTTGTATCGTTGATAAGGATGCAGATATTAAACTAGCAGCGCGAAGAATCGTTTTTGGAAAGTATTTGAATTGCGGACAAACTTGCGTGGCACCAGACTACATGTTAGTACATGAATCGATAAAGGATAGATTTATCGAATGTGTGATATCCGAAATTAAGCGTCAATATGCGAGCTTAGATGATTATGGTCATATTATTAATGAAAAACACTATAAGAGGATTTTAGGGTTGATTGATATGGATAAGGTTGTTTATGGTGGAAAACATCATAATCTACAAATTGAACCAACGGTAGTGGATCGTGTGGATTTTTCAGATCCTATTATGCAGGAAGAAATATTTGGCCCCGTTATGCCAATATTGACATATTCAAATTTAGATGTAGTTATAGATAAAATTAATTCTATGCCTGCTCCTTTAGCTTTATATATTTTCACAAATAATAAACAAGTATCAAAGAAAGTAACGAGTGAAGTTTTATTTGGTGGAGGTTGCATCAATGATGTGGTGATCCATTTAGCTACAAGCAATATGGGCTTTGGTGGTGTTGGCGAAAGTGGTATGGGTTCATACCACGGAAAGCGTGGCTTTGATACGTTTAGTCATACAAAGAGTATTGTGGATAAAAAAAGAATCATTGATTTACCTATGCGTTATCAGCCTTATACAAAATTGAATGAGAAATTGATTCGCTTTTTCTTAAGATAATCTTTAT
>SKEP01001949.1_pt1 | contig 10530 bp, 18 predicted proteins | sample 4826901 | NCBI WGS metagenome assembly SKEP01 (sample SAMN11008806, study PRJNA524170) | human gut metagenome | biome: Human fecal sample; material: Feces; isolation source: fecal sample from pouch patient p4, p43, p49, p54, p55 | host: Homo sapiens | place: Israel: Tel-Aviv | collected 2014-03-20
TCACAGAAATGGACGATGCCACTGCGGGACTGGCGTATGGCAATGAGCCGCTTTATTATCGAGTTCGGTGACCGCCTGGACGGCCACTTCTGAGAAAAGGTATTTACACAGAATCCTGAACAGGCTCTGCCAGTAGGATATTTTTCATATTCACTCCATAAATACAAAAGCGCATTACTATAGCACTTAACCGATCGCTTATCTCGCCCGTTCGTCATTCTTATCTAACCAGAACATGCGGCTGCCACAGCACATGTCGAGGATCGCTGCATGTCCAGTCACCGGTTGCCTCCTTTGCGCAACATCGCATTCAGATATTTGTTGTCATTAACAGAACCGAAACTCTTTCTCTTAAGCAATTCCTCTCTCGATGGCATTGGCTTTACGCGTTGGCGAATAATCATTTCTGCCGGAAGAATGCCGGGATTGTATGCAAGTCCTCTCATGATTTACTCTCCACGAACTGGTCAATAGCCATGCTAAGTGACATACCTAAAGTTTCGATATGCTGCTGAATATCCTGTAGCGTCTGCGCCTGAGATAACAGGATTTCACGGTTACATAACTCTTTAACCAGATGCTCAAACTTGCTGTAATAACCGATACGGCTTAGTGTTTCTTTCCCTGCATTCTCACCTTCTTTGATAATTCCTCTTTCGCTAAGAATCAGGTCGTGTTTGGTTCCGGTAATAACGTATTTTCCGAGGTCGATGTTCAGCTTCATTGTTTTCATTGTTAATTCCTCAGTCATTACTGATAGCGCCATAGCGTGAGCGGTAATTACGCAGGCGCGGGTCAATTTCAGGGAAGTGGGTATATGTGGCTTTGCGGAATGGTCGGATTGATGTCTGGTAAATTCGCTCGCGTTCTTCTTTCTCTGCAAGCCATATACAGTGACGAAATTCCTTTTCCTCTTTCGTTTCCTGCGGTAGCGACATTATCCGATCGTAGTTTTTTCTGAATTTATCCAGCACCTCCGATACGGAATTGCCGGAACAGCGGCGCGGGTCATCCGCACCATACAGAGGCGCTGGCATAATGGAATCCTTATTTTGCTAATCTAGAAGGGAATTGAATCGTCGTATTCAGGATGATTTTGATGATTGCTACTTTGCTGCTGTTGGCTGTTTCCTGAAGTTGCAAATCCAATCTTTGCATTCAGTAATTCAAGAGTGATTGATTGACCATTTTGCCCCTGATAAACATCAACCCTGATGTTTTCTCCGGTAATTTCTACAATGCCTCCTTCAACCAGAACGCTACGATAGTAATCCGCTTGCGCTCCCGGCTTGGCAAATACAACGGCGCTGTAGTTTGTCCATTCTTTCTTTTTTGTCTGGCGATCGTAATACTGAACGCCAGCACGGATGTTGAATCCGATATTTTCCCCGGTCTGAAACTCTCTTGCGGGCTTGTTTAGTCTTACAGTAATCGAATGTGCCATTAAGCAGCCGCTCCTTCTAATTCGTCTCGTCTGATGTTGTAAACGTCCTGCGCTTTGTGCTGCTCCGGTGTGCCTTCGAGCATCTTCCACGCTTTGGCGAACGCCTGTTTAAGCTCTTCTACGGTGTTTTTCTGCATTGCTGCGTCAGTGAATGCTTTTAGAACCTGTTCAGGTGTAGGTGATGGTTTTGATTGCTTTGCTGCTGCGTTCTGCTGATGTTTATGCTCGTCGGTATCTGCATCTTTCGCATCATCAATGCCGAACAAACCATTGAGGCAATACTTGCGTGCATAAGAGCTTGTAGCTCCCGTAACTTGTGCAGAATCCATTCCTTTCTTGCTTTCTTCCTCTCGTGCAAGAGCGGTTGCCGTATGACTGTTTTCGCCATCGGTAATAGTTGCCGTGGCTTTCACGTAATACCGATCACCAATCAACACAACTTCATCGCTGATTGATAAAAACAGACCATTCAGTAACGGCTTAACGCCTTCAAGAATGTCTTCGCAGCTTCTGTATTTATATTTACCGAATGAGTTGTACTGATTCTTTGGCGCGTTCAGATTCTCCTGAATGGCTGCCAGCCTTGCATAAAATTCTTTGCTCATATGTTTGATCTCAGAATGGACACGGCCCAAGGAAATAACGCTGATTTAATACTTCGACTCGGGACAAATTAAGGCATACCCGCATTCCTTCGCGGTCACCATTATGGCGATACCAGAGAGCTTTCTGCGTGTACATGCGTCTCTGTAACTTGCTCTCCTTCACTGTGGTTGCAAGTGACATGAATATCTCCTTCGTTACCGATTAAATCTTTCATCTGACGAATGAATTCTTCGTCTGACCAGTTATCTGTAAAACTCATTTCCTGCGATACCACGGAAGGTTGATAGCTGATTTCATCGCTTTATTTGCTTCAAACCACATTTTGGAATCACCAATAAATCTGGCTATTACTGCTTTGTTTTGTGCAGCACGAAGCATCTGATGATTTATGGCTATTTCATTGCGCATAATAAGACCTCAACTCTTTTCCATCCGTCACGTAATTTACGGGTGATTCGTTCAAGTAAAGATTCATTTAGTTGGAAGGCACCCATGCGAGCGCCTCCCGCGATTGCGTAAATCATGGGTGGTTCCTTATGTTGGTTTTATTAGTAGGTTATTTTTGTTGCGAATACTTCGCCTTTTACGATGGCTGTTATGATATTTTTAGCAACATCTTCTGATGCACCAACCTTGATAAGGTCAGCAAGTATTTTGTTATTTACTTCTTTCCGGTGAGCTTTATCCTTTGCTCTACGCTCTTCTTCTTCCTTGATTCTTTTTTCTTCTGCTATTCTGGCTTGCTCTTTTGCTTCAGCATCGCGACGGATTCGTTCAGCCTCCTCCTGTGCTTTTCTGCGTTCTGCTTCAATTGCTGCCTGCTTTTCTCTTTCAGCTCGTTCTGCTGCCTCTTTTGCTTCGCGCTGTGCTCGCTGCTCGGCTTCAATGCGTTCACGCTCTGCACGTTCCGCTGCGGCCTTAGCTTCTGCTTCTCGCCTTGCTGCTGCTTCAATTTCGGCTTTTGCCTTTGCTTCGGCTTCTGCTCTGGCTTTCTCTTCAGCTTCTCTTTTTAAGCGTTCTTCATGCTCTCGCTTTTCCTGCTCCGCTTTGAGTCTTGCCTCTTCTCTTTGGCGGTCAAATTCGCGATCCATCAAAATAGCTATTTCATGGTCAGACTCAATTTGCTTTGCGAGAGCTTCAGCTGCTGCCTTAGCTTCTTCTTCGGCTTTAATCCGCGCCTGTTCTTCCTCATAATCAGTAAGAGGCTGGCGCGCCTTGGCTTTCAGTTCATCAAGGCGATCGCGCACTGTCTTGCGGTTAGCATCAATTAGCTTTGGAATTTCCTTCAGTTCAGCAACAAGGTCTTTGCCAAGACCATCGAGATATGTTTTCGTCTGCGCAACTTTATACGCCAGAGAAGCGATCTCCTTTCTGCCCTTTGCCGTTGTGATATCAGGCACAAAGGACATAACTTCACGTTCAACCTTTTGAAGGATTTCTTCAATCTGGTCGGCAGACTGAAATACAGTCATTGCATTTGCTTTTTCAATAACAACTAAATCTGTTACTTCACTCATATATCCTCCGTCAAAAAAATTGCCCTCACACTGGAGGGCAAAGAAGATTTCCAATAATCAGAACAAGTCGGCTCCTGTTTAGTTACGAGCGACATTGCTCCGTGTATTCACTCGTTGGAATGAATACACAGTGCAGTGTTTATTCTGTTGTTTATGCCAAAAATAAAGGCCACCATCAGGCAGCCTTGTTATTCTGTTTACCAAGTTCTCTGGCAATCATTGCCGTCGTTCGTATTGTCCACACCATTGATTTGTATCAATAGTCATACGGATAGTCCTGGTATTGTTCCATCACATCCTGAGGATGCTCTTCGAACTCTTCAAATTCTTCTTCCATATCTCACCTCAAATATGTGGTTTGCCGCGAAAGTAAATACGCTTAAGTTACCTGTTATTTATCCCACCAAGTTCCGTATCTATCTATCCAGTTACACCAATCATCGACACTCCATTTTGTTGTGTCGCATTTTGGCAACTGGCATGAATATCTACCTTCCTTGTAAAGTCGGCGTTTGACTTTCTTGAGCATGGCTCACCTCAATCGTAATAAGCTGGAATTGATTTTCCGCGTTGCTTCTGGCGGCCTGAGCAAGTCACCCCCATTTCACTGCGTGGCTTGCTGTACCATGTGCGCTGATTCTTGCGCTCAATACGCTGCAGGTTGCTTTCAATCTGTTCGTGGTATTCAGCCAGCACCGTAAGGTCTATCGGATTCAGTGCGCTTTCTACTCGTGATTTCGGTTTGCGATTCAGCGAGAGAATAGGGCGGTTAACTGGTTTTGCGCTTACCCCAACCAACAGGGGATTTGCTGCTTTCCATTGAGCCTGTTTCTCTGCGCGACGTTCGCGGCGGCGTGTTTGAGAGTCCATATATCATCCTTAGATAAATGGCCCCTCAGCGGGGCCGACAGTTATTGGCAGGTTGCGTACTTGCTGATGCAGGAGAAGATTTCCACGATTCGCGTCATTGTTGTTTCAGGACGCTTTGCTTCATCACGCATTGACTTCAACCAAGCCATAAAGTGTTCGTTATGTTTCATGTTCATCTCCTGTCAGTTAGCTTTGGTGGTGTGGTAGGTGGGAGACCCATTTCGACCTGCTTCGGCCGACTTCAATTCGGCAATAGTTCCGCAGGCCTCGCCGCTTTACGTGCGACATATTCCCATCCATGAACCCTTCACCACACCCCAAAGCCTTCTGCTTTGAATGCTGCCCTTCTTCAGGGCTTAATTTTTAAGAGCGTCACCTTCATGGTGGTTAGTACGTCCTGCTGATGTGTTTAGTATCACCGCTAGTGGTATTTGTGTCAACACCGCCAGAGATAATTTATCACCGCAGATGGTTATCTGTATGTTTTTTATATAGATTTATTTTTTGCAGGGTTGTGTGGCTTGGGAGGTGATCGAGAGATCAGAATTGCGTTGTTTAGTGAGTTGCACCTATTAATTTTAAAATAAATACAATTGGTTATGTGTTTTTAGGTGGGGCGATCGTGAGGCAAAGAAAACCCGGCTCGGTGGCCGGGTTGATGGGATTATCGTTTATTTCTTTGATGTTTCTTTGCAGACTCAGCTTGAGTGTTTCCATACCTGCGTTTACCGCTATTGTTTTTTCCTCTAGGCTTGCCTTTTTTTCGATCTTCCCACCAGTCAGGTGCCGGGTCTGGCTCAACATGTAAAGCATCGGCAAGTCCTGATATCAAGCTGTATGACTGAACTCCATCAATGTGCTCTGACAGTGATGGGGTAACATTCTGTCTTAGTGGATCAAGAATAAAATCAATACCTTTAATTCTGGCGTGTTTGGCGGCAGGCACAAAGTCTGAGTCCCCAGCAACAAGGACAATTACATCAACAAGTTTTTCATAAGCTAAAGTCGTGATATCCATCCCTAGCTTGATATCAACTTGTTTTTGTTTGATGTCATAGTAAAAATCATCATTTGTCAGTTCATCCCATTTTTTCGTTCCTTTCATCAGAGCATCAAGGGAGAATGTAGTTAGTTGCCATCGCTTATTATCAACAAGATTCCCTAATCTTAAGGCTGTTTTTCGAGTTTTTCTTAACTCTTCATGCAGCTCCGTTCTCAGAATATATGATTTTTCGAGTTTGAAATTCTTGCGACCAGGCGTCTTATTGCCATGCTCAGGAAGTGGAAGGCGTGTTTGAATGTCGAGTGGTGGACAGTCATAGAAGTAAATTCTATAAAGCTCAAGCGGTTCCCTACGTTCTTGTGATTGACGTTTTCCATTAAGATGGGAAAGAACCATTGACCATATTACTTTCATTATGCATTGCGCAGTCAGTTCATGCTCGGCGAAGTGTTTACGATGCGTAGCATGAACACGCTGCATGAAAAAACCCGCATCAATTAAAATTGCTGCTTTCTTCATAAGAGTCCCAAAAAAATAGCCCAGAGCCGTTATGCAGATATTAACAATTGTCTGCGAACGGGGCTGGGCTTGGTTTAATTAATCTATGCCAAGTTGACTGTGCCGTCAACATAAAACTTACTTCCTATCACCCAAACGTCTCTTCAGGCCACTGACTAGCGATAACTTTCCCCACAACGGAACAACTCTCATTGCATGGGATCATTGGGTATTGTGGGTTTAGTGGCTGTAGAAACACCTGACCGCTATCCCTGATCAGTTTCTTGAAGGTAAACTCATCACCACCAAGTCTGGCTATACAGAAATCGCCTGGCTCAACAGCCTGCTCAGGGTCAACCAGAATTAACATCCCGTCAGGAAAGCTGGGCTTGGATCCTGTTGGTGCGGTCATGGAATTACCTTCAACCTCAAGCCAGAATGCAGAGCCACTGGCTTTTTTGGTTGTGCTTACCCATTTCTCCGCATCGCCTTTGGTAAAGGTTCTAAGCTCAGGCGAGAACATCCCGGCCTGAACATGAGAAAAAACAGGGTACTCATACTCACTTCTAAGTGACGGCTGCATACTAACCGCTTCATACATCTCGTAGATTTCTCTGGCGATTGAAGGGCTAAATTCTTCAACGCTAACGTTGAGAATTTTTGCAAGCAATGCGGCGTTATAAGCATTTAATGCATTGATGCCATTAAATAAAGCACCAACGCCTGACTGCCCCATCCCCATCTTGTCTGCGACAGATTCCTGGGATAAGCCAAGTTCATTTTTCTTTTTTTCATAAATAGCTTTAAGGCGACGTGCGTCCTCAAGCTGCTCTTGTGTTAATGGTTTCTTTTTTGCGCTCATACGTTAAATCTATCACCGCAAGGGATAAATATCTAACACCGTGCGTGTTGACTATTTTACCTCTGGCGGTGATAATAGTTGCATGTACTAAGGAGGTTGTATGGAACAACGCATAACCCTGAAAGATTATGCAATGCGCTTTGGGCAAACCAAGACAGCTAAAGATCTCGGCGTATATCAAAGCGCGATCAACAAGGCCATTCATGCAGGCCGAAAGATTTTTTTAACTATAAACGCTGATGGAAGCGTTTATGCGGAAGAGGTAAAGCCCTTCCCGAGTAACAAAAAAACAACAGCATAAATAACCCCGCTCTTACCCATCCCCGCCCTGAAAAAGGGCATCAAATTAAACCACACCTATGGTGTATGCATTTATTTGCATACATTCAATCAATTGTTATCTAAGGAAATACTTACATATGCAACTTACAAGTACTCGCAAGAAAGCGAATGCAATTACAAGCAACATCCTGAATCGAATTGCTGTACGTGGTCAGCGAAAGGTTGCTGATGCATTAGGGATTAATGAATCGCAAATTTCGCGATGGAAAGACAGCTTTATCCCAAAGATGGCCATGCTTCTGGCTGTGCTGGAGTGGGGGGTTGAAGACGAGGAATTAGCAGAGCTGGCAAAGAAAGTAGCCATGGTGCTGACAAAAGAAAAGCCTCAAGACTGCTGCAACAGTTTTGAGGCCTGATGTAGAAAGACTGGATCAATCCACAGGGGTAATTATGACAAAACGTCGTAAGAAATACCAGGAAAAAGAAGAGATTCGACACCCTGATTCACCTGAGGGATTAGTGGTAGCCGCAGCAAATAACAGGGCGTTCGCAGAGCGCCTTGTTGGTGTTTACAGACTAGCCAAAGCAGGAGTGAAACATGGGCGTCGTTAAGTTAGCTGATTACAGGCATAACCCTGTACAACATCAGGAGGCATCCAGTATGGGGTATGTCTCTATACACCGCCAGTTTATGGACAGCAGGCTCTATAAGGACTCTCAGGCAGTACATCTTTGGCTTCACTTAATCCTCAAGGCTAATCACGAATCTACTGTCGTCAATACGGATATCGGGCCGATAACTGTTGATCGCGGTCAGATGATAACTGGACGCCCGTCGCTGGTCAGAGAAACATTCATCCCCGACAACAAAGTTCGGAGCTTATTACGGACTTTTGAGTCGAAAGGGATGCTTAATATTTGCTCGATGGGGAAGAAATTTAGCCTGTTTACAATCGTTAAATATGACGATTTTCAGGCAAAAAATTGTCCAACGGTTGTCCAACGGTTGTCCAACGCAAACACCAGTAATGGCGCGCCTCTCAGCGGAGATTGTCCAACGGTTGTCCAACGGTTGTCCATAAACAATAATATAAATAATATCTCTAATACTGACGTATTAGAGAGTGCCACAGCAGACAAAAAGTCTGACAAGAAAAAACCTTCCGTCAGCTGTCAGGATGTTGTCGATGCTTACCACGAAATCCTTCCTGAAGCGCCAAGAATCCGCGCACTGAATGACAAGCGTAAAAACCAGATCCGAACGTTCTGGCGCAAAGCCGGAGTGATAACCCGACAGCTTGACGGGCATGGTTTCACGATGCAGGACTGGAGAAATTATTTGAGCTACGTAGGCGAAAATTGCCGATGGATGTTCGAAGAGCGCCCAAACCATCAGCGCGGAACCGTCTGGCACAAAAAGGGATTTGATTTCCTGCTTAACGATAATACCTACCTGAAAGTTCGTGAGGGTGAACACGATGACCGATAATTTTTATGCGCCGCCCCATAGCATCGAGGCAGAGCAGGCGGTGATTGGTGGATTGCTTCTGGATGATGACAGCAGTGAGCGCGTCCAGAAAGTTCTGGCGATGCTGAAGCCTGATTCATTTTACAGCCGACCACACAAAATCCTTTTCGAAGAAATAACCAGAATGCACCGTGAGCAAAAGCCAGTAGATGGCCTGACGCTTTTCGATGAACTGGAGCGTAAATCGTTAACGGCGTCTGTTGGCGGTTTTGCTTATATCGCTGAGATCGCAAAGAACACGCCAAGCGCAGCAAACATCGTTGCCTATGCAATGCAGGTTCGTGAAACCGCAATGGAACGCTACGCCATCAACCGCATGACTGAAGCGACGGAATTGCTCTATTCCCGCAACGGAATGACTGCAATGCAGAAGTACGAAGCTATTCAGGCGATTTTCACGCAACTGACAGACCATGCAAAAACCGGATCGCGTCGCGGCCTTCGCTCATTTGGTGAGGTCATGGAAGACTGGGTTAGCGACCTTGAGAAGCGATTTGACCCATCAGGCGAACAACGGGGAATGAGCACAGGGATCCCATCGCTGGACAGGATGCTGTCACCGAAAGGTCTGGTGAAAGGCTCTCTGTTTGTCATTGGCGCTCGCCCTAAGATGGGGAAAACGACGCTATACAGCCAGATGGCAATCAATTGCGCAGTGCATGAGAAAAAGCCCGCTTTGATGTTCAGCCTTGAAATGCCAGGTGATCAGATACTGGAAAAACTGGTAGGACAGAAGTCAGGTGTTAACCCGAATATTTTTTACCTTCCGGCGACAAATGACGCTGATGACGGCTATCAGGGTGATTACGATGGTGACTTCAACAGGGCGATCGAAACAGCCAATCGCTTGAGTGAAATCGACATGCTTTACATCGACGACACGCCGGGATTATCTCTGGCTCAAATCGTCAGCGAAAGCCGTCGAATCAAGCGAGAAAAAGGATGTGTTGGCATGATTCTGGTCGATTACCTGACACTAATGACCGCTGAGAAGGCCGATCGCAACGACCTTGCTTACGGCATGATCACCAAAGGACTGAAGAACCTTGCCAAAGAGCTTGATTGCGTTGTTGTGCTTCTGACGCAGCTTAACCGCGCACTGGAAAGCCGAACCAATAAACGCCCACTACCAAGTGACTCACGAGATACAGGGCAGATTGAACAGGATTGCGATTATTGGGTGGGGATCCATCGTGAAGGTGCTTTTGATGACAGTGTTCCACCTGGTGAAACCGAACTAATCCTTCGTCTCAATCGTCATGGCAATACCGGCACGGTGTATTGCATTCAGGCAAATGGCGCTATTTATGACACAGACCAACAGTCTGCTGAAATGCGCCGCCGTGAACGCGAGGAACCGCAGTCCAAGAAGAAAGGAGGATTCTGATGACCATCTACATCACTGAGCTAATAACAGGCCTGCTGGTAATCGCAGGCCTTTTTATTTGGGGGAGAGTAAATCGTGGTTGAGTTTATGCTCGTCGCACTCAAATTCGTTGGCGTTGGATGGATTCTTCTGACGTTTTTTATTGTTCTGCATAGCTACATTCGTCTTGTGAATGACGGTAAAGACCCATGGTATACGTTGTTTGGCGCTGCATTTGTCTGGGTGATTATCGGTGTTGCGCCTGTCGCTGTAGCAAAAATGGCGTGGCGTTTTGTGAGTTGAACTGAGGGTAAGTATCGATGGACGAATCAAGAAAGCAGTTTGAAGAATGGTTTGAAAATTACACCGGATGTGATCCTAAAAATAAAATATACGCCAATATGGTTGAGATGTATTGGCAAGCGTGGCAGGCATCGCGAGCAGCTATCGAGATTGAGCTGCAAAAGCCAAAGAAAGGCCCACTTCCCGGTGATTATCACATTGGCTATGACTCAGGTGCAGAATCGCAATACGAAAGCGATGTAGCGGCTATC
>SKEP01001865.1_pt1 | contig 10468 bp, 8 predicted proteins | sample 4826901 | NCBI WGS metagenome assembly SKEP01 (sample SAMN11008806, study PRJNA524170) | human gut metagenome | biome: Human fecal sample; material: Feces; isolation source: fecal sample from pouch patient p4, p43, p49, p54, p55 | host: Homo sapiens | place: Israel: Tel-Aviv | collected 2014-03-20
CCATCAGGGCGCTGACGTCCACCGAGCCATTCTTCAGGGAGAAGCCCTGCAATCGTTTGGACAGGTTCAGCAGATCAGTGAACGGACCGTTGACCAGCGTATCCACGGAAGCCAGCATTTCGCGGGCGGCGGTGATGTCGCTTCCGAATCGCGAATGGTCGCGGAAGAAGTCCCACTGTGGGCCGTTCAGCTCCGCATTGAGATCATTGGTGGCATTGACCAGCTCTTGGGAGATGTCCGACAGACTCTTATCGCTGCCGCAGCCAAGTGCCGAATTGGCCAGACTTTCGGCGGATGTCAGCACGCGCTGCGCATCCGTGGCCATTCTCGAGACGGATGCCGCGTAGAGCGTGCCCACACAGGTGACGCTGGCCAGCAACGTCAGCAGCAGTACAACCACCACTCGCGCCCATATCGGCGTACGGCTGATCAGCGAACGGCCGTTGCCACCCACGTGCTGGGGAGTCTTCAGGTTTACGGGACCCGTCTGCTGATTCACAGCGCTATTCGTAGATGCGGAGCGATTGAATTTTCCGTTACCGGCATGACGTCTTCTCCTACGCCCCACAGCCTTATGGCTCGAATGCCCTGAAGTGAATCGCATACTTACCCTGCCCGAAAATCTGCTCAGCTCATACTCTTATCCAGCGGCGCGAGGCCACGCTTCCGGATGCCGGACTCCGGGCAAATCCGGAATCGCAGACATGCCGGAGCACACGTGACGCCACGCATATCTCATGCCAGTGTACCGATGCCACCGAAATAGACCGAGGATTTATCCCATACTGGGTGCAAATCCCCGCATGACCACCACATCGCTGTCAGAATGTTCTCAGACTTCATTGAGGGGTATAACAGTATTGCGCAAGAAAACGGTCACTAAACGCAACAATAGTTAGAGCCGTATTGATTTGTTCGGCTTAGGAGAACGGGAGAGGTAATTACATGTTCGTCCTCAGCAACGCCTGGCGGGCCCTGACACGTTCTAAAGGACGTACGGCCCTGACCGCGTTCATCACCTTGGCGGTCACCTTCGGCACAGTCGCCGGACTGGCCATCATTCAAGAAGATACCAACGCACACACCACCGCGTACGATCAGCAGAAGGCCACGTTGGCCATTCGCCCGACTGCGGCTACGTGGAAGAAGGTCTCTGCTACGGACTCGGCTTCCACCAAGCATTACATGACGTGGACCTCATACACCGAATACGCCACGCTCGTCCAGTCGGCCACCAACTCGTTGAACTTCACGGTTACCGAAACCGTGCCGGCCCGCGTGAGCGGTGATTTGAAGGCCCTGGACGGCGGATCGCTGGGCTCGGCCTCCGATGACGAGACCGGCGGCCAGCTCATTTGGCGAGCCTTCTGGACCAAGGATTCCGCCAAGGCCAGCGACCTCGGCACCTTCGAAATCGTGGACGGCAAGGACCTGAGCTACAACAACCAGTCCTCCAACCCGAACACCACCGGCGCACTGGTCTCTGAAGCGTTTGCCTCCGCCAACAACCTGAAGGTGGGCGATACGCTCGAGGTGGCGGCCGCCTCGGACGCCAAGACCACGGCCAAACTCAAGGTGCGCGGCATCTACAAGTACACATCCGAATCCGCCGTCGCCAATCCGGTGACGGCCGCCCGCAACCGCGAGAACGCGATCTTCACCAACTATCAGACCTTCGCCAAGGCCGGACTCGACCCACAGTCCACCGACAAGACCGTCTCCGGCTGGGCAGTCCCGGATCTGGACGTGGTGTTCGACGCCGGTGATTCCGCTACATACAAGTCCTTGGTATCCACCCTCAAGAAGTCCAAGCTGCCCGCCAAGGGTTACGAGTTCTCTTCCCCCTCGCTGGAATCCTACAACGCTTCTCTGGAGCCGCTGGATACGCTATCCTCGCGCGCGAAGACCGGCACCATTGTGTTGGTTGCCGTGGGCGGCGTGCTGTTGCTCATCCTCGTGCTGTCGGGCGTGTGGGCGTCCAAGCGTGACGACGAGATCGGCATGGCACTGGTGTCCGGCGTCACTCGCGGGCGTTTGGGATGGCAGTTCATGCTGGAAGTGTTCATCGTCACCCTGCCCTTCTACGTGATTGGTCTGGTCGGAGGCGCGTTCGCCGCCAATCCGATCGGATCTGCCCTGGCATCCGGCCATGCCACCCCGGTGACATCGGGCCTGATTTGGACCATGGTCTGGTATGGACTGGGTTCAATCCTGATCCTGGCGATTCTTGCCGCCCTGCGCCTTGCGTTCTTCAGCGCGAACAAGCTGTTTGCCGCCGATGGCGACTGGGGCACCGTGAGCGAGACCAACAAGACGACCACCACAACCGACGATGCGGAGGCACAGGCATGAGCGACAGGAACAACGATCAGGAACTCGAGAAGACCACTGACGCAACGGCTGACGAAGCGACTTCTGAGACTGAGACGAACGACGCCATTGAATCCGTTCCAGCTGACTCCATGCAGTTCAGCGTGACCTTCGATGACGTTGATGACGAAGGCACTGTTGACGATGGTATTTACAGCGCACTGGCATCTGCCGAAACCGGAGAAACCGACGAGACCAGCGAGGCCGAAGCAGACGCCATCGCTTCGGCCAACGCATCCGCCGAAGTGACCGAGCGCAATGCCGCCCGCGTCAACGAAACACTCCGACTGGCCAAAACCGATCACAAAGACGCATTGGCCGAGCATGCGGAGCCTCAGGGCAAAGCGTCCGAACCCACCATGACGCTGGCCTCACGTATCGATCGCGTGTTGGTGGGCGGCGGTTCCGACGACATTCTGCTCAAGACCTACCCGACCTTCGCCCTGAACAAGGTGACGGTCGCCGGACCCAAGGGCAAGGTCAACATCCTCGATGGCGCGAATTTCTTCTGCTATTCCGGACACGCATACGCGCTGCTGATCAGCGACGACCCCGATTCGGGCATCACCGCCGACGCCAAGCGTCGCGCGCTGATGGGCGTGATGAGCGGTTTGACCACGCCGGCGTCTGGCACGGTGATGAACAAGAGCGCCAACATTGTTGAGCTCGAGCCCGTGGAACTGCGCGGCCACCGTCTGGGCATCGTACCGCAGCTGCACGCCGTGCAGCCGAAGATCGACGCCGAACAAAACGTGCTGTACGCCATGAATGCGTCCAACCGCAACTTCCTGAAGCCCAAGCCGGTAATCGCCCGCGAACTGCTGGCCAAGGTCGGCTTCTCTGAGGCCACCAGCGGCGTGGCCGTCGGCACATTGCCTTTGGTACAGCAGCGTTTGGTGGCCATCGCCCGTGCAATCAGCACCGAAGCCGAAGTGCTGATCCTCGACGAGCCGACACGAGGGCTGAACGCGGATGACGAGGTGACCGTGTTCGCCGCGCTGGCCAAGCTGGCGCACACCGGTGACCCGAAGCACTGCGTTATCGTGCTCACTGCGTCGCGCGAAATCGCCGAAGCAGCCGACACACTCTTCGAAATCTGATGTTCAGACCATAGAGCCCCCTGTGATTCGTATTGCCGAATCACAGGGGTTTTTCAATGCTGCGGCTCATTGCCGCGCTAATCTGAGGATAAATCTGACCGTACGAGGCGAAACCTGATAATTATGACCGGATATATTCCCACACTGGAGCAGATCGACGAATTGCACCGCAAAATCGCGCCGTCCAAGGCGGCGTACGAGCTGGTGCACACGCATTGCGTGATTGTAGCGACCATCGGCTGCCAGATCGTGCGCCGGCAGAACGCGCTGTTCACGCGCCGCTGCACATTACCGAAGGACGCGGAGGTACCGCCCACCGCAGGCGTCACCGGCGGCCATGTGCCGCCGCGTCTGCTCGACGAGCATTTGGTACTCATCGGCGGACTGCTGCATGACATCGGCACCTACCGCGTGTTCAAGCATGACGGCTCTGACGGCGAACCGCTCAAATTCAGCAAGAAACGCTACATTCTGCACGGTCTTAAGGGCTACGAGTATCTGCTCGACGAGGGCGTGGACGAGTCCATCGCCCAGTTCTGCCGCAACCATACCGGCGTGGGACTTACGCGCGAGGATGTGGTGCGCCAGGAGCTGCCGTTGCCACCAGCCGACTATGTGCCGATGAATCTCGAGCAGGAAGTGGTGATGTACGCCGACAAGTTCCATAGCAAGTCAGTGCCGCCGAAGTTCCTGCAGGTCGAGGCGTATACGGCCCGAGCCGAGCGATTTGGCGGAGAGAACAAACAGCGATGGCTGGATCTGGTGGCCAAGTATGGCGGGCCGGATATTCCGGCGTTGGCGGAGAAGTATGGGATGCGGATGATTTGAGGCTCTAGGGGTCTCCCCCCCCCAAGTCAGCCTGTCGGCTGACAGCCCCCTCGTCAGAGGGGGCTTATGAAGGTATTTCAGATGGAACGGAGACGGTAGGTGCCGTTGCGGTTGGAGACGATGATCATCTGGTCGTTCTCCAGCACGTTCCAGCCTTCCTGCTTGTAGCCGGAAGAGGAGACCACCACACCGGCGGAGTCGCCGTTGTCGTCGCGCAGCTCACGGTAGCGCATCACACGGTAGTCGGCGGCCTGCTCGCCACGGCCGTACTCATCGTAGATTTCCACGATGCGCGGGCTGGTCTTCTCACGACCGGCGGCGCACAGGGCGATGAGCTGGTCCTCGGACTGAATCATGCAGTTGTAGCTGGACTTCGGGTAGGCTTGGCGCAGTTCGCGCACGGCCTGGGCCACGGCCTCGTCGAGCGAGAAGCCGAAGCCGATGTATTCCAGAATCACCGCGAAGAAGATGGCGGAGTCGGAACGGCCGCCGGTGGAGAGGAACACGCTGTGGTTCACCGGGTATGAGCGGTTGGTGACGATGTTGCGGCCATTGGCGTCCGAGATATCGCCGTTGTGGATGAAGCTCAGGCCGTTCGCATAGAACGGGTGCTGGTTCTCCATGATGAGCGGCAGATTGGAACTTGCCAAGCGCAGGTGCCAGATGGCACCGCGAGACGGTTCGTCGGCCAGCGCCTCAAACGTGCTGTCATGACGGGCCGCGATGGTCGACTTGTAGATTCGGGTGCCGGTTTCCGGGGTGGGTGCGCCACCGTCGCGCACGTGCGGTGCTTCGGCAGGATCGGAAAGCTGGGCTACACCCCAGCCATCATTGTGGATTTCAGACAGTTCACGGAAATCCTCGACATTGTCTTGCCCCAACACAGCGTTGAGACTCAGGTTGAAGCCTGCCGTCGCGTATCCCAGTAATCTGCACATGGTATTTCAACTTACCGAAACCGTGTGGCGACGTGCGGCGACCGTTATAGGCATTCTTTATAGAGCGCATCAGCGCCGCTGCAAACTGGTATGTTATCGCTTCTGTTTGGCGGAGCGCTGAGGCTTGGCGGCGGGTTTGCCGTTCTCGGCCTTGCCCTTATCGCCCTTATCGCCCTGCTCAGCGGGCGCATCGGCGGCAGCGGCCTCAGCGGTCTTCCGCGCCTCGGCCGATACGGCGGCATCGAGCTCCTGTACCAATCGCCCAAGCCCGGACGTGGTGTCCATCGGGTCAGGGACGGCGGCCGGGTCGGCCACTGCACGAGTCGGCGTGGGCGGCGGGAGGGGCTTGGCCGTATCGGTGCGCTTCAGACGCGGTGGGCGGCGGGTGGAGACGAACAGCGGCTGCACCTCGACCAACGGGTTGTAAGGTGCCAGACCGAACCACTTAACCGGCGAGCCGGCCATATGGCGGATTGCGTACTTGGCTTGCAACGACAGGGCACCGCGTGCGGAAACCTTGGATTCCGGCATCAGGGCCTTGTGAATCAGCACGTAACGGATGGTGCCGATGTCCGGATCGGCGTCGACCTTGGGGTAAATCGACTTCTGCTTAGGCAGTTCGCCGGTTTTGGACAGGTCGTGCATGATCTGGTGGATGTACGCCGGGATGGACTGCGAAACCTTGAATCCCAGACGGAAGCGCACGCGGTAGATGTAGTTCGTGCCGAAGTCCTCCACCGAGTATTCACGGGTGAACGGCTCGTCGGTGGTTTCCACGCTGACTGCCCACCAAGCACGGGCGCGCTTGGGGTGGTCGGCGAAGATGGAGAAGAAGATGTCCGTGTCGAGTCGCTTGGTCTCCGAGTCGGAGGTCAGGTACACGATGTTGTCCGCAAAATACGGGATGCGGAAATCACTGTGCAGCTTGTCGAGCGCGGGTAGGAAGTCGTTGGGCCGCATGTGACGGCGTTGCGCACGTTCGAGCTTGGTGCCCTCATTCCACGTGTACATGACGAACAGAATCGCGGCGGTCAGCAGCATGGTGAACCAACCACCATGCAGGAATTTGGCCATAGACGCGATGAAGAACATGGCCTGAATCGCCAAGAACAGCACGGTGAACGCGATGGCACCGACCCGCTTGCCGGAATGCCATAGGTAGACGCCGAGCAACACGGTGGTGGTGATCATCGTAATGGTCAACGCCAGTCCATATGCGGCAGAGATGTGTTCCGAATCCTTGAAGATGGCGAGTACGGCCAGTGTGGAGACGCACAGCACGCCGTTGACCACCGGAATGTACAGCTGGCCACGCGTGCGGGCCGGGTACCGCACCTGCAGATGAGGCATCCAATTGAGGCGGGTGGCTTCGGAGACCATGGTGAACGCGCCGGTAATCAGGGCCTGGGAAGCGATCACGCCGGCCGAAACAGACAGAATCACGGCCAGATAACGTACGTTCGGAGACATCATCTGGAAGAACGGGTTGAGTGACTCCATCGCAGTGTATTGCGGGTTATCGCTATTGGCCAGCATCCACGCACCTTGGCCGAAGTAGTTGAGCACCAGCGCAACCTTGATGAATGGCCAAGTGAAGTAGATGTTGCCGCGCCCCACGTGGCCCATGTCGGAGTACAGCGCCTCGGCACCGGTGGTCGAGAGGAACACGGTGCCCATAAGGGCGATGCCGGCAGCATTGTTCGGGCTGAACAGGAATTTGATGCCGTACACCGGGTTCAGGGCCTCGAACACAGACCAGTCGTTAGAGAGATTCGTGACGCCCACGATGGCGAGGAAGCCGAACCAGACCAGCACCATCGAGCCGAATACTTTGCCGATGCTTTCGGTGCCGCGCGACTGCACGGAGAAGAGAATCACGATGATCACGACGGTGATCATCAGGGTCAGGCTTGGGTTTTCGTCGAACAACCCTTCCAATGGCGGCAGGGTCTGCAAGCCTTCGACTGCGGAACTGATGGAAACCGCCGGGGTAAGTACCGAATCCGCGAGGAATGCCGCGCCGCCGAGCATGGCGGGAATCGCGAGCCATGCGCCGTACTTGCGAATCAACGAGTACAGTGCGAAGATGCCGCCTTCGCCATTGTTGTCGATGCGCATGGCGATGAGCACATATTTGACGGTAGTGATCAGCGTAATCGACCAGAAGACCAGCGACAGCATGCCGAGCACGGCCTCTCGGTCTACGCTGCCAAGCCCTCCCTGACCGGCAAGGAAGGTCTGCGCGGTGTACAAGGGCGAGGTGCCGATGTCGCCGTACACCACGCCGAGCGCCACGATTGCCATGCCCCAGGTGACCTTGTCTGGGCTGGATTGCAGGCGGGCCCACCATCGACCGAGGCCGCCTTTCGACCATGCGCTGGCGATTTTCTCGGCTTCTTTGGTTTCAGCTTCCCTCTGCTTGGCGAGTGCCTCGCGCTCCTCCTTGGTGAGAGTGCGGCGGGACACCTTGGGAGCGTTGGTAAAGGTGTCGGCCCTCAGCAGTGCTTCTTCTTCCTGTCGGGCCTTGGCTTTGGCGGCACCAGACTGGGCTTTCTGGGCCTTTGAGGCTTTTTGGGCACGTGCGGTCCTTTGGTTCGACTCAGCCATACGTTCAGTCCTCCATTGAGGTGGAGATCATCCCCCTCGCTTATGTCAAACACATCATGATAGACCTCGTTCACAATTCTGACAAATTTTACAAGTCAACACATCGTCTCTACACGCGCCGCGACGGCCGCACACCCGGCCCTCACAGTCCGTATACGGCGCGGGCGGTATCGCGGGTGCCGCGCGCCACATCCGCGATGGGCAAGTCGAGCGTATCGGCCATGGCCCGCAAGGTGTAGGGAATCATGTACGGCGCGTTGGTGCGGCCACGATACGGCATGGGCGTCAGATACGGCGCGTCGGTTTCGACCATCGCATGGTCCAGCCCCACAATCCGTAGCGATTCGCGGATACCGTCATTGCCTTTGTAGCTCACGGTGCCGGAGAAGCTCAGATACCAGCCATGTTCGCGCGCGATCTCGGCCATCTCACGGTCGCCGGAATACGAGTGGAATACGGTGCGTTCGGGCGCGCCGTCGGCCAGCAGGGTTTCGATGACCTCGCGATGGGAGTCGCGGTCGTGAATCTGCATGGGCAGGCCCAGTTCCTTGGCCAGGGCAATATGCGCGCGGAAAGCCTCGCGCTGCAGTTCCTTGGCACCTTCGCCGGTGCGGAAGAGGTCCATGCCGGTCTCGCCGATAGCCACCACTTGCTCGGGGTATGTGGTGGCGAGGCGATGTACTTCGGCGAGCGCGTCCTCGAAAGACGTGTCATGGTAAGGCTTGTATTTGAGGGGCAGACCATCCGGCCCCGGCACACCGCGATGCCCGTGGAGCACGGACTCATTGGGGTGTATTGCGAGCGCCGCGTGCACATTACCCGGATGATCGAGGGCCATCTGGACGGCGGTCATCAGGTGCGGCAGCTCGCAACCGCAGTCGATAATACCCCCAATGCCGACAGATTGCGCCTGCGCCAGCAATTGGTCGACGTCGTACACCGGGACTTCGGGCTGTCCCTTCTCCTGCGCCTCATGGCTCATAGCGCGCGCGAAAGGGATTACGGAGGCCACGTGAGTGTGGTTGTCGATGGTCTGGGCATCGTCCGGCAATGCTTCAGGTGCCGGGGCCCAGCTACGGTCGCGATGGTGGTGCTTGCTCATGGTTTCTCAGTGTAGGCTGTTTCTCAGTGTAGGCTACCGCCAGCAACGCTCGTAAGGCAGTCCGGTAAGACGTTCGACTACACGACGGGTATCGTCGGTCACGCCCGCCTGAACTTGCCGTTTCTTGCCACGAGCGCAACATTCCCGGGAGAGTAACGCAACCGGCAAGCGAGACGGTCGCCATCCTGCCGCCTTTTTCTGCATCATCAGCCCATTTTCTGCCTCATTTTGATAAAATATGATGCAGAAAAGTTCGTATGATGCAGAAAATGAGGCAGTATGAGATCATTTGACTACATCGAATCAGGTAAGACGTTGCTCACCCCGCACACCACGAGTTTGCTTGCCGCTATTCACGAGGCAAAAGGGCGTCAAAGCATACAGACAACGATCAGACCGGATATATTGGGGACGCTGGTTGCCGTCGCGCGCATCCAAAGCACAGATGCCTCAAACCGCATCGAAGGTATTTCTACCAGCGATAGCAGGCTCAACGATCTCGTCTCGGAGAAAGTCACACCGCGCAATCGCAATGAAGAAGAAATTGCCGGTTACCGTGACGCGCTATCGGTTATTCACGAAAGCCACGACTATATTCCGATTACCCCGAACGTCATTCTTCAACTGCACCGCGACCTCTTCCGACACACACCACTGACCTTTGCGGGGCATTTCAAGGACAGTGACAACGTCATCATCGAACGAGATGCACACGGGACCAGCACCGTGCGATTCGCCCCACCGTCCGCACTTGTCACACCGGAACTGATCGAACGCGCGTGTTCCGCCTACACGCAAGCAATCCGAGATGGACATACCGATCCATTGCTTGCCATCGCCATGTTCATTCTCGATTTCACCTGCATACATCCGTTCAATGACGGCAATGGCCGTATGAGTCGGCTACTCACGCTCCTGATGCTGTGCCGCAATGGCTATATGGTCGGCAAATACATCAGTATCGAACACCTTATCGAGCAAAGTAAAAGCACTTATTATGAGGCGCTGGCCGCAAGCACCCAAGGCTGGGACGACAACGCCAATGATTATGCGCCATTCACGAACTACCTGCTTGGCATCATACTGTCCGCGTGCAAGGAATTCGACGAACGCATCAATCTCACGGCAGGCGGCAGAGCGCAGGGAGCACCGCGAGTAGCCACCAAGGGAACGCGGATTGAAGCACTGCTTGATCAATCCCTAGTTCCACTCTCCAAGGCCGATATTCTCGCTCGCATGCCCGATACCAGCACCACCACCATTGAGCGCACGCTGAAATCACTGTTGGACTCCGGTACGATCATCAAAATCGGTGCCGGTCGCAGCACCCGCTATGTGAAACGCCGCTAAACGCATCCTTGTGCGCAACATCTCGTCACTCTTCCGGCGCTCCACTGGCCACGCGAATCATCGCGTACTGGGATTCGTAGAGGCGGTAGTACGCGCCCTTGGCGGCGAGCAGCTGCGCGTGCGAGCCGTGCTCGACGATCTGGCCGTGATCGATGTAGAAGATCTCGTCCGCG
>SKEP01001964.1_pt1 | contig 10465 bp, 9 predicted proteins | sample 4826901 | NCBI WGS metagenome assembly SKEP01 (sample SAMN11008806, study PRJNA524170) | human gut metagenome | biome: Human fecal sample; material: Feces; isolation source: fecal sample from pouch patient p4, p43, p49, p54, p55 | host: Homo sapiens | place: Israel: Tel-Aviv | collected 2014-03-20
AATTAAAAGAAGAACAGGAAAAAGATAATTCAATCGTTGAAAGAAAAGCACCAATAGATCAGATCATATCAAAAGATGGAGCAAAGGACAAACAAATCTCTGCAAAGGTAAATATGAAGATGTATAGTGCATTTACCACGATAAATAAACGACAAGGGGTATCAAATAATAGTGCTTTAAATATGTTGATTGCGAATTATGTACGTGAAAATCGGGACATTTTAGAGGATGATGGAATTTATTAAAAATTCAAAATATAATAATCATATAAAAGGTAATACTTTTTATATGATTATTTTTTTTGCCCTATTGCTTTTTATCGAATTAGCTTGTACAATAAATGATAGCAGGGAAAATTGAAACAATCAGATACTGGCAAGCAATTTTGTAATACAGGAAAAGAGGTATGCCAGATGAATGACATACCTCTTTTATCTCAAACCGTTTTCTTTGCTCGATCAGCTTTACCAGAGCTGATTATCCAATGGTGCATTGGGAGTGCGACCATTGAATCATAAACTTCATATCGTCAAAATCAACTTATGATAAGGGAACAAACTTCCCTATAGGTTATTTTAAATCACAAATACGGTTTTTGTCAATATGAAACAGGTATTTGGGTGTGTTAAGGTTACCCCAAAATAGTTGGACAGGGTTTTAAGGTTACTTCTGAATAAAGAAAATCTGGTATCGGCAAGCCTAAATAATAAATTGTCGGGGTAGAACGCTATATCTATTAGTTGTTCTTGACCTAAGGGGTTGAAGAGATTGCAAGACCTCACATGCCTAACCTGTGGGTTCTATTGGTACGAAGTCACAGTACATTGGTTAAAGTAGCATATACGGGGGCGAAAAGGTGAGCCTAGACGTACATAGGGTAGACCTGTACACGGATCCCTATAGATATTATAGGGATCGGAAATGGACAAGCATTGGAAACGATGTGTATTGTGGGCGTGGAATGACCAATATGAAAGTCCATGCGGGAACGAAGAAAACCGCACTCATAGATTGAACTGCTCTGCAAGGAATACGGATACTTCTGAAAAAGTGGATTATTGCAAAGCGGACAGAGTTTCAAAATCAATTCGATAGGGAAACTCTGTCCTGATGCAGAAAGCCGTTGCTTTTCCCCTATGGATTATTTGCCTTCGGCGTGGCTAAAGTCAAGTGATTTTCTAAAGTTTTCAGTTTCTTGGTATATACATAGCATACAAAAAGTAATACTTATTGGGATAATGAAAGGCATGTACTTCTGATTTGAGATACATGCCTTTTGATGTGTTAGTTGGTAGATAGAAGTAAGCAGTTGATATACTCCTTGTCTGCTGAAATAACCTGTAGTTTTGCTCCATACTGTATATCCACTTCATAATAGTGTTCTTCAAAATTTACATTTCCCATGTATTTTACATGAGAGCCTTTTGGAACAAGTATTCTGAATCCCTTAAATTTATTTGGTTTTTGTGGTGATCGTGATCCTCGTAATTCTTTTCCTTTTACAAGGGAAGTTGCTAAGATCCCTTTATCGTATAAGTCGCAGTCTGGAAAGATAGATGCTTCTTCTATTAGGCTTTTTAATACTTCATTGAATACATTGTCCTGAATACCTCTATAAACGATAAGATCTGTGTCTGTAGTATTATTGTTTAACATGTTAATAATGTCTCGTATATAGAGGTCTACATCTTGCATTTTACGATTGCGTAATTGCTTATTTATATTTTCTCCCTCATTTGCAAGTAAATATTCAAGAGAATCCATGCATTGTTTAGGTTCAGCATTAATGTGTTCATGTGCAAAATCAATGGCATTTTCTTCTTTCACAGCCTTTTTGTCCCATTTAGCTCCAATATGGAAAATGTATTCTTTAATTCTGTAATAAATCATTGGTTTCATAGACTAGATCTCCTTTATTTGAAATAGTAGGTCTTTTCGGCTTTTATGTATTTCCCTTTATAGTATACGATAACTGCATCTTCATTTGGCAGATTACCAAAACTTTCAGGCTCATAGATTTTTTCACGTGTTTCAGTGACAGAGATCCCAGACGTTCCGTCTTTTTGGTTCTGTTCTGAATTGCTCACTTTTAGACATTTTTTTGTACCGATTAATCGGCTTGCCCAGTCTCTTGTATCTGGATCCATGATGGATAGAAAACAATGAGCCTTAGTACAATCCATAAGTAACTTACGTCCGGCTGTTCCGTAATGCTTCTCAATCATAGCAAGTGACTGGCAGGATAAGAGAAGAGAGCAGTTATACGCACGTAATAAGGCTGCACTTTGTTCTATGACTGGCATAGCCGGAATTTGTCCAAATTCGTCGATGATATAGGCTATAGGTGGTGTCTGTCCTATTTTACGATATAAAGCGTTAGATAGGAAGTCTTGATAGATCATGGATATAACAGGTGCATAGAGAGACATTTGGTTGGGGTCAAGCTGAATGTATATATCTATGCAGTTTTCCAAGTCATTTGGTGAAATGCAATTGTTATCATTTCGGAGAAGTGTCTGCATAATTTCCGTTCCAAACAAACGCGTGTTCGAGACAAGTTTACTGTACGTTCCCGATACATTCTTCTCATTTTCGCCGTAAAAATGATTGGTATAAGCCTGTGCTGATAAATCAGAAGACTTCATAATCTCAAGTACCCATTTACTATAATTCCCGATCACAATTTGTTGAATGATTTCTGGAAAGCTGATATTTATATTTTGGTTCATTAGATAAAGGCAAATGCCAGTGAAGAAGTCTCTTGCCCCATCTGTAAAATATTTTGAATCAGCTGATCCATCATCAGGTATGATCGTAATAGCAAGATTTTCAAGGAAAATAGCACGATCATTAACACTCATTTTTCGTGCATTTACCAGAGGGTCATAATGTGCACTTTCTTTCCAGTTTATAGTTGAAAAACGCTTTATTTTTCGATAGTTCTTATTTGCAGCGTAGACATCCCCTTTCAAATCAGTTACCAAGCAACTACCTTTTTGTTCAAACTTTCCGGATGCATTTTTCTTCATTCCAAATCGTCTTGAACTTGTAATAATGCAGGCTGTCGTTTTTCCATCACCGGGTGCCCCCCAGATCATTCCAACAACCCCATTGGTGTTTGGCTCAAATGAGAGCAATTTATTTCCAATTTTTCCAAAGATAAGACCGCCGGAATCCTTCCATTTCATAGTAGGAAGATCTTCTACTTTCATGCGTAATGGATCAGCGTCTTGAAAGTAAGTGACTAACTCTTGATAGCTCCGTTTGTAGTGAGTGCTGTCATATCCATATTTGCGACCAGTTTTATAGAGATAGGTTTTATCCCTAATATTTGTGAGAAGCAGTAATATCCATAATCCAAATAAAGCAATTGGAATCACAATATTGTAAATGGTATGAAATAGGCTTTCGTCTGGTATCTTTTGCATATAGCATAAGAGATCAGAAAGTGGTGAGCTGATGATACAAAATCCTATACCGAGTAAAAGGTGAAATAGGATATTATAATATCTCAAAAAATAACGGATTTTTTTTACCATATATGTTCATTCTCCTTATCCATATTCTTTCCCCAATCTGATTGTGTACCCCAAGAATCAGTACCCAAAGTATGTTCCTGATCTACAGAGGAATGAGAATGGAGATTTGTGTTTTCAAGTTCCTTTATTTTCTCTTGTGATTTTTGCAGTTTTGTATTCAATTGTTGTGTCTTTTCTTTCTCCGCAGATAATAAAGTGTCCTTTTCTTTTATTGTATTAAGTAAGGCTTCTTTTTCTGCAAGATGGAGTTTTTCATTTTTTTGTAGTGCCTGTATAACCTGATCGCATTCGAGTAGCAAGGACTTTAACTTTGAAATGGTAGTTTTGGCGTGTTCAATTGTCTGCTTTGATTGAGTGTGATCTGTTTCTACTTCATGTAGTTTTTGTAACAGCTCTTTTCTGTCCCTTTCTAGGTTCTGTATCTGATCTAAAGATAGTCCAGTAGTTTTGCTGATTTCTTTCAAAGATTTCACAGAAATTCCTTTACCAGAAGTTTTACCGGAATAGACAGTAGCTTTTATTCCTGCATCATCAAGCCATTTCTGATATTTAGGATGCCATTGCTTTAATACGGAACGGCGAGTGAGAGCATCGCTACAAAGACGAAATTTGTATCCATCGTGTTTTGTATCTTCAACTGCGGGGACATACATTACATGAAGATGTTTCTGCCCCTCAACGACTGTTTTTCCGTCTTTGAGAACCTGCCCCTCATCGCAGTGACATTCGGCTAGAAATATGGCTCTTTCTCCAAGCGGAAGTGTACTGATGAGATATTTCAGAGATTCCTCAAAGAATGCGCGTTCCTGTTCTGATGGAGTATCAGATGGTAGAGTGAAGATTACCTCATTTGCGAACACGATATTTTTCCGTTTATAATGGAAACATTCGGATGTTATTTTTTTTCTGTATGCTTCAATTTCTTTTGCAGTATTTCCTCTCCGGATCAGACTGTAATTGTACTTCATTTTCTCTGGATTTACCTCTAAATTTGTAGGGCATTTTCCGTCTTTAAATTCACGTATATTATGCTGAATCACTTTCTTGATTCCGGTGTGATATTTTTCAATTCGTGCCAATCATAAATCACCTCTTCTGTATGTAGTTATTTGGCGTCGGCAGTGTTTGGGTTTGAAGCGCATCTGATCCTGTTCTGTTCATTTTCAAAAGTCGCTCCACGCTCCTAATGAAAATTTTGAACCGGATCATACGTGCTTCAAACCCTACAAGCTAGGTTTTCAAGAAAACCATGCCCCTTTCGGGCTGCCTTATGGCAGGTCTCTCCGAGACGCTTAGCTTGCTTTCTTGAGACAACCCATGTTTTCTCATGCAAGACACAACTCTTTCTGGCAGGGCACTGCCGTACCCTACAGTGTTAGAGCAGTCCTTGACAGTCCTGATCTAACACTTACCCTTGCTATCTTCCAACTGGCATTGAGCCACTTGAAAGATAAAAGGAGCTGCGCCCCTTTCGTGGATGCAGAGCATCCACTATCCCGCTTTTCATGCGTTAGTTATCGGATTCCGGATTTTCTACAGAATTGTAATGATTGATAAATTCATTTGTGCAGAATGTATCGAGAAAATCCTGATAATCTGCTTCTGTTTCTAAGCCATAGAAATCAGCAATTTTTTTGATAAAATTGTCTTTAAAAGAGTTGTGGTTTTCCAGAATTTTCCGGATACTTTTTAAGTCCATTCCGAGGTCTGTTTTAACCATTTTATCGAATAATTTTTCAATGATTTTTTCATAGTATTTTAGTTTCTGATTTTCTGCTTCTAAGGCTTCAATCTGATCTGAAATTTTTTTTGCCATTGGTAGAATCCTTTCATCATAAAAAAATGAAATCAGTGATTTTATTGGAAATATTAAGAAGTGATGATTGTAGAAATAAGATTGTCTGATATAATAGCATTGGTCGGTTGTAAAATATCATTTATGGTGTTCTACAATCTAAAGGTGTAATGTTACAGCATTACGCCTTTTATATTTTCTAATATTTCAATATACTTCATTTCTATTTTGTCTTGTAAAAATCTGATAAATCTGTTGTTATGGTCTGGGAACTGATAACACATCTATAAATATATTTTCTCGATCTAATTTCTGAAAATATTGAAAACGATCTTCTGTGCATAGCTCGTAAAAGTATTCTGTATGAACTAATTTGGTTGTTCCATTTTCCGGCTTGTAATACTTGAAACCATAAACAATATGCATAATGTCAGGATCACATACTTTAAAGAATGAAAGTGCTTCATTTCTGTGTAATGCTTCTGCAGGCACTAGAGAAACAGAATACGCCATAAGAAAGGTGAAAAAACTGGCTGGTCTTATCCTTGATGGCTCAAGAGCTTTTTTTAACTCTTCATACAGTTCAGTGCTTATAAGAAGTGACATTTTACAGTTTTTGATTTCATCAGATATTAAATTTTTTACGGAAATGAGAGTGTTTCTTAATGTTTCTAAAGTACCGATTTTTCCATTCAAATATTCTGTAGTTAAAAATTCTAGTTGTTCTGTCATGGAAATACATTGTAGTTCGCATACATTTTTGAAAGATGTTTGCAAACTAGGATAGGTTGAAAATGTTATTCTTTGCTTCATAAATAACCCCTTTCTAATAATTTGTGATACAATACGGTTCGATATGGTATAAAAATACTGTATTTAGTTTAATAAATACCATATGCATATTATATGATATTCAATATAAAATAGCAAGAGATTAAAAATAAAATTATCAAAATGCTTATTACACCATTCCTAGCACCGCCAATCCTGTCGTTGGTCTGCCCCATCCACAGACCACTTGCACCTGACAATTAGTAAATAATTGTCAGGTGCAGTAAGAGGAAAAATAAAATCCCCCTTTGATCGGTTCCCCCAATGGGAACCCCTTTTTTCTCCGGCATTTTTCTGTTCTTTCTTCTGCTACTGCGTTTTCATCTTCTGTCAGCTATGCATCATGCAACATACCAGTTCCGGCACGGATCACAAGTATTGCCCTACGGCGTATCGAGCCTGTAAACAGGCTCTTGCTACTTGCAATCCGCGCCGGAACTGGTAATAGGGTTGCAAGCATACCCGAAAGAAGATGAAAACTCAAAAAGCCAGTAGGAAAGGTAGAAAAATTGCCTACGAAAAATAAAATTAGCACCCCTCAATCAGAATCAAATCTAAAAAGCCAGTTTTGGCAGTAAGCGGAAAGGATGGTAGAAAATGAACGTATATGAGATGGTAACAGAAGTAGAAGCTGACCACTGTTTAGCAGTATCAAAAGGAAATCAGCATCCGAATTTGAATGATTTGACACTTTGGATAGATGAAGATACAGAAATGGATTTCGTAGAAGCAAGTTAAAAGAGAGAGACTACCAAACAGTAGTCTCTCTCTTAGTCTGGGGGAATCTTCCCCCAGACCCCCTGTCCTGTCAGTGGCAGTGAAACAGATTTTGACACAGAGTTATTTCTGCTGTAATTGTTCGATCTGTGCTTGAAGTTTTGCATTTTCACGGTCAAGCTCACGGATTTTTTCATTCATTTCACGTTCTTTTGCAATCAAAGCCTTTTCCTTTTCCAGTTCAGCAGAGGACTGAATCTGTTCGATCTGGTGCTTACATTCTACCTCTTTTGATTTCAAAGCGTCTGTGTATTCTTTCTCTTTTTCTGAAAGTTCATGCCGGAGATTGATAACTGCCGTTTTGTTTTCAAATTCAGATTTTTTCAGATCATCATATCCTGCTAATTGTTCTTTTGCCTTTGAAAGCTCTGTTTGAAGAGTTTCATTATTTTTTCTGGTTTCTGCTGTTAATGCTTCTGATGATGTAGCTTTATCTTCTGCTACTTTTAAATCTTTCAATGCCTGTTCCATAGCTTTAGTGGCTTCATCAGCTTTTTTTTCTGCAATTTCTTTTGCTTCTCTGGCTTCTGCAATTTTTCCAGTAAGCTCTTCTTCGAGTTTATCTTTTAAAGCCTTTATGTTGTCGATTTTAGCCTGATAAGATGCAAGAATTTCTTCCTGACCGCCAACCATAGAAACAAACATAGAACGTATATTAGACAGGCTTGCATCTAATTTTCTTGTATCTATACCGCCCTGTTGCATCTGGTCAGTGTCAATATTGGCTTCTACGATTTCAAATAAGTGCTTTAATGTATCTCCCTTTTTATCTCCCGGCTTCTGTAATTTCTCTAATAATGCATTTCCCTGATTAATAATCTCTTCTGATGCAGATACCGCAAAATTTCCCATAATATTATCTCCTTTCGATTGTTCGGAACTCTCTTTTCTTTCTATATTTATTATATCATACTATAGCGTTAATTACAATTAATACATTAATATTAATTGATTAATTGTAATTAATTTCGCGAAAATAGCATAATATAATTAATTATATGAAATGTAAAATTTTGGATTGGATGGCAAGGAACAGGAGAGCTATTGTTTTAATAGATACAAATAGAATTGGTAACAGGTAGAAAGAGTATCGCATGAAAACGCAACGATTTGTTGAACTATGATAAAACGCAACAAACTGTTGCAATACATAAATGAAGAGATAAGGTGGAATTGTTTATACAATTCTTTCACAGATGGGATATAAGAGGAATTTATGCTAAGAAATTATAGGACACATACGCTGATCAGGATCAAAGGAAAAGAATTGTAGCTGAATTGTTTAAAATCTATTGGATAAACTTCAATTTGTTGTATAGATTTGAATTATGGAATAATCTCTTTAATTTTTATGGGAAACAAAGAGATTGCATGGCAATAATTGACATGATATACTTTTAAACAGAGCAACCGTGTTACAGGGTGGATGACCTCTATTCTTATATTACATAGAATGGGGGTGGTGCTGATGAACAATCATTTTGATTTTAAAGACCTTATGGCTTTTGGAATGTTCATACTTGCATTACTGACATTCGTTTTTACGTTTAGCAGTTGATGTTTTAAGGCATAGAAAAACCACCCCGGAACTTTGGCGAGTTAGGGTGGTGATTCTATAATTACTTTTTCTAACGAGGTCAACCCCTTGTGGGCGGTTGCTCTCTTTTTGTGTCTTAAATATAGCATATCTTATAGTTGAATGCAAGGTGAGAATTTATTTGCAATCATCAAATTTGGATAAGCATATTGATTAATAAGCTACTTTGAATCTATAAGTAATATGCTTATCCGGATTTGATGATTTTACAGAGGTGTGGAGGTGTAGCCTCCACGAGAGGAAGTTTGAATGTTAAATGAAAAGGATTTATGTAAAAAATAAGAAAATCTGTTTGTATAAACGCTTACATTAAATTCTGTTAAACTGTAATCATCATAGGAAAATCGCATCCCTTTAATTCTATTTTTAACAATTTTATCTGCCAATTTTCTTTCATAGTTTTCTTTATTTAGAATAAATAATTTGTTTGCATTGACATAAAGGTCATGTGTGCATGTTGTTTCTGTTGCACTGATCCGACTGAATAAAACAGTCTCTTGTCGTCCAAACTGCAAGTATGTGCATAATATTAATACTAATACTGAAAATAAGATTTCTTTTTTCATAATGCAAATCCTTAAAAAAAAGTGTACTTAAAATAAGTTCGTTTCAAGTATTTTATCATGGTTTGAACGTAAAATAAACTGATGAACTCAAAATGATTAAAAGGGGATTCAGATGGATAAAAACAAGCATTTGGGATTGAGAATAGATGAAGAGACACATGAAAAATTGAAGAGTCTTGCAGAATTTGAAGGACGTTCCATTAATGGGGAGGTACTATTCCTGATCCGGCAGGCAATCATGCAACATGAGAAAAATTATGGAAAAATGAAATAAATAGAAAAAATCCAACAAGTATAAAATAAGTTGGATTTTTTTATTGAAAAAAATAAATAAAAGAAATATAATTATATAAAAAGTATTACTTTTTATATTTTGAAAGGAGCTATTATTCATGAAAGTTATAGCGATTGCAAATCAGAAAGGTGGAGTAGCAAAGACCACGACTACATATAATCTTGCAGTAGCAAAGGCAATGATAGGGAAAAAAGTTTTAATGATTGATCTTGATCCGCAGGCAAGTTTGACAATATGCTGTGGAATGAACCCGGACGATAAAGAATTTGAAAATTATAATGTATGCAAATTATTTGATGGAAAGACAACACCTGCGGAATGTGCTTTTAATGTAGAAAAAACAGAATTAGATAATTTGTACATTATTCCATCAAATATAGATTTGGCAGTTACAGAGACAAAATTAGTTGTTGGAAGAAATAGTGATGTACAATTGCGAAAAGCAGTATTAACATTGAAACCATTTTTTGACTATATCTTTATTGACTGCCCACCTCAGCTCGGCACGCTTCTGATTAACGCATTGGTGGCTGCGGACGAGGTGATTATTCCAGTCAAGACAGAGTATCTGGCATATCGTGGCTTGAAAGCATTGCTCGCAACGATAAGGGATGTGCAAAGTGGAGATGGAGACAGATCATTAAATCCAGATCTAGTACTAACTGGAATTATAGCAACAATGTATAAGAAAAAAATTAATGATAATCAGGATGTATTAGCTATGTTAGAGCAGAAAGCACCAATTCTTGGAATTGTAAAGGACTCCGCAGATGTTAATAGAGCTATTACGGATGGAAAGCCGGTTGTTCTATCAAATAAGAAAGCACCGACAGCAAAAGAATATATGGAAATTGCATTTAAACTATAATGAGAGGATAATGGAATTATGGCAAAGAGAACCAGATTGATAGATACACTTCAAGAAGAAGAAATACAGGAATTAAAAGAAGAACAGGAAAAAGATAATTCAATCGTTGAAAGAAAAGCACCAATAGATCAGATCATATCAAAAGATGGAGCAAAGGACAAACAAATCTCTGCAAAGGTAAATATGAAGATGTATAG
>SKEP01001975.1_pt1 | contig 10422 bp, 8 predicted proteins | sample 4826901 | NCBI WGS metagenome assembly SKEP01 (sample SAMN11008806, study PRJNA524170) | human gut metagenome | biome: Human fecal sample; material: Feces; isolation source: fecal sample from pouch patient p4, p43, p49, p54, p55 | host: Homo sapiens | place: Israel: Tel-Aviv | collected 2014-03-20
ACGGAGAAAATGGAAACGCATGACCTTTTCCCGGAAGATTTCATTGTGGCGCTTCCGACACCCAGCAACTACATCGGACCAACAAGAATTTTTCCGAAGGACGCAGAATTCCATTCGCAATTGGTTTATATAACGGATGCAGGATAGTGCGGTTGGGTGACTCAAGAGAAAGAAAAAAGAGACCTCATCTCGTCAAAAAACTAAATCATAAAAGCATCAAAGAGGGCATTCAAATGAAACAAAATCGAATTTTTGACCAGAATAGTTCTCAAAAAGCACGTTCTTGGCACTATAATATGGACACCAACCGAGCGGAAGCCCAGTTCGCTGATGGCTCTGCCATTGCCATTGACTGCCTTGCCATCGAGGACGAATACGGCAATACCCCGGCACAGCGAGCTGAACTTGATTGGCTACTATACAACAAGCCCTTGGAGTGCGTCCAGCTTGTGCTGAGTGGTGAGATTGAGCATTATCTCTCACTTGGCTGTGACCATGGCAAACTGAAAGACTAACCTCTAAATAGGCCAAACAACCCGCTACTTGCAGTCGCTGCAAATGGCGGGTTGTTTGCTTATTTTAAGTTTTTCCTTTGCTCATAGTAGTGCAAAATCAATGTAGTGCAAAATCAATGGCCCAACGGTCAAAGAAATCACAAATATCAGGCAAATCTACTGGTTTCTTATAAATGTCATTCTAAAATTCAATGGATTTTGCTATTTCTAGCACTTGTTTTTTCGACACGAAAGTCGATTTAACCCTATATTTTATGTACCTCTCGATGATTTCAAGTTTGCCATTTTGGGGGCTTGATTATTGAGAAAATTCTAAATTCCAAAAAGGTCTATCATTTTCATCAATCGCATCGTTATTGAGAATAAGCACTGCACCACCACTTAACAGAGGAGGCAGCTGTAAATAGCTTATATTATTTATTGAGAAAATGAAACGCTATTGCAACAGTTGAATACTGTATATTTTATCAAATTGATACGGATCTGATAGCAACACCTTACCGTTTGATATCACAAGAATGCTTTCGCCTTCTTTAAGATACGACAACTGAAGATTTCCTTTCAAGTAGTTTGATACGCCATAAATTATATAATTGTCATCCGTATCATATAATTGATTTTTTGCAGTCGCATAAATACAATTGTTCTTCAGGTCAACTTCTTCAATTATAAGTTCCGATTTTTTTCTTCCGAATGTATTCGATTGAAATAGAATGCAGAGAACCACTGCCACAAATGCTATGCCAACCATAATCTTCCATTTGCATTTCATTTTATCAACCTCTGTATGAAAGGAACAGCGTATAAAGCGATTGTGTTATTCTCAATGCCCCTGTATAAGAAGTTGGATATGAAGAACCATCAATTGTGCTTCCATCTTTATGGATTCCGATAGCTACATACCCAGCTCCAGAAATATATTCTACAAGAGGACCACCACTAAAGCCACCTGTCAAATCCCAATCGCCCTTGAGATATTTTGAAGTCTGACTTCTAATATACCCAGAAGATTTACACATCCGATATCTCGCATCGGCACCATTTATTTGGCTCGGATAGCCATAAGCATACACCAACTGTGATGATGAATAATTGCTAGACTGCCAATGTAACCCAAGCCATCCCGTTTTCGTTCCTAAATTATTCTTGAGCGTAATAATCGCCCAATCCTCCGAACTTGTTCCAGCAAGATAAGAATCACTAACAATCATCGAACTTGCCGATACATTTTCGCTTCCAAAAGGTTTACTATTATCAGATCGAGCAGGTGCGACATTTACCGACTTAACGTAGGCTTTTTCCTTTATACTGTATAGATTATGTGCTGCTGTTGCAAGTGCATTAGGCCCAATCATAAATCCAGAACCATAATTTGTCCCTCCATTATTGGTCGTTATCTGTAGGCATACCGTACTACAATATGGTGTTGCCGTTGGATTATCAACAACAGTGATATCATTGCTTCCGATAATCGCATACAGATCGGATAGATCAATATCCGAAATCTTTCCATTTGGAAAATAGCCTGCAGTTGTCTCTCCATCCGTGAAGGAATTGGTTTCAACTATAATTTCCTCTATAGATTCTTCTTTTGTATCAAAATCGTATCTATGGTATCTCTCGATATGAGATTTGCTTCCATCACTTTGATTATCTGCAAAAGCAGTCAGCCCAGAGTTAAGCTCCATTGAAGAAAGAGCCACAATCCCACTTGCTTTCAAAAAAATTCTACGAGATATTTTTTCACTAGCTATTTTAATTTTCCTTCTTTACTTTTAGAGTATACACAAGATTTCTTATACATCAGTTGCTCTGCATTGGAAACACCTCCGTAAAATTTTTCATACGTTAGAGCCATCCTTATTTTAGATTTCAACTTTTACTTTCGCAAAAAAATAAATACCACTGATTTTTTATCCAATAGCCGTGCTAAGATTTATCTCTATGGGATTCAACACATGCGTCTGCTGGCACAACCAAGCCCAATTGTTCACTGTAGTAGTAAACAAGTCGTCATAGTTGTTGTCATATGCAAAATCAAATGTGTCATGAACGGTAATCAAGTAATACATTATAGAATTACCAATCATGAAGCCTGTTCCAGAGGTGCTTACCCTATGCAATGCATAGAATAAATCTGCATTATCAGACTTTTGAATTGTAAAAGACCAACTTCCTCCACTAAAATCTTTCAAGCCACTATTAAGTACTTTGTTTTTATAATTATTAAAAACTGTTGTCGTGTTTAACTTGTCAAGCAATGGCGTCGAAGAATCCGTCACACTCTCAGAATAGTCAATATTATATACAGAGAATTCAACCATAAGAGCCGCACATTCATATCCCTTATCCCGTGCAATTTGCGCAGCTGCCAACCATGCAAGCTGTGTATTATTTAACAAATTTCCAGATGCACGTGTTTGATCTTCATCTTTCATCTTATCGATAAACTTATTTAATTCATCTATCGACATTCCCGAAAAATCAACATGATACTTATCATTCATGCTTTGAATAACAGGATTGCTAGCTTTACGGCTGCTTATGTTAGCAGCATAAGACACAGTATTTATCGAAAACAAAAAACACACTGAAAGAATTAATGATACGAACCTCTTCATAACGAACCTCCTTAAATTCTGTACTCTACTATATAAATTGTGTGCTTCTCATCATCCCAGACAACGAGACTAAAATTCACATCTTCAGAATGTAAAAGCAATGTATTCATTTCGGCTTCCGAGCGTAGTTCCTTATGCTGACTATTATCATAAAGAAAAAAATTTCCACTTGCAATTTCAGGAATCACAAAATCTAATCCAAAATATGACGACACATTTTTTAATATAGAAGATATGGTTGGAGAATCATTAATTTTCTCCCATGAATCGAGTTGATGAATAATTTTGGCTGCATCCACATCGTAGTATACCGCTAACATTATCCCATCATTTTGCAATCCGCCATAAGCCTCATATATCAACGATTCAGAGTATGTTGCTTTTCCAATTTTGAATTGTTTCAAATAATCTCGTTTTTCATATTTGCTTTTTCTTCCAAGCATAAAGCCCAAAAGCAAGCACAGTGCGACTATAGCTAGGTATCGGATAACTCGCGTTGGTCTCGCCTTTATAATTACCTCACACCTTTCTAACTTGCTGAAATATATAACAAACTCCACTTATCTACTGGTACTTCCGGTAATGGTTTCGCTCCGTCCATCGGAATAGCTAAAGGTCGCAGAATACTCAAGCCTATAAGATTTTCCGGGCTTAGTGTTAAAGCTACTGCTCACCATGCAGGTTGAGGTCGTGCTGCTGTTTGAGCAGCTACTTACTTTTTGCCATGTTCCAATTGTCCCCTTTTCATAGAGAACGCCTGAAACGCTGATTTTCTTTATAAACATTCTTTCCATGTTCATCCGTACTGGTTCCAAGTACACCATCTGCTTCTCCGACCTTTACGGTTTCGTACACTGTATGCTCATTATCAAACAGGGACTGCTGCCCTGGCTGGATAATTGAGCAACGGACTGTGTAGCTTTCCTCTGTTTCTTTTGACGAGTAAACATGTAAAAAGTTTTCTGCTCGCTCAAATTTCTGCACATCGTCCATTTCAAAGCCGTTCGGCACATAATGGTCGCTGTATCCATCCGGGAGCCACTCCAGCGGTTCGCCATCCACCTGATAAGTCAGCTGCATCTCAATGGGCAGAAATTTTTGAATCATCGTATAGACTGCCCTGCGGAAATCAGCGCTGACCGCAAGAGCACCAACCGTCAGCATTACGAGTGTCAATGCCGCAATTAGTACTCGTTTCAACACTGGGTGGTGCTTTTTCTTCTTTAAGGCCTCTGTCATTCGTTCGTCCCATTGGGACGTATCTGGGTAGATTTCCTCAAACTGCTTTGGCGTTGGAAGCGAATCCAGTTCTCTTTGCGCATCTGCACGAAGTGCCATCATCAAAGCCGCATCAAATGAAATGTCTGTCCGCTCACTCATGGCTGTTCATCTCCTTCCATAATAGTTTTCGTCCTCGAAAGAGCCGTGTTCGTACCACTTCATCCGTTAATCCCAGCGATTTTGCAATCTCACGGTTTGTATATCCCATTGCCAAAAGGCGTAGCGGATCACGGTACATCGGTTTCATTTGGCCAATCAGTTCTGTTAGACGTTCAATGTTATCGGTGCTAACTGCTGCATCATCCGGCACCGGAGCGGCATCTGGTTCGTTTGGGACATCTTCCAGCAATTCTTCTCGTTGTTTGCGAAGCATATCATATGCACGGCTTCTACTACAACTAACGAGATAAGCAGCGAGTTCGTGACAGTTTTCTCGATGAATTTTAGAAAAATTTTTTGCAACGTACAAAAATACCTCTTGTAGCACATCCTCTGCCAGATACGAATCATCCATGATTTTGTAAGCGGTATGGTAAACCAGCCGTTTGTATGTATTGTACACCTCGGTAAAATCTTCTTCAAAGTTTCGATCATCAAGCACACTTAGATATAACGCAAGCAACGCAGTCACCTCTATTCACATTGATTGTGTGTAGTGTACCACGAACCAATAAAAATGTCGAATACAACCAACTTTTGAAAAGGAGCGTGATGCCATTGACCCAACCGAAAACCGATCTCGCCTATCTCCGCAGCGAGAAAGCCAAAGCAGAACAGCAGCTGCGCTACTACCAGCACCGGGAGAAAATCCTTGAACGCCAGATGTCGGAGCTGAACCGGAGAGAGCGTGTGCATCGTCTTTGCACCCGTGCCGGAATGCTGGAAAGTTTTCTGGTCTGTCCGGGAGAACTGACCGACGATCAGGTGATGGAACTGTTGAAGATCTCGTTCCGTCAACCTGAAGTCGTGCTGGCGCTTGCAAAGATGGTGCATGACGTTCACGAACGCAGCAACGTCCAAAACCCTTTAGAATAAAGACCTGCTAATAAAAGTCAAGCCCTAAAATAAGAAAATTCGCCAACCAACCGCTGCCCATGACAAACAGCATTCAAATGCTAGTCAAAACACAGCGAGGGCGACGGAGGGGATAGCAAAGCAAGCCCAGCCAGCCCTCGCAAAATCAGGATAGCATTTGAATGCTTCGGTTTGTCAAGGGTTCGCTGCGCCAGCTAAGTGGTTCTTTGGATTTAGCTCAGGCTCAAGAGGAAATTACGTCCAAAAACAAATATCCATGCTTACTGTGAGCGTTCGGAGTCCATTACAGCTTTCACTTTAGCGTAGTAGATTCGTAAGAACTTGTTGGCCGAAGCCATCATGTAAACTTTGTAGGGCTTTCCCTCTGAGCGCTTTTTGTTCATGAACTGAAAAACAGGTTCATCCTGTGGCTGTGTTTGCAAAATAACAGTCATAATCAGAAAAAGTGTTCTTCGCAAAACTGCTGAACCAACTTTGCTGATTCCTTTGTCATTCCCAACGACCTTGCCAGAGTCGTTTGGCTGCGGCTCAATTCCCGCAAAAGCAATGAGAGATTTCTTGGAGGAAAAGCGGCGGACATCTCCGATTTCGGCCATCAGCTGAGGGCCGAGAGAAGGGCCGACGCCGTACATTTCCATCACGGTGTCAAATTCAGGAAGCTGCTGAGAGAGTCGAAGCATTTCCTGCCGGAATGCAGCAACTGACTGAGATACGGCTTTCAATTGAGCGACCTGTTGCTGGATAAGGAGTTTTGAGGTGGGCGATTTCGGAAGAGAAGCGGAATTAACGGCACAGGCATAGATCTCGTCCGATTTTGAACGAGTGAAAACGTATCCGTGTTTCTGGCACCACTTCAGATATTTTTTGGCAAAAGCATTCGCAGAAAGACTTGAAACGCACTCGCTGTGCCAGAAGTCCCCAATAAAATCGACCCATTTCTCGCACCCATTGTTTTTCACGGGGCTTGAAAACAATTTATTTGCATCTGGAAAGGTCAGGTCAAGAGATGAAATCAGATTATTCTTCAGCATAGTACGAATCGCTACGGCCTGCTGGTATTGGCGATAACAATTTTTCAAAGCCAGCCGGGTATCATCTTCTGGAAGGTACTGCCGCAGCCGTGTCCACTTGTCGAGCGTATAGTTGGCGATTTTAACAGCGTCTTTTTTGTCCGTCTTGACACGTCTTAAACTGTTGTTGTCGTAGTCGTGAATTAGAACAGGGTTGACTACGGAAACAAATAAGCCCGCATCGTGTAAAACGAAAGCAACCGGTTTGTGGTAATTCCCGGTGGCTTCCAGAACAACGCGGGTCTCTCCGTCCAGAGCTTTGAGCTTCTCCGCCAGATCGTGCAGGTTCTGGGCGGTATGTAAAACTTCAAAAGGTTCGAGTACCACTTCTCCGAAGGGGCGCATAACACAAACCATACTCTTCCCTTTGGAAACGTCAATGCCTACTGCGTTCATGATCTTTCCTCCATTTTTTGTATTTGCAACCGGAATCCATCTTTACTCGTTGCCGATTCAATCTATTGGGTGACACGAACGCTCCGCTTGGCGGTGGCTCAACCTGCTTAAAACGAATGCTACAACAAGAGAGATGGCGAACTGTCTTTGTTGCGGGCGTAACTGCCCAGGGCGCAATGCGTCAGCCGATTACTCTCTTATTGTAACTTAGGTACGAGTTGGAATGGAATATGGCTGGCTACCATATCCGGTCCCAACCCTATTGTAATAGGGCGCAATTATACACCGTTCCGGTGAAATTGCGGTCTTGCAGACGGCTCGATGAAATCGAAGCTGGCGTTTGTGCGCCAGCCCGATTCCATCCCAAGGAAAACTGCATTTTCCTTGCGCTGCTTTGCAGCTATCCTTTTGCGGCTCCCGCCCAAGACCGAAGCGCACGGCACTCCGGTCCAAGGCGGCGAGCACAACCGAATACGATTCCAGACCGTTCACAAGAGCAATCTTGCTGGGCGGTCTTTTTGTTTGGGGGGTGATGCCTATTCCGTGTCCGCATTTCAAAATCACCATCGTCAAGCGCAGCCAAGGGCAGTCCGCTGTTGCCGGGGCAGCTTACCAAAGCGGCGAACGGCTGTTCAGCGAGTACGACCAGAAAACAAAATTCTACAACAAGAAGAAAGAGCTTGTCCACGCTGAGATCATGCTGCCGTCCCATGCGCCGCCCAGATATGCAGACCGGGCAACGCTCTGGAACGCAGTGGAAGCCGTGGAGAACCAGTGGAACTCCCAGCTTGCCCGGCGCATCGTGCTGGCGTTCCCGGTAGAGGTGCCGAAAGAGCAGTATCTGAAAATGATTCGGGAATTTTGTCAGGAGCAGTTTGTTTCCAAGGGTATGATTGCTGACTTTGCCATCCATGACAAGGGAGATGGCAACCCACACGCCCACATTCTGCTGACGCTCCGGGCAATGGATGAACACGGCAGGTGGCTTCCAAAAGCCCGAAAGGTTTACGACCTTGACGAGAACGGCGAGCGCATCCAGCTCCCCTCCGGCAACTGGAAGTGTCACAAGGAAAACACAGTGGACTGGAACGACCAGAAGTACGCTGAGGTCTGGCGGCATAGCTGGGAAACCATCACCAACCGCTATTTGGAAGCGGCTGGCCGCCCGGAACGTGTTGACCTGCGCTCCTTTGAGCGGCAGGGCATCCAGCAGATACCGACCGTGCATCTCGGCCCTGCTGCGCACCAGATGGAAAAGCGTGGAGTGGAAACCTTTCTCGGAAACCTGAACCGGGACATTCGTGCAGCCAACAGCCTGATGCAGTCCATCCGCAGCGCCATCCGTGGGCTGCAACGCTGGATTGCAGACCTGAATGAAAAGAAGCAGCTTCTTCTGGACGCTCTGGAAAAAGCGAAGGAGCCCACACTGTCCGATCTGCTGGTGGACTACTTCAATCTCCGCAACGAACAGCGCAGCGATTGGTCTGGCAAGGCAAAACTGAAATGCACTGTCCGAGACTTTGAGGAAGTCAAACGGGCGGTGGACTACCTGAAAACCCATTCTCTGAACACCATCGAGGATTTGGACACTGCAATTTCTAACCTGAACCAGACAGCTGCCCCTCTCCGCAGGCAGTTGAAGCAGAACGAAGACCGTATGCGGGCAATCGCCCAGATCAAGGACGCTGCTGCCGTCCATGCCAAGCTGAAGCCCATCCACGACACCTTTATGAAGAAAAACTTCAAGCTGACCAAGGACGCTTATGCCGCCCAGCACAAGGAGAAACTGGACACCTTCAACAAAGCTGTCCGCACCCTGATGAAACTGAACGGCAGCACAGCGGTAGATTTTTCGGCATTGGATGCCGAATTTTCTGTGCTGCAATCCAGCAGCGCAGAGTTGCGAACCCAACTGGGAACCTTGCAGCCGGACATCTCCGCACTGAAAAATATCCGCAAGTATATCGACATGGTGCTGAATAAACAACAGCTTTCTGCACCGGGCGGTAAGACCTCGGAGAAGGAATCGGTGCTGAAAAAGCTGGAAGAAGCCAAGGCAGCGCAGACCACAAAGAAAACGGAAACGAAGAATCACACACAGGAGCTTTAAGGAGGAAGCAACATGACCTACACCCAAGCCCAGATCGACAAAGCCAATACGGTAGATCTGGAAAAATTTCTCCGGGCACAGGGCGAAACGCTGGTGCGCAGTGGAAAAGAATACCGCTGGAAAGCCCACGACAGCCTGACCGTTTGCGGAAACAAATGGTTTCGGCACAGCCAGAGCAAGGGCGGCTTCCCGGTGGATTTCGTGATGGAATTTTACGGCAAGTCCTTCCCTGAAGCGGTGCAGATGTTGACCGGAGAGCCGGGCGAAGCCCAGCCGGAGGCCGACACCGCCCCCTCTCCGGCGTTTCGTCTGCCGCTGCGGAACGTCACCAACGCCAACATCCTGAACTATCTGACGCAAGAGCGAAAACTCAGTCCCTCGCTGGTGAACTTCTTTATCGCCGCCGGAGATATTTACGAGGACGCCGCTCACCACAACGTGGTCTTTGTGGGGCGGGATGCAGACGGGCATCCCCGCTACGCAAGCAGCCGTGGGATTCGGGAGAAATTTCGGCAGGATGCAGCCGGTGCAGAAAAGGCGTTTGGCTTTGCCCACCGTGGCACTGACAAGCAGTTGCTGGTCTTTGAAGCCTCCATCGACCTGCTGTCCTTCATCGAACTGTTCCCGAAAAATTGGCAGCAGCACAATTATCTGTCGCTGGGCGGGGTGTCGGGCAAGGCGCTGCGGCAGTTTCTCTCGGAACGCCCGGACGTGGAGCGGGTGTTCCTCTGTCTGGATGCCGATAAGGCTGGAGAGGATGCCTGCAAGCGGCTGGCAGCGCTGCTGCCGGACACCGTGAGCGTGACCCGCATCCAGCCCTGCATGAAGGACTGGAACGATGTTCTGGTGCACCGGACAGAGATTCCGAACCGCAATTATTTCAAAAGCATCGTGCTGAAAGAGCCGTCAAAACCGGAAACGGTGAAGATCATCCGCATGAGCGACGTGGAACTGACCCCGGTGGACTGGCTCTGGAAACCGTATCTGCCATTTGGGAAACTAAGCGTGCTGCAGGGCAATCCGGGCGAGGGCAAGACTCATTTTGCCATGCACCTTGCCGCTGCCTGCACCAACGGAAAGCTGCTGCCCAACATGGAGCGCATGGAGCCATTCAACGTGATCTACCAGACAGCAGAGGACGGTCTGGGCGATACGGTCAAGCCCCGCCTGATCGAAGCCGGGGCAGACCTTGACCGGGTGCTGGTCATTGACGACAGCGATGTTCAACTAACGCTCTCCGATGAACGAATTGAAAAAGCCATTATCGAGAACAACGCCCGACTGGTCATCATCGACCCGATCCAGGCGTATCTCGGTGCCGATGTGGACATGAACCGGGCGAACGAGGTGCGCCCCATCTTCATGCGGCTGGGACAGGTAGCGCAGCGAACAGG
>SKEP01001982.1_pt1 | contig 10399 bp, 9 predicted proteins | sample 4826901 | NCBI WGS metagenome assembly SKEP01 (sample SAMN11008806, study PRJNA524170) | human gut metagenome | biome: Human fecal sample; material: Feces; isolation source: fecal sample from pouch patient p4, p43, p49, p54, p55 | host: Homo sapiens | place: Israel: Tel-Aviv | collected 2014-03-20
CTGCTTCGATAGCAGCTTTTGCACCTTCATATGAACCGTGGTCCAAGTGTAAAGCTACAGGAACTGTAATTCCCATTGCATCGTGGATTTCTTTTACCATAGCAGCAACTGTTTTGAAACCACACATGTATTTAGCAGCACCTTCAGATACTCCTAACATAACTGGTGATTTAGCTTCTTCAGCAGCAGCTAAGATAGCTTTTGTCCATTCCAAGTTATTGATGTTGAAAGCACCAATCGCATAGTGCCCTTCGTGAGCTTTGTTGATCATTTCAGTAGCAGATACTAACATTACTCTATTCCTCCTTTAAACATTTCTGTCATAACTATTCTACTCCATAACGCCTAATTTGAAAAGTGAAATTATTAACTAACGACGTGATTTTCCGGATAATTCAACTGGTTTGGACAAAGTACGAATTCTTTCTAGAATTCTTAGACTCGCAATTGTATTATTCGGTTTATTCACAAGACGATACTGCTGTTCTAGTTCTTCCATTGAATAATTTGATGTAAAGTATGTTTTCATTCCTTTATTCATACGCTCATCTAAAACAGGAAGTAAGATTTCATCTCGCGTCCATTGCGTAATACTTTCAGCTCCAATATCATCTAAAACCAAAACATCACTGTAGCGTAAATGGTTCATCACCCTTTGACGATATTCATTATCTGTCATAAACTGTTTCAATTCCTGAATCAATAATGGAACCTGTACAAAAGAAACACTCTTATTATTTTTGGCATAGTAATTACAGATTCCCTTCATTAAATAAGACTTTCCAGTCCCTGGATTTCCATATAAATACACACCTTGATTTAGTGGTATACTACTCACACTTTGGGTATAAGCTGCCATATAATCTTTTTCTTTGGCAGCACTTAAAAAGCAGGCATCATTTAAATCGATTAAATAATCATTTAAAGACATATGAGAGAAGCGAAATTTACTTTGATGAGCCAATTGCTGATCTCGTTTTTGTTCATACTGACAAGAAGCATAATATTCATTCAAGAAACCAGAATCGTCAATTTTTAATTTTGTAGCCTTACCACGAATCTTCTGTACACAATAATCCAATCCTTTACAGTTTCTACATGCGCTCACACTCTTGATCCACTGCAACAAAACGCCACTATTTTCTTCTACAAAAGATGCATCTAAATGATTCTGCTCAAGAAATATTTGAATCCATTCATTCTCTTTTAAACGAGCAATATTCTTTTGTCTTTCCATCATTTGCTCTTCTGAAAGTTTAATATTTAAATTCACTACAACTTACCTTCTTTCAACATCTTTTGAAGTTCTAACATCTCCTGTTGGATTTGCGTATCTGATTTTTCTTCCTTTTGCGTATAGAACTTCTCATCAAGTACAACCTTTTCTTCTTTTTTCTCTCTTTTATTTTCTGTTGGCGCTTGGTTGATAATTTCCAATGCTTTCTTCCTAGAATCCACGCCCAGGCGAACCCAGCTTGCCGCAACTTTTTCAACGTAATTTCTAGAAAATTGTTGATGTGTTTGCTGCAAAGTATATTCAATCAAAGTATTCACAACTTCAACTGAAAGCTGGAATTGTGTGCATAAACGTTCAATCAATGCCTGATCCGATTTCACAACAGGAATACCATTTTGTTTATTCTGCAAGAATTTAACAGGTGGCATCTGATATGGATCTTTACTTGTTTCCATAACCTTACGATTACGCATAACCATCTCTTTTAATTTGTCCAAATCAAATACATGTGTTGAAGGATTAATACTTCTTTGCACGTATCTACGCATATCTTTGGCATCAATTCCATATATTTGTGCCATCTGTGCAATACGATCTAAATTTTCATTAGTTCGATAACGTACCGGAAAAACCCGATCCATCCCTTTGAAGAGTGTCGCAAAATCAAAATCATATTTTTGTTTAATTGTCGGTTTCACCTTTTCGTACGCAATCTCTTTAGATTCGTTCCACGAATCTAAAATTGAAACATCCAAAGGACTTTCTACTTTGGTATATACAGAAGAAATCGTCTTATCTTTATGAAGCATTGCCTTTATTTTATCAAAACGCTTTGATCCTACACTTGCCAAATACAATCTTGAATACGTATCGTGACATAAAAATTTATCTGGTAATAATGGAGCATACAATAAAATCAACATGTCATCTTCATGAACATAGGTTTCAATTAAATGATATTGTTCTAAATAATTTCGTGCCTTATCAAATTGTGAAGCATTTATATTCAACAGTAAATATACGTCTTCTAATTCAACAGAATTTTGAATAGAACCTAAAAATTCATATAGACAAATTGAACTTTTACCCATCAAAGGACCATACAACAAATGCAAAGATTGTCTTTGTTCAACAGATAAATGTTCTATGCAACGCACTTCAATCGCCATGTACCTTCTCCTCTTTTAATGCTTCTTCTATTTGTTTATGCAGCTGTTCTACCGTACCATTATTTTGCAGTACAATATCACTTTTTGCCATCTTCTCTTCCGGATTCATCTGTGATACAAGTCTTGCCAAAGCTTGTTCCCTAGTAAAATTGCGATAGGTTTGTAGGCGCGATAAGGCTATATCTAAATCAGCCACAACGCACCATATTGAATCAAAATGATCTTGTGCAGAAATCTCAAATAAAATTGGCATTTCCACAAAAACAATCGAACTCTCTTGTTCATAAATCCATTTATGCATCTGTTCAAAAATCAAAGGATGCAAGATGGCTTCCACTTGTTTTCTATGTTCTGCCTTAGAAAACATATATGAAGCTAAACTTTCCTTAATGATTTGTCCATTTGAATCCAATTCAACAATGCGCAAATCATTTAATTTCTGATAACCCAAATTTCCCTTTTTTAATAAATCCGTATTGACCTGATCACAATCTAAAACAGGATATTTTTTTCTTAAATATCGAGAAATCTCACTCTTTCCTGAACCCATAGATCCAGTGATTCCTATTACTTTCTTTTTTGACAATTTGGACATAGATAAGTCCCCCTTTGTGATACAGTTAATTTTTTAATAGCATGATGACACACTTTACATTGTGTTTGATCATGTACATTCAAATAGAGTTGAAAACGTCCCGTTACCCCTAAACTTGAGGTATAAGAACGGATGGTTGTTCCACCAAAACGTGTAGCTCCCTGCAAGATTCGCTTTGTCTGAAAAACTATTTTCTCACAATCTTTCTTTGAAAGCTTTGAGGCACGGCTTCTAGGATCTAATCCTGAGGCAAAACATATCTCATCCGCATAAATATTTCCAACACCTGCCATAATCGATTGATCTAACAGGCAGGATTTCAAATTTCGTTTTAACGAATGAACACAGGTATAGAAATACATTCCATTCACTCTTTCATCCATATAATCATATCCAACATTTTTAAAACAAGGATATGCATGAATATCTTCTTTTTTAGGATACAAATACATTCTTCCAAATTTTCTTGTATCATGATACGACATATAGGTTCCACTATTTAATTTAAATACTATATGAATATGTTTATTCTCACAAAGCATATTATAAAGATAAAATTTACCTTCCATTCTTAAGTGAACAACTAGATCATAGTCATCCAGACCAAAAATCAAATATTTTCCAAGTCGATTAAACGAATGGAATGTTTGCCCAATTAATTGATTTTTAAAAGTTTCTACTTCTACATTATCAATAATCTTAGGATAATATATCAATACATCTTCAATTGAAACATCTTTAATTTGTGCTTCCAACGTACTTAATACGGTTTGTACTTCTGGTGCTTCCGGCATTATTTTGCCTCATACCATGACTTTCCAACACTAATACTTGCCTTTAATGGAACCTTTAATTCCATTGCACTTTCCATTGTTTCTTTGACAAGTTTTTGCATCAAGTCCAATTCTTCATCTGGCACTAAGAAAATCAATTCATCATGGATTTGAAGAAGCATTTTTGATTTTACATCGGCATCCTTTAAAGCTTGATCCATTTTCAACATCGCAATCTTGATCAAATCGGCTGCACTACCTTGAATTGGTGCATTCATGGCAGCTCGCTTACCGAATTCTCGTGTCATAAAATTCTTATCGTTGATTTCAGGAATCTCTCTTCTTCTGTGGAATAATGTTTCGACATATCCATGTTCCTTACAGAAATCAATCAATTGATTCATATATTCGTGAATCTGAGGATAACTTTCAAAGTACATTTTCATAAATTCACCCGCTTCTTTTCGTGTGATATTTAATTGTGAAGATAAACCAAATTCAGTTTGTCCATATACAATACCAAAGTTAACTGTCTTGGCAATTCTTCTTTTATGTTCATCTACCTCTTCTGGTGAACACCCAAAAATTAAAGTTGCCGTTTTTGTATGAATATCCAAACCTTCATTAAACGCTTTTATCATGTGATCCTCATTGGCCATATGTGCCAACATTCTTAATTCAATCTGCGAATAATCAGCAGACAATAAGTGATAGCCATCTTCGGCGACAAACGCCTTACGAATTTCTTTACCTAACTCATCCCGAATACTAATATTTTGTAAGTTTGGTTCACTACTTGAAAGTCTTCCAGTTTGTGTCATTGTCTGATTAAAAGAAGTATGAATCTTTTGATCCGAACGAATATGTTTTTTCAAACCATCAATATATGTACTGGATACCTTCGCAATTTTTCGATACTCAAGAATATCATCAATGATTGGATGTTTTCCACGAAGCTTCTCTAATACATCTGCAGATGTTGAACGTTTTTTTCCACCTGAACTTAAGTTCAACTCATCAAATAAGACATTCGCCAATTGTTTTGGTGAATTGATATTAAAAATCATACCTGCATGTGAGTAGATTTTTTGAGCAAGAGCATCCAATTTCTCGTTTAATAAAGCTCCATACTCATCTAAAAAACTTTCTTGAATCGAAATACCTTCTTGTTCCATTGAAAACAAGACATGTGTTAATGGCATTTCAATATCTTCATACAAAGACAATACATTTTCTTCTTTTAAAGAAGCACGAAGCTTATCCTTTTTTTCATATAGTTGCTGAGTCAAACTATGATAGATTGCCTTTTCTCTTTCCAAACTATAAGCAGGCTCCTCTTTTGTCTTCTTAGATACATCATGGAAAGATTCTGGAAGGTGAATTTGAAGTGCTTCTAAGACTGCATCACTATCTGTTGCGGTAGAATTCAATAAGAATCCAGCAATATGTAAGTCATTACTAAAAGTATTCCATTTAAATCCATAGCGATCTAATAGATGCATCATTTCCTTTGTATCCCATGTACTCACTTCTTTTGTTTCCAACAATGTTTTAAAGTTTGTATCCTCTAATGCATGTTCTACTGAAATATAATAAACAGTTTTATCTTTTGAAATCATAAAACCATACAATTTTTGATCTAAATAAGGCTCTTGAGTACATACTGGCATAACCATAACGTCATCCATATTTTCAAATTCAAAATGGTCCACTTCTTTTAAAGGCCATTTTTCCTCTTTAGTCTGTTTCGTACGATTTACCAATGATCGCATTTCATATTTTTCATAGAATGCATTCACATTATCTTGAATTCCTGTAAACTCACAATCGCATAATTCAAATGGCAATTCCATCTTTGTATAAATAGTAGCCAATTCTAAAGACATGAAGGCATTATCTTTATCTTTTTCTAGCTTTTCTTTTAATTTTCCTTTTACTTCATCAATATGAGCATAAACATTTTCTACAGTGGAATATTGATTCAATAAACGCAAGGCTGTCTTTTCACCAACACCGGCTACGCCTGGAATATTATCGGCTGTATCACCCATTAATCCTTTCATATCAATAACTTGACTTGGAGTAATTCCATACGTATCCATTAAATTTTGTTCGTCCATTAGATCCATTTCACTTAAGCCCTTTTTCATCAAAAGAACATGTGTACTTGAATCAATCAACTGTAATAAATCACGATCACTAGTCAGAATTGTAGTTTGAACATCTTTGCAGCATTTGGCCATGCTTCCAATAATGTCATCAGCTTCATAACCTTCTTGTTCATAACGTTTGATTCCAGCCGCATCCAAGTATTCTCTAACAATTGGAAATTGAACAATCAATTCTTCATCCAATGGTTTTCGTGTTCCTTTATACGCTTCAAATTGTTTGTGTCTAAACGTAGGTTTTCCTGCATCCCAAGCCACTAAAATCTTATCTGGTTCAATAATGTCAATTGCCTTGTTCAACATCATCACAAAGCCATAAACCGCATTGGTTGGAATGCCATTGGATGTAGTCATTCTATGTGTATATAACGTTGCATAATATGCACGAAATAGCATGGAGTTTCCATCTAATAATAATAGTTTTTTCATACGCGTACCTCTTTTCTTCTATTTTAACATATATGAAAAGAAGGAAACGAATCCCTGACTCATTTCCTTCGAATATTTTGCATTTTCAACTTTTCCATCCGCTTAAATCGAATATCTTTGATTGTCGCATATCGCATGAATACTGTAATAATATAGATCAACACGAATATAGCCACACCATTAAAAATCAATGTCAAAGCTTCAACGTGAATAAACCATTTCACAAAGCTCATTGTGAGATATCCGAAGATCTTTGCGCCAAAAAAACAAATTAAATCATTCGCAAACATCATTAGGAATACAATACCAAATTGTACCCAGTGATCTTGATCCATCGCTTCTTGAAAAAAGCCAATAGCCCAGCCAAACAAGCCAAACAAAAGCATCTTAACAAGCCAGTCTGAAGTAAAAAACATTCCCACACAAAGGCCACATAAACAAGCATATAGAAACCGATTTAAACTTCTTTCATGAAACACTACTAATAGACATCCACAAAAACATAGATGGCTAACTAAAGATAGTGAGGAATATGTAAAATCAACGCCAAACAAAGAAGCAATCAATTGATCTAACATAGCTAAAATGGCTAAGAAAATAAATGAATAACGTTCCTTATTTATCATTTACTCTCCTCTTTTCCAATCACAAGACAATAGTCAAAACTTTTCATATTGGATACAGGTGATACATAGACAGTTGAAATAATGGAGTCATCATTTAAAGATACATCTTTTACTTCACCTATCAAAATTCCACTCGGATAATTTCCACCCTTACCACTTGTCGCAACTTTTTGTCCTTTTGTGACAATCGCATCATTGTCAAATAAAGATACTCGATATGCCTTTTTTTCTGTATCATACGATTGTAAAACACCTTCTACACTTGTACCATCTTCCAAAGACATCTTTATCGCAATATCATTACTTAAATGTTGGCTTGTCAACAATTGTACAGTGCTCGTCATTGTTTGAACACTTTCTACCAAACCAATGGCACCATCACTTGTTGCCACAAGCATATTCTTTTCTACCCCTTGTTTTTTGCCAGCTGAAATTGTCACTGTCTGCAACCACGAATCACTTGAACGTTCTAAAACTGATACACTGATTGTTTTAGCATCCCCAAATCCGCCTTTCATTTCAAGCAACCCTTCAAGTTGTTTATTTTTATTTCTTTCATCTTCATATGCCGTCTGATAATTCTTTTGTTCTGCCAATTGTTTTGACAAATATTCATTATCATCATAAGCATGCCAAAGATTCGCAAAATCATTAACTGCATTTCCGATTGAAGACAGCGGATATTGAATTAATCCATATTTTAAGTATGTCCATGCACTATATCCAATATTCGTGATGGAGTTTTGTCTTAAGCCAAACATTGCACATGCTAGTATACATAAAACGACAATTGTCGTAAGTAATCTTTTTTGAATTCGAGTAAATTTACGCATAATATCCCCCAAACTAACTTATATTATAGCGATAAAGCCTCCTTCTTTCAATCGAGATATTTATGCTCTTTAAACAAATAATATTGATTTTGTCCTACAATAATGTGATCAATTAAATTCACTCCCATTGTCATTGCGACATGAACCATTTTATAGGTTACCTCAAAATCTGCTTTGGATGGTGTACAATCACCAGAAGGATGATTATGGGCAATCAAAACGGAGTTTGCGTTTTGAAGAAAAGCCTCTTTAAACACTTCTCTAGGATGTACTACACTTTCATTCAAGGTTCCCTTAAACAAAACACGATGAGAAATGAGTTTACTTTTAGTATCTAAATACAGAGCAATAAAACATTCTTGTGGCAAAGAGCCATACTCAAATTCAAACCATTCAATCACATCTTCAGGTCTCATAATGGAGGCATGATATACCTTTGATCTAATGACACGTTTACTGAGTTCCACACTTGCCAGAAGCTGTAAAGCTTTAACTTCTCGTATTCCTTGAATCTGCATCAATGTATTTACATGCATTGACATTAATTTTGATAAACCTTCACTTTCTTTCAATACATCGGATGCAATTTCGAATACGGAACGATTTTTATTCCCGCTTTGAAGAATCAAGGCAACCAACTCTAAATCGCTCAAAGATTCTAAGCCATAGCGTAGCGCTTTTTCTCGTGGGCGCTGTTCCACTTCCATCTCTTTTACCTTCATATACTCTTATACGAAAAAAAATACACTTTTTTTAATTTATTTTACTTTTTTGCTTGCAAAGTACAGAATCACATGGTATATTATTTAAGCGTCAAGCAAACATGGCGGTTGTGGTGAAGTTGGTTAACACAGCGGATTGTGGCTCCGTCACGCGCGCGTTCGAATCGCGTCAGCCGCCCCACTAAGATTTTTAAGCTTCGAGAGATCGAAGCTTTTTTATTTACTTTTTTTAAATTTATTTGTATATTAGGAACATGAAAAAATTATTACTCATACTTTTAAGTCTTACATTATGCGCGTGTCAAGCACCAACAAAGAGTACAACTTCGACTTCAAAAAAAGCTTGTGATGTAACAAGCGAAGAAGAAAAGTGCAACGAAAAAGACAATACAAATTTTAATGAAATTAACTTTGATGAAGCCATTCAATACTTCACTCAAGAAAAATCGGGTGTTTTATATTTCGGATTTTCAAGTTGTCCTTGGTGCAAAGAAGCTAAACCCATTTTAAAGAACGTCGCAAAAGACAATGGAATCGACATCCAATATGTAAAAGTAAGAGACGAAGAAAAGAATCGTCTTTATACAGATGAGCAAAAAGCGATTATTGAACCATATATCCAAGATTATATGTCAAATAACGATGAAGGTATTCTAACCTTATATGTTCCTCTAGCGTTGGTTGTAAAGAATGGAAAAGTCATTGATGGACATGAAGGAACATTAGAAAGTCATGATGCGACCGAAAGAAAAATGACAAACGATGAAAAAGAGCAACTAACAAAAATCTATACAAAATTAATGAGTGAAGCAAAATAAACTAGCTTCACTCATTTTATTTTCTTCGTATTTTGACTTGATCATCCAAATTCAAATGTCCAATCAATAAACTAGAGTTCACATCATGCATCTTATAGTTTGATACAATTTGTTTGGAATCAAAATTGGCGTAGCAATATTTGCATCCGTGTAAACATGAATTATAAGCACCAACATCCACCATATTCACACAATGGCAGTCCCTTGCCTTCCACTCTTTAAAAAGCTTGCCCGTTCTTTCAAAAGCATATTTAATACTGATGCAGCAATCCTTTTCATCACCAATATGATATTTATTTTCCATACAACTAACAATCTTCATATCATTCTTTTCAAAAGCTTCTTTTAACTTAAGATATTCCTCATTAGAGGGTTCATGATAATCCAAATGATTATTTCGAACATTTTTATAATCATCCACAAAAGAGACAATTATTTTAGATACATATCCTTTTAACATTGTGCATAATTTATTAAAGGCACGAACATGATAATCAACATTATATTTGGAATTCAAAAGAATTGGATCATATCGCACACATACATTTTCTTTTCCTAGATAAGAAGACAGTTTTTGAACACACGCAATGATTTCTCCTTTATCAGGTACTTGAGGTTCCATATCTTTAAAGTATCCAGTGATGGTGACTTGTAACTGAATGGGCACAGAAAATACATGTATTGTATCAAGCAATGGCAATAGAATTTTTGTACAAAATACAATCATATCTACATCAGATACAAAGATACGACTGACAAGTTTTGGATTAAAAGGATTTCTTACATCAAAATATCCTTCATTCCAGCGGTTCACAAACCAATCCATATAATATGCTACAATATCTGTTCTTCCACTCGCATTAATAATCATAGTTTTATTAAACTAAGAAACAAAATAATAGTCAATATAAAAAAAAGTCATCCTAAGATGACTTAAATTTCTAAATGGCGGTCCAGATGGGACTCGAACCCACGATCTCCTCCGTGACAGGGAGGCATGTTAACCACTACACCACTGGACCATAATTT
>SKEP01001991.1_pt1 | contig 10378 bp, 9 predicted proteins | sample 4826901 | NCBI WGS metagenome assembly SKEP01 (sample SAMN11008806, study PRJNA524170) | human gut metagenome | biome: Human fecal sample; material: Feces; isolation source: fecal sample from pouch patient p4, p43, p49, p54, p55 | host: Homo sapiens | place: Israel: Tel-Aviv | collected 2014-03-20
ATTTTTTATTTATCAATATCCTCAAACGCTTCCTTCACCTTATCCATAAACCCTTTTTTCTTCTTCGGCTGTTCTGCGGTATTCTCACCATCGGCTGCTTTTGCTTCTGCTGCCGGGCGGTTTCCGCAGGCTTCGTCGAAGGCGCGGAGGGCTTCTTTTGCTTTCTCATTCAGTTTCGTCGGAGTCTGGACTACGAGTGTTACGTAGTGATCACCGCGCACATTGCTGTTGCGAAGGGACGGAACACCTTTTCCCTTCAGACGGATCTTCGTATCGGTCTGGGTTCCCGGTTTTACAGTGTAGAGAACGTCTCCGTCAACGGTGCTGATCTTCACATCGCCGCCGAGTGCTGCCTGGGCAAACGTAATCGGTGCAGTGGAGAAAATGTTCATATCCTGTCTCTGGAAGATCGGATGACGGGTTACCTGAACCTCGACAAGCAGATCTCCTCTCGGTCCGCCGTTTACACCCGGCTCACCTTTTTCACGGATCCGGATGCTCTGTCCATCGTCGATTCCGGCCGGAATGTTGACCTGAATGCGTTTTCTGCTGGATGTATAGCCCGTGCCGTGGCATGCGGTACATTTATCGCGAATGATCTTTCCGGTTCCGTTACAATCCGGACAGGTCGTCACGTTTCTCACAGAACCGAACATGGTCTGCTGTGTGTACGTAATCTGACCAGTTCCGTTACATTTGGAGCATGTCTCCGGTGAAGTTCCTGGTTTTGCGCCGGTTCCGTGGCACGTTGTACAGGTATCCTTCAGGTTGATCTCGAGCTCTTTCTGGCATCCGAAAACAGCTTCCTCAAACGTAATGTGGACAACAGCGCGGAGGTTTGCTCCCTTCATCGGTCCATTGTTTGCTCTTCTTCTGCTTCCGCCGCCACCGAACAGGTCGCCGAAAATATCGCCGAAGATATCACCCATATCTCCGCCGCCAAAGTCGAAGCCGCCGAATCCGCCGGCTCCTGCGCCGCCACCGCCGTTTTCAAATGCAGCGTGGCCAAACTGATCGTACTGACGCCGTTTGTCCGGATCACTCAGCACGCCATAGGCTTCTGTCGCCTCTTTAAATTTTGCCTCGGCCTCTTTGTCGCCCGGGTTCATATCCGGATGATACTTTTTTGCCAGTTTACGGTATGCTTTTTTCAAGGTTGCATCGTCCGCTCCGCGGTCTACACCAAGCACCTCATAATAATCTCTTTTTTCTGCCATTTATGTTCACCTTTTTCATTTCTGTTTCGCAAAATACTGTTTCAGCATCTGTTTATGCCCAAACATATTTTACTATAACACATGTCAAAGGACAATGCCAGTACTTCCGCAAAAGCAAACGGCTGTCCTGTCCATCGACATAAATACAGGGGGCGGAATCGGATCCGTCCCCCGTAAATACCAGCCTCACAGGGCCCTTCCTGTATCTTATTTATTGTTTCAACTCACAGTCGGTATTTCACCGGGTCTGATTTGTTAAACCTCTTTGTAGTCAGCGTCTACAACGTCGTCATCCTGTCCGCCTGCTGCTCCGGCATTTCCCATATCCGGGCCTGCACCTGCTGTTCCGGCACCAGCGCCTGCTGCTCCGCCCTGCTGCTCATACAGTTTTGCAAACAGTTTCTGAGCGCTTGTCATCAGTTTTTCCTGAGCTGCTTTCAGATCAGCTACCTGTGCATCGGTCATTTCTTCCGGATTGCATTTTGCAATGAGATCTTTCAGTGCGTTCAGGTCAGCTTCTACTGCTGTTTTGTCGTTTGCATCAAGCTTGTCGCCGACTTCCTCGATTGCTTTCTCGGTCTGGAATACCATGGAGTCTGCATCGTTTCTTGCGTCGATTGCTTCTTTTCGTTTCTTATCCTGAGCCTCGAACTCAGCAGCTTCTTTGACTGCTTTGTCGATCTCGCTGTCGGACATGTTAGAGCCTGCGGTGATGGTGATGTGCTGCTCTTTTCCTGTTCCCAGGTCTTTTGCAGATACATTTACGATACCGTTGGCATCGATATCAAAGGTAACCTCGATCTGCGGAACGCCTCTTCTTGCTGGCGGAATTCCATCCAGACGGAACTGGCCGAGGGATTTGTTGTCTTTCGCGAACTGACGCTCACCCTGTACTACGTTGATATCTACTGCTGTCTGGTTATCTGCTGCTGTTGAGAAGATCTGGCTCTTCTTGGTCGGGATTGTGGTGTTACGCTCGATCAGACGAGTTGCAATACCTCCCATGGTCTCGATGGACAGAGACAGCGGAGTTACATCCAGAAGAAGGATATCGCCTGCGCCGGCGTCTCCTGCAAGTTTACCACCCTGTACGGAAGCACCAAGTGCTACGCACTCATCCGGGTTCAGGCTCTTGCTCGGCTCGTGTCCGGTCAGCTGTCTTACTTTATCCTGTACCGCCGGGATACGGGTAGATCCGCCTACCAGAAGGACTTTGGAAAGCTCGGATGCCTGAAGGCCTGCATCAGAAAGTGCTCTCTGTACCGGCTCTGCGGTTTTCTCTACCAGGTCGTGGGTCAGCTCATCGAATTTAGCCTTTGTCAGGTTCATATCAAGATGTTTCGGGCCATCTGCTGTTGCAGTGATGAACGGCAGGTTGATGTTGGTTGTAGTAGCGCTGGAAAGCTCTTTCTTTGCTTTCTCTGCTGCTTCTCTGATTCTCTGCAGAGCCATTTTATCATTGGAAAGATCTACGCCTTCCTGTTTCTTGAACTCAGCAAGGATATAATCTGTTACTTTCTGGTCGAAGTCATCGCCGCCCAGACGGTTGTTTCCTGCTGTGGAAAGAACTTCGATAACACCGTCACCGATCTCGATGATGGAAACATCGAAAGTACCGCCGCCAAGGTCGTATACCATGATCTTCTGCTCATTTTCGTTGTCCAGTCCGTATGCCAGAGCTGCTGCGGTAGGCTCGTTGATGATACGTTTTACATCAAGACCTGCGATTTTACCGGCATCTTTGGTTGCCTGACGCTGTGCGTCATTGAAGTAAGCCGGAACTGTGATAACTGCTTCTGTTACTTTCTCACCAAGGTAGTTCTCTGCATCACCTTTCAGTTTCTGAAGAATCATAGCGGAGATCTCCTGCGGAGAGTATTTCTTTCCTTCGATGTCTACTTTATAGTCAGTACCCATCTCACGTTTGATAGAACGGATGGTTCTGTCTGCGTTTGTTACAGCCTGACGTTTTGCCGGCTCGCCGACCAGACGGTCACCTGTTTTTGTGAATGCTACGATAGATGGAGTTGTTCTTTCACCCTCTGCGTTTGCGATAACGGTTGGTTTTCCACCTTCCATAACGGCTACACAGCTGTTTGTTGTTCCTAAGTCAATACCAATAATTTTGCCCATTGTTGTTTCCTCCTCAATGAATTATGCTAAAAAATGGTTTAATTTCTATTTATTTATCTTCAAGGCTTAATTAGCCACCTTGACCATACTGTGACGGACTACGGAGCCTTTGTACATGTAGCCCTTCAGGAACTCTTCTACGACGATGTTCTCGCCGGCTTCCTCATCCTCCACATGCATCACCGCGTTGTGCAGGTTCGGATCGAATTCCTTTCCAACGGCCTCGATCACGGTTACACCGAGTTCATCGAGTGCTGTGGTAAACTGTTTGTATACTTTATTCATGCCGTCTGCGAACGGATCTTCCTCCGGGTTTTCCACCGTTGCAAGTCCGCGCTCGAAGCTGTCAACAACCGGAAGAATCTTCTCGATGATGTCTTTTGCTCCAATGGCATACATATTTGCTTTTTCTTTTTCGGTGCGTTTGCGGAAGTTATCGAACTCTGCCATCTGACGGGTCAGACGGTCAGTCAGCTCTTCGATTTTCTCATCTTTTTTATCTTTTTTCTTTTTGAAGAACTTTCGTTCTTTGCCATCCTCAGCAGTTTCTTCTGCAGCTTCCGCTTCTTTTGCCTCTGCTGCTTTCTTTGCTTCTTCCTGCTCCGCAGCCGGTTCGGTTTCCGGCAGATCGGTCTCTGCTCCGGTTTCTTTTTCCATCTCGCGTGTAGGTTCTTCCATGGTTTCCTCTTTCTTTCTATTTTCTTCGCTCACTGATCATTCCACCTTTCTACTCACCTGTGTCCGGCTTTTTGAAGACGGCGTCCAGTTGAACTTTTAATGTTTTCAGGTTATCTACCACATTTTCGTAATCCATCCGCTTTGGTCCCACGATACCGATTGTTCCGCGCATACCGTTTCCCATATCGTATGTGGTGGTGACCACGCTGCAGTCCCGTAAGGGTTCCATCGAAGATTCATTTCCGATGTATACCTGAATACCGGTATTTTCCTCTCCGTCCTGCTCCTCGGCAGCTCCTTTGATCATATCGACCAGTTTCTGCCGTTCCTCGAATGTGGAGATCAGCTGGCTGGCTTTGCTGCTGTCGGAAAGCTCAGGGTACTTGAAAATGTTGGTTGCGCCGCTGGTGTACACCGGCACATCTTCTTCGCTGACTGCGATGGCTTCCGCTACGGTATCGACCACTTTGCTGATGATGCCGGAGTGGATGCCTGCCTGCTCTTTCATCTTCTTGATCATGCCAAGATTGATTTCTTCAATGGTCAGGCCATTGAGCTGTGTGTTCAGAAGCAGGTTCAGCTTTAATATCTGTTCATCGTTGATGGTCTCGTCTAGGTCGATCATCTGGTTTTTCACCAGGTTGCCTTCTACGACGATGACGGCCAGGAGCTGCTCTTCATTGACTTTTGAGAGCTGGATGAATTTCACTTTATTTCTGTGATATTCCGGTCCTGTAATCAACGTTGCATAGTTGGTAGATGAAGCGAGGACTTTGACAACCTGCTGCAGAACTTTTTCCATTCGGTCTGTTTTTTCAATGACCATGTTTTTGATGTCTGCAACTTCCTGTTCTTTTTCCCGCATCAGCTCATCTACATAGAGGCGGTAGCCTTTATCGGAAGGAATGCGTCCTGCGGAAGTGTGGGGCTGTAAGATGTAACCCATCTCTTCCAGATCGGACATTTCATTCCGGATTGTGGCGGAGCTTAAATTCAAATCCGTGTATTTGGAAATCGTTCTTGAGCCGACCGGCTCGCCCGTTTCCAGATACGTCTGGATGATCGCTTTTAATATTTTTCTTTTTCTTTCATCCAATTCTGTATCCACTAAGATAAGCTCCTTCCTGTTGTATAGTCCTGTTAGCACTCGTTTCAGTGGAGTGCTAACATCTATGCTCTTAAGATAGCACTCTGCCTTTTGTTTGTCAACACCTTTTCCCGGTTTTTCTATGAAGAAATTGTGAAAAAAGTATAAACCGTTTTCTTTCTGAAAAGGAATCTGACTTTTCTTTTTTATTGCATTCTACTGTTTCAAAGGCGCTATAGCCGTATGGTAGGATTCTGCCATTTCGATACGACCATTTAGTAGCATTTTCTCAGAGGTGATGAATCATGAAATATCAGAGACTGGAGGATCTGCGCACGGACCGCGATCTGACGATCCGCCAGGTTGCCGACTATCTCGGCTGCAACCGCGATGTGTATACCCGATATGAAAAAGGCGTCCGGCAGCTGCCGATCTCCATTGCCATCCGTCTGGCGGAGCTGTATCAGGTCAGTCTGGATTATCTGGTCGGCATCAGCGATGAGAAGCGGCCGTATGGATCCTGACTTTCCGGTGTCTCCGCCGCAGCAAAAGCAGGAGGACAGTTTTTCTTCTCCCTGTCCTCCCTGTTTTGCTTTTTCGTTTACAGATTCTGCAGATATTCCATCATCCGCGTTTCGCTGAGTTTCCATCCGTCCGGCTCCCCGCAGAGATACAGCGTAAAATGCCCGCACGGGACTCCGTTTTCCAGGTGGATGCCGGTATACAGTTCTACAATGAGGAGTTCTTCTGCTTTTTCTTCATATATATTAGTGATCTGATAGATGCGCTCTCCCTTTTCGTCCACCGGCCATTCTTTCTTCAGCACATCCCTCAGACGGCTCTCCCGCCCCTGCGCTTCGCATTCTTCCTCCCGGCTGATCATTTTTTCAAACGCTTCCGGCGTCTCCATCCGTTCCACTATATTCTGGACAAAATCTTCTATTTCTATTCTTTCTGCTTTTCCCATTCGTTCCCCCATTTCTGCCGTACATATTTTTCTGTTTTCTGCACAGGCTGTCTTCACCCGCCGTTTCTCTCTCCCGCCCCATTCTCCAATTTGCGACCATATGATCTGATTTAACTTTGTTCATCCAACCGTTTGGTAGTATGGGTTTGAATCTGAAAGGATGGTACAACGTATGAAATACCAGAGAATTGAAGATATGCGGATCGATCAGGATCTCACCATCAAAGAGATTTCTGCCCTGCTCGAATGCAACCGCGACGTCTATTCCCGCTACGAAAAAGGAATCCGCGACATCCCGATCGACTATGTGATCCGGCTTGCACGGTTCTATGACTGCTCGGTCGACTATCTGCTGAGTGTCTCCAGTAAAAAGAGAAAATTCGGCGATTAATTTTTTTATTGTTGTCTTTTTTATTTTTGTGTTTTTCGTTTTGATACGACCGTTTGGTCGTATTTTATATTATAATGGTATTCTTATTTTGCGTCAATTCTGAACAAGAAGGAATCAAAATCGGACGCAAAAAAGCGTGCCGGAAAGTTTTCTGTCGCTTTTCCGGCACGCTTTTTTTCATGCTCTTTTCTTCTTTTTTATTTCTGATTTTTTATTCTTCCATGTCATCCAGGCTCTTCTTCAGTGTGATCATTTTGTCACGCAGCTCGGCGGCCATTTCGAAGTTGAGTTCGGCGGCAGCGGCTTTCATCTGTTTCTGTACCTGGCCGATCAGTTTTTCCAGTTCTTCGCGGCTCATGGACTCCGGGTCTTTTTCCATCTTTTCTTCTGTCTTTGCCACTTCTTTCGAAATGCTGATGAGATCGCGGACGGCTTTTTTGATGGTGGTCGGAGTGATGCCGTGTTCTTTGTTGTAGGCTTCCTGCAGGGCACGGCGGCGCTTCGTCTCGTCGATTGCGAGGCGCATGGAATCGGTCATCACATCGGCGTACATGATAACATGGCCCTCGCTGTTTCGTGCGGCACGGCCGATGGTCTGGATCAGGGAGGTTTCGGAACGCAGGAAACCTTCTTTATCGGCATCCAGGATCGCCACGAGTGTGATTTCCGGGATGTCGAGACCCTCACGCAGAAGGTTGATGCCGACGAGCACATCGAAGACATCGAGACGCATATCACGGATGATCTCGGTCCGTTCCAGGGTGTCGATATCGGAGTGCAGGTAGCGCACGCGGATGCCGGCCTCTTTCATATAGTCGGTCAGATCCTCTGCCATACGCTTCGTCAGCGTCGTCACGAGAACTTTGTTGTGTTTTTCAGTTTCTTTCTTTACTTCCGAAATCAGATCGTCGATCTGTCCCTCCACCGGGCGCACCTCGACATCCGGGTCGAGAAGGCCGGTCGGGCGGATGATCTGTTCGGCGCGCAGCAGCTCGTGGTCTGCCTCGTAGTCGCCCGGCGTGGCAGATACGAAGAGGATCTGATCGATCCGGTCCTCGAACTCGCCGAAGTTCAACGGGCGGTTGTCTTTTGCGGACGGCAGACGGAATCCATAGTCCACCAGCGTCGATTTCCGCGACTGGTCGCCGGCATACATGCTGCGGATCTGCGGAACAGTCTTATGCGACTCATCCACAATGATGAGGAAATCATCTCCGAAATAGTCCATCAGTGTGTAGGGCGGCTCGCCTGGCTTTAATCCGGAGAGGTAACGCGAATAGTTTTCGATGCCGGAACAGATGCCGGTTTCTTTGAGCATCTCAATATCAAAATTGGTCCGCTCCTCGATGCGCTGGGCCTCGATCAGTTTTCCCTCGTGCTTGAAGAACTTCACCTGCTCTTCCATATCCTTTTCAATCTCGCCTGTTGCTTTCAGGATCGTGTCCATCGGCACAACGTAGTGGGAGGCAGGAAAGATTGCGATGTGGTTCAGTTCACATAAGATTTCACCCGTCAGCGTATCGATCTGCACCAGACGGTCAATCTCATCCCCGAAGAACTCGACGCGCACCGCCTTGTCCGTCTCCTCCGCCGGAAAAATCTCCAATACATCACCGCGCACGCGGAACGTACCGCGGTGGAAATCCATATCATTCCGGTCATACTGAATATCAATCAACTGCCGGATCACATCGTCCCGGTCCTTTTCCATTCCCGGGCGGAGCGAAATAATCATCTCCATGTAGTCCTTCGGGCTTCCGATTCCATAGATACACGAAACACTGGAAACCACAATGACATCGTTCCGCTCACTCAGTGCAGAAGTCGCGGAAAGCCGCAGCTTATCAATCTCATCGTTCCGCGCAGAGTCCTTCGCAATATACGTATCCGAAGACGGCACGTAAGCCTCCGGCTGGTAGTAGTCGTAGTAGGAGACAAAATATTCTACTGCATTCTCAGGGAAGAATTCCTTAAACTCACCGTACAGCTGTGCTGCAAGTGTTTTATTGTGCGCTATGATCAAGGTTGGCTTATTTAACTGTGCAATAACATTTGCCATGGTAAAGGTCTTGCCGGAACCTGTAACGCCCAGCAAAGTCTCGCATTGATTGCCTTCTTGAAAGCCTTTGACCAGTTTTTCGATTGCCTGGGGCTGGTCGCCTGTAGGCTGGTATTCGGAGTGTAATTTGAATATTTGTTGTGAATTCTGCAAAAAAGCACCTCCTGGTTTTTATATCAAAAAAGTTCGTCTATCAGTCAGAAATTCGTCGAAGCACATTCTCTGATTTTAGCCGAATATGCCTCTCGACGAATTCTGTTCACCACCCGATATTTTATAGACTGATAAAAAGTAGCAAAACTAACGTGGACGAATTAACACTCAAATGTAAGAGATATTATATCATGGAAATTTAAAATTGTATATATGATACGAACATTAGTTCTTCAAAAATTCATTTACATTTATCATTGTATCCAGAACAATTTCCGTATCCAGCTCCTTCTTTTCCGGTAATACTTCTTCCATATAAGAAAGCAATTCCGGCGGAATCTCCTCAGCTATAATATTTCCATTGTGGTATGTGGAGCATCCGTTGCGCTTATTAGAATAATATACTTTTACATAAAATATCCCTCAGGGCTTCAAACCCTGAGGGGCATCCTCGTTCATTTCAATTTTCCTTTTGTTTTTCAAGCTGTTCCATACAATATTTTTCTGCCAGAATTATAAATTCATCTGCAACTGAAATCTGCCGTTCTGATTCTTCTTTACTTGCAATATAAAAATCATCATAATCGCTGGCATGGCGAATCTCTTCTGCCTGTCCGATTTTCCTTCCCATTTCTCTTGGAAACACTGATGTTTTCACATAATCCTTATTGAAGTTAGCCACAGCATCCTTATGCCTTTTATATGCTTTACCGCTTACAGCATGTACTGCCTTAATTGCATGAAAAATAGAATAGTATGCCCTGTTATTGGCTCCTTTATAATCGTGAACCTCACATGACTAAAGTCACGTGCTTCAGACCGCTTTAGGCGGCAGACAAAATATCGGCGGATACGCCTGTTTCTTAGATCTTGCGCGGATACGCGCTTCTTCCATGCCGGATACGGCAGGTCTCCACATAACAGGTAGTCCACGGTATATCTGCCTGTGTTTATGCTGCTTTTCGCAGTTCCATTTCTGAAATTAAGTCTCTCAAATCCGCATAAACACATGAGGTTCTACGCTTTACTGCAGGAACTTTTGCCTCCAGCAAAGACCTTTCCGTTTCCGGTAAGGGTTTTAAAATTTCACGAATAAAATATCTTGCTCCAATATTGTACGATGCAGATAAATCACAATTATATCTCTTTCCATTCTGAAAGGTACACAGACGGTGATCCTGTATATCACGGTCAATTTTTCCAGATCCGTCAAACGCAAGCCTGCTCGTGTTCCATGCACAGATTCGGGAAATTCGGATTCCTTTTCTATGTGCCTGCTGTCCGCATCGTTTCTGGATATCCCGTTTTCTCCACATCTGCAGTTTCTGCTTTTTCTTCCCGGAAAGTTTTCCTTTCATTTCCAGATATTCGAAAACAATCACATCTGCCCTATTTTCTGATGCATAGAAAACGATTTCCCTGGCAATCTTTTTACCAAGTTCTGTATTCAGACGTTTTGCATATGCCCATCTTCCCTGCACCTGACGCGATCCATGTTCCCGCTGAAATCTTCGGATCCGTCCCAGCACACGGTACATCCGGTCTTTGTCACTGGGAAAGTTAATAAACTTTCTCCCCAGGATAGTTCCGTCTGGACGCATGATGGTACAGACTGCATCCGTATTGATGCCGAGATCCACACTGCAGATCGTTTGTTCTTTGACAGGTGTCCGGCTTAAAGATACCTCTTCCG
>SKEP01000543.1_pt1 | contig 10361 bp, 9 predicted proteins | sample 4826901 | NCBI WGS metagenome assembly SKEP01 (sample SAMN11008806, study PRJNA524170) | human gut metagenome | biome: Human fecal sample; material: Feces; isolation source: fecal sample from pouch patient p4, p43, p49, p54, p55 | host: Homo sapiens | place: Israel: Tel-Aviv | collected 2014-03-20
GATACTTCTGCACCTGCTGCTGCAGTGACTGGTTCGCGGTGGCAATATTCTTCTGGGCTTCCAGAATCGGCTGCAGATTCAGCTGACCGTCGCCTGAGCTGAGCTGTGCGCTCTTCAGCGTGGAAAGCACGTTCATAAACTGCGGCACCGAATCACTGACCAGCGAATCCACCACCGAAGTCATACCCTGCACAGTGGTGATGTCGTCGCCGTACACCGGCGCCTTCGAAGCGATGTTCCACAGCGTGCCGTGCGCAATCTCGTTCGCAGCCGCGGTCTCGGTCTTTGCCTGGCTGATCTGCTGCCTCACCGTATCGAGGTTGTCGAGGTTACCGAGGTCGGTCACACCGCCCAGCAGCTGCATCGCCTGTTCCTCATGCGCCTTTACCTGCTTGGCTTCGGAATACAGCTTCAAACCGAAGAATCCGCTCACGCCTAGCAGCACCACAAGTAGCGCCAGAATCAACACCACCCACGGCCAGATGCGGTGCCTTCTGCGTGGAATACTTTGTTGCGTGACTTGCCCTATGAACGCTCATACTAACTCCCAAACTGATCTTATTGACTTGTAACCTCTTGCAATAACCAACCGCCTATTATGCCCCGGTCTTGTGCACAAAGCGTGTTCGCCCCCGCTTCTGCACATATTCCGAACCGACTGGACCACCCCTGGGTATAGCGTATTGGGGTGCTTTGAGAGGCTGCTCGGCCAAGCACGCGAAGACGACGGTCGCCGAATACATCGAATACGCATTGATATGCGAGGCGCATGTATCACTGAACAGATACGCCACCGACACCGCCAAGGCAACAGGCCGGGCAACAGAAGTGGGGTAGTGCGTGACTGGAGCTCAGGGAATCAAGAATCGTCGCGGCGAACTGCAGCGGGTGCTGAGCCGCGAGGAATCATATGTAGACGGCAAACTCAGCCGGGCGGCGTTCATCTCCATCGCGATATTGACCTTTATTACCTTCGTGGGCAACTTCACGCAGCTGCAGCTGAGTTCCGCGCTGCCGATTATCGTTTCCGAATTCCACATCTCCGTAACCACCGGGCAGTGGCTCACCTCCGTGTTCCAGCTGGTCATGGGCGTCATGGTGCCGCTGACCGCGTTCCTGACCCGTCGTTTCTCCACCCGCCAGATTGTAATCTGCTCGATGGCGGTGTTCACGGTCGGCTCCCTGCTGGCATGGTTGGGGCCAAACTTCGTATGGGTGCTGGTCGGGCGCGTGCTCGAAGCTGCCGGCACGGGCGTGATGTGGCCGGTGCTGCAGATCACGGTGTTTTCCATCTACCCGCTGTCCCGACGCGGCTTTGCTATGGGCACCGTGGGCATGGCCATGAGCGTGGCTCCGGCAATCGGACCCACCTTGGGCGGATGGCAGACCGATGCCAACGGCTGGCGTTCAATATTCCTGACCATGACCATCATTGGCGTAATCTCGCTGCTGGCGGCCATGTTCGGACTGCATAATTTCGGTTCGCATGACCCGTCTGCCCGCGCGGACTTTTTCTCGGTGAGCCTGTCGGTGATTGGCTTTGGCGGGCTGATGTTCGGCTTCACCAATTCGGAGGCCTACGGGTTCGCCGCACCGGTAACGTGGGGGCCCATGGCAGTGGGCCTGATTGGCATTGTCTGGTTCGTGCTGCGTAACCTGCGCGCCGGCAAGCGCTATCGTGAGGCCGTAGCCAAGGACAAGTCGGCACTCCCCCAGCCGCCGCTGCTGGACTTGGAAGTGCTGAAGAACCGTTCGTTCACCGTCGGCACCATTACCGCGTCGCTGGCATTTTTCGCCTTCAGTTCGATTCTGGTCATCATGCCGCTCTACATCCAGACCGACCGTGGGTATTCTGCCACGATGAGTGGTCTGATCATGTTGCCGGGCGCTATCGGTCAGTGCATCTCCCAGTTCTTCGGCGGCCGTGCGATGGATCGATTCGGCGCACGACCCGTGGCTTTGTTCGGTTCGATTGTGTTGACCCTTGGTACCTTGGGCATGTCGCTGGTGGCGATGGATACGTGGATCTGGTGGGTATCGATCTGCCAGTTCATCCGTCAGATCGGCATGGGTTTCCTGCTGATGCCGATTACCACGTGGTCCCTGAATTGCCTGAACGGGCCGAGCGAAGTGTCCGCCGGATCATCGGTGACGAATACCGCGCGTCAGATTGCGGGCGCTGTGGGCGCACCCGTGTTGGTGATTCTGATGGAAACGTTTGCCGCTTTGCATAAGCAGGGCGGCGCCTCCGCCGTCGCCGCTTCGATTTTTGGCATTCAATGGGCGCTGCGCATCTCCGCAATGATCTGTCTGGCAATGGTGTTGATGGTGTTCTTCGGCGTCAAGGGCGACGGTGCCGGTCGTACGCGAGACATTATTTCCCTGCGCGCGCTGCGCGAACGGCGTGCGCGGCGTATGGCTGCGAACTGACGGCAGATCCAACCATTCTCAACATAATAAGAAGCCCCGGTTTCCAACACCGGGGCTTCTTATTATGTTGTGCTATCGCAGGATTTCAGCTGGAGTCTATTACGCCCTGCCCATCAGCGTCAGGACAATCAGCAGCAGGTTGAGCGCCACAATCAGTGCCACGACGATCATGAAGATCACGTGCTTGACGGTTCCATCAGCCCACTTGCCCATGAGTTCCTTGTCATGCGTGTATCGCATCAGCGGAATCACGGCGAACGGGATGCCGATGGAAAGCACCACCTGGCCGATGACCAGCGCCTGAGTCGGGTCCTTGGCGAACCACAGCACAATCAGTGCCGGCACCAGCGTGACCACGCGGCAGGCCCACATCGGGGCGTTGACGTGCAGCAGACCGTGCATGATTTCCGAGCCGGCGTACGTGCCAACCGATGTGGAGCTCAGCGACGAAGCCAGCAGGCCGATGGAGAAGATCGTGCCGATCACCGGGCCGAGCACCTGCGTGATCGCCCGCTGTGCGCCGTCGATGGAGTCCGTGCCAGACATGCCATGCAGCGAGTTGGCGGCGAGCACCAGCATCGCCAGATTCACGGTGCCGGCCAGCAACAGCGCCCAGGCCACATCGATTTTCGAGCCTCTCAGCTGCGTTTTGATCGACGGCTTTTCGCCGCCTGCGTAATGGTCGTTCACCAGCGTGGAGTGCAGGTAGATGGCGTGCGGCATCACGGTGGCGCCCAGAATCGAGGCGGCCATCAACACCGAGTCGGCGCCTTGGAAGCGTGGAATCATGCCTTTGACCACTTCGCCGGGGTTCGGCGGGGCTACGAACAGGCCTGCGATGAAGCCGAATGTGATAATCAGCAGCATCACGATGATGATGCGCTCGAATGTGGTCTGTGTCTTGCCGCCTTGGAACCACAGCATCACCGTGGAGATTACGCCAATCGCCAAACCGCCGATGAACAGTGGAAATCCGAACAGCAGGTTCAGGGCGATGGCGCCGCCGATCACCTCGGCCAGATCGGTGGCGATGGCGATGACCTCGGCCTGCATGAAGAACATGAAACGGCCGGCATCGCTCATACGCTCGCCCAGCAGTTCCGGCAGGGATTTGTTGGTCACGATGCCGAGTTTGGCGGACTGATACTGGATAAGCACGCTCATGGCATTGGCGAGCACCAGCACCCATACCAACAGGTAGCCGTACCTCGCACCGGAGGTGATGTTGGCCGCCACATTACCAGGATCGACGTAGGCCACGGCCGCCACGAACGCGGGGCCAAGGATGCTGGCCAGCGCATGGTCATGCGGCTTTTTCTTGTTGTTCGCCCCTGCTCCGGTCCCGGTTCCGACTCCGGCAAGCTGGCGTTCCTTCTCGATTTCCGGTGTTTCCTGTTCGATGTCTGCCACAGCGTTCGTCATAGCGGTTGCCGCAGTGGCATCTGCTTCGGTGTGTGTTACCGCCATATCGTTTGTACCTGTTCCCTTCATACCGCGCACAGTTATAGCGCAGGCATGTTTCCCGAGTCAACAGACGGACAATCTGCGGACGATTGATGGATGACCGGCGGACCGGCAGCTGGCATTTCCCGCCATCTCGCTCATGAAATGTGAAAAACCGCCGAAAACTCGCTCATGAAATGTGCCAGACGGTAGAAAACTCGCTCATGAAAGTGTAAAATCATTGATATAGCAGTAATTCGGAAAGGGGCTCCTCATGTATCTCAAACGCAAAGCCGATGCCTATCTCAATGCATGGAAATCCGACCCGAATCGCTCCCCGCTAATCATCAAGGGCCCTCGTCAAGTAGGCAAGACAGAGACTATCGATTACTTTGCCGCACACAACTACCGTTCGGTAGTGGAAATCAACTTCGTTGAGGAACCGAAATATCGCGCAATCACTGCGGACGGTTATGGCGCGAATACCATCGTCCGCAATATTTCCCTGATCGACCCAGCCAAAAAGTTCATTCCGGGCGATACGCTCATCTTTTTCGACGAAATCCAGGCCCATCCTGATATCGCCACTGCACTGAAGTTCTTTAAAATCGACGGCAAATATGATGTGATTTGCAGCGGTTCAATGTTGGGCATCAGCTATAAGCAAATCGAAAGCAATAGCGTGGGATATAAGACCGACTACGAAATGCGATCGTTGGACTTCGAAGAATTTCTGTGGGCTCGCGGATACGATGAGGCCGTCATCGAAAGCATGTTCACCCACCTGTGTGATGCTACGCCATTCTCTGAAGTGGAAATGAACGTCTTCTCCACGGCATTTATGGATTACTGCGTGCTTGGCGGCATGCCTGCGGTTGTCGCCTCCCATATACGCACTGGCACGTTCGAGGGAACACTGCAATTGCAGCGCCAGCTTATTTTGGACTACCAGGAGGATATCCGCAAATACGCGCAAGGACCCGATCAGGCACGAATTCTCAACGTGTTCAACCATATTCCCGTGCAACTCGCCAAGGAAAACAAGAAGTTCCAAATCAGCAAGGTTGCCAGCGGAGCGCGTTTCAAAGACTATCGAGGATGCGTGGAATGGCTTGAAACCTCGGGAATGGTGAATATCTGCCGATGTATGTCCTATCCTGAACTGCCGTTGAAAGGCAATTATGACGAAAACAAGTTCAAGATATATTTCGGCGATACCGGTCTGTTCGTAGCGATGCTTGACGACGAGGCCAGTGATGATCTGCGGGCCAATCGTAATCTTGGTGTCTATAAGGGTGCTATGTACGAGAGCATCGTCTCTGAAGCGCTACGGAAATCCGGCTATGACCTGTACTACTACAAAAAAGAGGATTCCACACTGGAACAGGATTTCTTCGTCCGCACGCGCGAATGGCTGGTGCCGGTGGAGGTGAAATCGAAAAAAGGCACCGCCAAATCCATGCGGACGCTAATCGCTTCGGATTCTTATCCGGAAATTCAGTTCGGCGTGAAACTATCCGCCGGCAATATCGGTAGTAGCGAACACGTGTTCACCGCACCATACTTCACCACATTTTTGCTCCGACGGCTCCTGCGCGCTTATGACGAGGGGCAGGCACCTATGCTCAACAATCCTGAGCGGTAGCCCCTATTCGTCTGCGGGCACGGCCTGGCCCGGGCAGGTGTGGAGGACGGCGAGCATGGCGTCCTTTTCTTGGGAGGTGACGGTGAGCTGGTACTTGTCTTTGACGCCAATCTGGCGGGCCACGTAGTCGCAACGGTAGTCGGCGTTGGTGGGTAGCCAGTAGACGGCGGAAGCCGAACCCTTCTCCTGATTGGCCGGGCCGTCGACGGCCAGCAGGTTGTAGGGGTCATTGCCGAATTCATGGCGTTTGGCAGTGGACCAGTCGTGCGCACCGGATTGCCAAGCGTTTTCAAGGGCCACCACATGGTCGATCTGCACTTTGGCGCTGGTGGCGCGGCCACGTACAAAATGGATGATCTGAGCGGTGTACGGATCGGCCAGTGTGCCGGACTCGACCACACAGGAACCGGCGTATTTGTAGGTGATGTCCGTGAGATCACGGGCGAGCACGTCGTCGCGTACGTCGCAGCCATTGCCGTCGACGTCGGTGGTGCGGAAACCGAAGGAATCGCGGTCGTAGCCGGAGGAGCTTTGGTTGTCGTCTACGGCGAGCGCGTTCAAAGTGTCGGCGGCTGAACCGGTGGCAGTGTAGCCACCTGTGATTTTGGCCGCGTCGGAACTGACCTGCGGCAGTAGCAGGCCGATGGTCACGCCGATTGCTGCGGCGAGAACGATGAGAATCAGCACGCGCTCCAGCGGTCCAGAGGCGTTGAAACGACGGCGGAAGTGGGCGTTACGACGTGCCATCAATCACGCATAGGTGAAGGTGAGGGGGTCGTGGCCGGCGCGGGTGGGGCCGTCGAGGGCGTCGATGGCAGCGTGTTCATCGGCGGTCAGGGCGAAGCCGAACAGGTTGAGATTCTCCTTCTGGCGGTCAGCATGCACGGACTTGGGGATGATGATCGTGCCGTTTTCGATGTGCCAACGCAGAATCACCTGGGCCGGGCTGACCTCATGGGCGGCGGCGATCTTCTCGATGGTGCCGTCGCCGGCGTTGAGGTCGGCGCCACGCGCCATCGGCGAGTAGGCCTCCACGGCGATGCCGTGCTCCTTGCAGAACGCCACCACTTCGCGCTGCTGCCACGTGGGGTGCAGCTCAATCTGATTGACGGCCGGCCATGCGCCGGTCTCCTCGTGCAGACGCTTCAGATCGGCGGGCATGAAGTTGCATACGCCGAGCGTGCGTGCCATGCCTTCGTCGCGCAGCTTGACGAACGCCTTCCAGGTGTCGGTGCTGCGCCAGTCGAACGGCGTGGGCCAATGGATCATGTACATGTCCACGTAATCGAGCTGGAGGAGTTTCAGGGAGTTGTCGAATGCCTTGAGCGCGGAATCGTAGCCCTGCTGGGAGTCGCGCAGCTTGGTGGTGACCCACAGGGTCTCGCGCTTGGCTCCCTTGTTGTATCCGGAAGCGGCGAGCGCACGACCCACGCCGGCCTCGTTGTTGTAGCCGGCCGCACCATCGATATGGCGGTAGCCGGCTTCCAACGCGGATTCGACGACGGGGACCACACCCTCATCGTCGATACGTAGCACGCCGAGACCGACTTGCGGAATGGAATGACCGTCTTTCAAGGCGATGTCCGGCACGTTGGCGGGGTTGATGTGTCCGTTGGTCATGATGTGCGATGCTCCTTTATTGCTGCGACTACACGCCACTGTACACGGTTATGTGGGTGATGTGCGGCCGGTGTGCAGGGAGCGTGCGGGTAAACGGCATGATTATGACCGGCCTTCCATGTGGGAAAGCCGGTCATAATCATGACAACATCACGCTCTACTCCTGCGACCGGGGCCTCGTCCCATTGTTCCCGGACGCGAATTTGCCTCCAACCACAATGATGCCCAGCGCCATTGCGGAGCCCCTCTTCCCCTCCTCTGGGCACGAATTTGTCCCGGTGAAAACGTCAATCGATTGACGTTTCTACCGGGACAGAAATCGTTGTCCCGGTACGCAATTTCGGCCCATTTTTGAGAACCGGGACAAACCAATTTTCAAAGTCCACATACCCCGACAAGCAGAATCGGCGGAATACCGTCAATCCCGAGATCGACATGTTGTCCCGGTTCGCACATAAAACGATTGACGCTCGTATCGGGGCAACGAGAATTGTCCCGGTACGCGAAAAACGCCCGTTTTTTCAAACCGGGACAATGATTTCTGTCCCGGTATTAACATCAATCGATTGATGCGCGAACCGGGACAGAATCGCATCGCTACGCCGAGACAGCCGCATCTGGCAGACGACAGCCGACAGCCAGCAACTGGCAACCGCATCATAATGCCGAGTCAGTCCTTATCAGGAGCGCTTACGACGCAAAGCAAACGAGACCCCGCCGGCTGCACCGAGAACGACGACCGCAAGACCCACGGCAGTCACCGCGCTGCCGGTATTGCTCAGCACGCCAGTGGCCTTGTTGCCATTCGCACCGTTGGTCTTATCGCCATCGCCATCATTGTCGCCGATATTGTTCACGGCCTCGGCGACCGCGCGAATCTCATCGGCCTGGCCTTGCGGGCTGATGTCGTATTTCTTGAGGTTATCGGCGGTTACTTTACTGGGCACTGTGTTGGAATCGTCGTCGCTATCATCCAAGGTGTATGCCCACGACGTTTCCGCCATGGAACACCGGCAACAACGTGCTCACGCGGCATGGCGTGTACTGGCGACAGTCACCACGGCGACCCCGCCATGGAACGTGGCACAACCATGCGGGGGACGCTCTATGTGCATTCAGTCATGCTGCCGATGCTCTTTAACTTGCATATCCACGAGGGCGGCACGAGGCAATTCGTCCGCCTTTACCCGTACATCCATGGGGCGGCGAAAATCCCATGGGGCGGTAACTTGCCCATGGGGCGGTCGGTAAAATTTTACCTTCCGCAGAATAAAGCCATTTTCAGCCACCGCCCCATGAGGAATTCACCGCCCCATGGGCCAATCACCACCCCATGAAACAGCTCATTCGCACAGCAACACTATTTGCCGAGCAACACCCGCTTGGCGAGTTCGGGACCGTATTCCGCCAATGCGGAATCTTCCGACGCGATGCTGGCGTGGCCACCATTATGCTCACCATTGTCACCAACACCAACACCATCGTCGTTACCACCACCATCGCCAGCCGTCGCAAGATTCTCAGTGAGCTTGGCGACCAGACGCGCATGGGCCTTTTCGTCGATCTTCACGAAAATCGCGAACACAATCAGGCCAAGCACAATGCACACCAGCGGAATCATGAAGGCGAAGGTCTTGAAGATGGTGATGTCCTTGGCCGTCATGTCGGCGGCGGTGGCGGAACCGATCATGCCGGCGGCCACGGCCACGAAGCCGACGAAGCCGTTGGAGAATGCGCCGGCGATCTTGTCGAGCATCGGACGCACGGACAGCGTCACGGCTTCGTTGCGTTTGCCTGTTTTCAGCTGGCCGTATTCAATGGAGTCCTCAAGGCACACGATCACGGTCATCTGAATCTGGGTCTGCGGCAGGTAGAACAGCACTAGTGCCACCAGCAGCAGCGGTATATTCGTGGAGGCGACAATCAGCAGCAGGTAGGCCACGACCATCACGGACATGCCGATGAGGAACAGATAACGGCGGGGCACCCACCTAGTGATGACCGGGAACAGTACCGACATAATCAGACCGCACGCAATAGGGATGACGCCGGTGACCGGGAAAAGGTCCATGCGACCAATCACGTATTTGAACAGGTAGACCATCACGCCACCGGTGGCCACGTTGGCGACGGCGTAGAACACATAAGACAAAGCGGTCCACATGAGCTGGTCGTTGTGAATCAGGGCGCGGAACGCTTCAATCGGGTTACCGTTCTCCTGGGCCTTGGTGCGCAGCGTGCTCTGTTTTTCCTTGACACCGAACACTACACTCAGAGCCGTGAGAGCGCCGAGCAGGGCCACGATGATGATGAACGCGGTCCAACCATTCTGGTTCTGCTGGCCGGCATCGAAGCTGAAGAAGGTGACGATGGGCATCACGGCGATAGTCAGACCGTTGTACCCGAGCGATCCGGTGAAGGTGCCGGCTGCGGTGTAGATGCCGCGCTGATGGGAGTCGGAAGAGATGGAGGGGATCATTCCCCAGTAGGAGATATCGCGCAGGGAGTAGAACACATCGAGCACCACGAACACCACCACGAACAGGACGATGAACAGCGTGGTGTTGACGTTGACCAAGCCGAACAGGCCAGTGTAGACCATGACGATCAGCACGGCGGACACCAGACCGCCGATGAGCTGCCAAGGGCGGAATCGCCCGAGTTTGGTGGTGGTGTTATCCACCAGGTTGCCCAGCAGCGGGTCCACGAAGATTTCCGCGATACGAATGATCACGATCAGCGAGGTGATGATGCCGATGAGCTTGCCCGCCACGGCCTTGTCCACTCCGGAGAACAGCGAGTTGGTCACATAGACCACGAAGTAGGTGCTTAGCGCGTTGTAGAACGCCGACTGGCCGAAGTTGCCGAGCGCGTAGGCCACAAGTCGCGCGGGAGCAATGGCCTCTTTCTCATCATGATGGGATTGCGTAGACGATTCAGTTGATGCCGTCATCAGATACATTCCTCCAGATTCCATGTACGCATATCAGCGATGTTGCGGCAATTCACACATCGCGCGTGCGATACACCGGTAAACCAAAAAATAATATACACCAGACCGTAGAGAAAACACACATAAAGTTGCTACTTAAGCACAGAAATTAACAAAAAGTCACTAAACGATTGAACGGCGTCTCTTATCGTGGGGGGGGAGATGCACGAACTCGGAGCGGAGTGAACGGCTACCTCCGATGACACATGGGGCCCCTCACACGAGTGACAA
>SKEP01002017.1_pt1 | contig 10313 bp, 10 predicted proteins | sample 4826901 | NCBI WGS metagenome assembly SKEP01 (sample SAMN11008806, study PRJNA524170) | human gut metagenome | biome: Human fecal sample; material: Feces; isolation source: fecal sample from pouch patient p4, p43, p49, p54, p55 | host: Homo sapiens | place: Israel: Tel-Aviv | collected 2014-03-20
CGCAACCTCTCGACGTGCGCTTTAAGCTGTATGACGCCCGCGGGGTGGTGGACGTCAGCTATAAGGGCATTTTGCCGGACCTGTTTCGTGAAGGGCAGGGCGTGGTGGCCCAGGGCGTGCTGGACGGCGAGCGGCATATTACCGCCCAGCAGGTGCTGGCCAAACATGATGAAAATTACACGCCGCCGGAGGTGAAAAACGCCATGACGCCGGAGAAAACGGGGACGCAGCCATGATGCCGGAGCTGGGCAACTTTTTATTGTGTCTGGCGGCGGGGCTGGCGCTGCTCCTGAGCGTCTATCCCCTGTGGGGCGCGGCGCGGCAGGATCGGCGGCTGATGGCCCTGGCGCGGCCGCTGGCCTGTGGGCTATTCGCCTGTATCGGCGGCGCCTTCCTGCTGCTGGTGCACGCCTTTGTGGTCAATGACTTTACCGTCCGCTACGTGGCGGAAAACTCCAACAGCGCGCTGCCGGTGTGGTATCGGGTAGCGGCGACCTGGGGGGCGCACGAGGGCTCGCTGCTGCTGTGGGTTCTGCTGCTCAGCGTCTGGACCTTCGCCGTCGCCATCTTCAGCCGCCGGATGCCGCTCGACGCCGTCGCCCGGGTGCTGGCGGTGATGGGGATGATCGCCTTTGGGTTCCTGCTGTTTATCCTCTTGACCTCCAACCCGTTCAGCCGCGGCCTGCCGCAGTACCCCATTGATGGCCGCGACCTCAATCCGCTGCTGCAGGATATCGGCATGATTTTCCATCCGCCGATCCTCTATATGGGTTACGTCGGCTTCTCGGTGGCTTTCGCCTTCGCCATCGCCTCGCTGCTGGCGGGCCGGCTGGATACTGCCTGGGCGCGCTGGTCGCGTCCCTGGACCCAGGCGGCATGGATGTTCCTCACTCTCGGCATCGTGCTGGGCTCGGCGTGGGCATACTACGAACTGGGCTGGGGCGGCTGGTGGTTCTGGGACCCGGTGGAAAACGCCTCGTTTATGCCGTGGCTGGTGGGAACCGCGCTGCTGCACTCCCTGGCGGTGACCGAAAAGCGGGGCAGCTTCCGCGCCTGGACGGTGCTGCTGGCCATCGCCGCCTTCTCCCTGTGCCTGCTGGGCACCTTCCTGGTGCGCTCCGGGGTGCTGGTTTCGGTGCATGCCTTCGCCTCGGATCCGTCGCGCGGGCTGTTTATTCTGGTACTGCTGATTGTCGCCATCGGCGGGTCGCTGCTGCTGTACGCCCTGAAGGGCGGCCGGGTGCGGGCGCGGGTGGAACATACGCTGTGGTCGCGCGAGTCGTTCCTGCTTGGCAACAATATCTTGCTGATGGCCGCGATGCTGGTGGTGCTCCTCGGGACGCTGCTGCCGCTGGTGCATAAGGAGCTGGGCCTCGGCAGCATCTCCATCGGCGAGCCGTTCTTTAACACCATGTTCACCGCCCTGATGGCGCCGTTTGCGCTGCTGCTGGGGCTGGGACCGCTGATCCGCTGGCGGCGCGATGACGTCGCCAGGCAGATTAAGCGCCTGATTATCGCTCTGCTGGTGACGTTGTCACTTTCTCTGGCGCTGCCGTGGCTGCTGCAGGACCGTATCACCGCCATGGCGGTCATAGGCCTGATGATGGCCCTGTGGGTGCTGATCTTCGCCCTGATGGAGGTTCACGAACGGGCCACCCATCGCCACGGCTTCTGGCGCGGCCTGCGCACTCTGACCCGCAGCCAGTGGGGGATGGTGCTTGGCCACGTCGGCGTGGCGGTGACCGTTATCGGCATCACCTTCAGCCAGAACTACAGCGTGGAGCGCGATGTACGGATGCGCCCCGGCGACAGCATCGATATCCACCTCTATCACTTTGTGTTTAACGGCGTGCGCAATATCGTCGGCCCCAACTGGACCGGCGGCGAAGGCATTATCGCCGTGACCCGCAACGGCCGCCCGGAAGCGACGCTGTATGCCGAGAAACGCTTTTACACCGCCAGCCGGATGATGATGACCGAGGCGGCGATCAGCGGCGGGCTGACCCGCGATCTGTACGCCGCGCTAGGGGAAGAGCTGAGCGACGGCAGCTGGGCGGTGCGTCTGTACTATAAACCGTTCGTTCGCTGGATCTGGTACGGCGGGGTGCTGATGGCCCTCGGCGGTCTGTGCTGCATGCTCGACCCGCGCTACCGGATGCGTAAGAAGCTGCAGGAGGCCTCATGAACCGGAAGCTACTGTTTATCCCGCTGGTGCTGTTTCTGGCGCTGGCCGCCGCGCTGTTCTGGCAACTGATGCGCAACGCCGAGGGCGATGACCCGACGACCCTCGAGTCGGCGCTGATTGGCAAACCGCTGCCGGAATTTCGCCTTGAAGCGCTGAATACCCCCGGTCAGACGCTGGACCGACGGACGCTGATTGACGGCAAGCCGCTGCTGCTCAACGTCTGGGCCACCTGGTGTCCAACCTGTCGCGCCGAGCATCAGTTTCTCAACGGCCTGGCGCAGCAGGGCGTGCGGGTGGTGGGGATGAACTACAAAGACGATCGCCAGAAGGCGATGAGCTGGCTGCAGCGCCTGGGTAATCCCTACAGGCTGAGCCTCTACGACGGCAACGGCATGCTTGGCCTGGATCTCGGGGTCTATGGCGCGCCGGAGACGTTTCTCATCGACGGTCAGGGCATTATCCGCTGGCGGCACGCCGGCGACCTGAACGAACGGGTGTGGCGCGAGGAGCTCCAGCCGCTGTGGGATCAATACAACCGGAGGGCGGGCTGATGAGAGGGGTAATGGTCATCCTGCTGGCGCTGATGCTGACCGGCCAGGCGTGGGCCGCCATCGATACCTGGCAGTTTAAGGATGAGGCCCAGGAGCAGGCCTTCCGCGAGATCACCTCCCAACTGCGCTGCCCTAAATGCCAGAACAACAGCATCGCCGACTCAAACGCGATGATTGCCGCTGATATGCGGCAGAAGGTGTACGAGCTGATGCAGCAGGGTAAAAAGAAAGGGCAGATCGTTGACTATATGGTGGCCCGCTACGGTCATTTTGTCAGCTATGAGCCGCCGCTGACCGCGGGCACGGTGCTGCTGTGGCTGGGACCGGGGTTGTTCGTGCTGGCGGGCGCGGGAGTGATTATCGCCCGCGCCCGCCGTCGCGACATTCCTGACGCGGCGCTCAGCGCCGAAGAGCGCCAGCGGCTGGCGGCATTATTGAAAGAAGGAAAAGAACGATGAGCCTGTTGGTGGTTATCGTCGCGCTGCTGCTGGCTGGCGCGCTGGGGCTGCTGTACTTCCCGTGGTCGGGCAAAGGGGCGGTAGACCGCGATGCCCTCAACCGCGCCCTGTACCAGTCGCGCCTGCAGGAGCTGGCGCAGGAGCGCGGCGAGGGCAACCCGGCGCTGGTCGTCGAGCTTCAGCGCACGCTGCTGACCGATATCCCGCCGCAGCCGCTGCCTGGCGAACGGCCGCTAAACCGCTGGGCGTTGTTTCCGGGCGCGCTGCTGCTGGTGGTCCTGAGTCTCGGCCTGTATCTGAAAACCAGCGATATTGGCCAGGTGCTGCTCTGGCAGCAGGCTGAACGGCATTATCCTGCGCTGTTGCAGCAGGTTAAGGACCCGACGGCGGCGCCGCTGCGAATGGATGAGCTGGCGGAGCTGCGGCTTGGCCTGCGCAGCCACCTGCAGGATACCCCGAACGACCTCGCCGGCTGGCAGCTGCTTGGGCGGCTGGGCCTGTTGTTAAACGATGGCGAGACGGCGATCGGCGCCTTTGGCCGGGCGCATGCTCTGGCGGCGGACGACCCGGCGGCGGCTTTCGATTACGCCAGCGCGCTGGTGCGGGCGGGAGATAGCGGCCAGGTTCGGATGGGCGAGCTGCTGCTGCGTGACCTGCATCAGCGGCAGCCGAACAGCCTGCCGGTGCTGGAGATGCTGGCCCTGAGCGCGGTGCGTAATGAAGATTACCCCGAGGCCGTGGCGGCCCTGCAGGCGTTGCTGGCCCGGCTACCGGAAGGGGATGCGCGGCGCGAGGCGATCGTTCGCCAGCTGGCACAGGCGCAACAGCAGGCGCAGTGACTGTCCGGCGGCGCTGAACGTGGGGTCTGCCGCGAGGGCGGTACGGTCAGCCCTGGTTTTGTAGGCCGGGTAAGGCGCAGCCGCCACCCGGCACCCGGCACAAAATCGGCTCCGTGCCCGCTGTCCTTGCCCGGCGGCGCTACGCTTGCGCGGGCCTACGAAGGGCGCGAATAGAGCGCCAAATCGCGGGTAGCCTTTGTAGGCCGGGTAAGCGAAGCGCCACCCGGCAATATGTTGGGCTCGGAGCCTGATTTCTTGCCGGCGGTGGTGGAGACTATTATTGGTTTCCTGGTTCTCAGCCCGGGAAAGCGTTTCTCACGCGTGACTTCAGCGTACTCTTTGCTCCCGCTTCGTGGTGCTGCACCTGGTTCTCCGTGGCGCAGGGAGCGTCATGGAACGGCAACGACTGCCGTACGGTTCTCTCTCCCTCCGGAAGAAGGCCTGGGTGAGGGAAAGCACTGCCAGGAAGTCTTTTATGTTATCTGTGGCTTCAGCGTATTTTGCGCTCCCGGTTAATCTTCTGCGTTATGCCTGGCATGGCGCAGGGAGCGCACAGGGGGCGGCCAGTCGCCGCCGCCCCCTGTCCCCGCAGGCTTCGGGTCGGGCCGAGGCAGCGTCCGTGCAAAACACGGCCCTCAGCCCGCATCCATGCGGGCTGCCCCGGCCTTCCGGGAACGTCTCAGCGATTTTGAGGCCGCAACACCGGCAGTTTCAGCAACAATGGTGAATAAATTAACGACAAGTCGCACGTATAGCGCGCGAAATCATTTGATATCACTTTGAAAATCAATTGATACCAATGAATTAGTGAAGATTAAAAACATTTGATACGAAAAATGGATTTGAATTGATTATGGCAAACATCCTTGTTAACACGATAGAGAGATACTCAGTGCGGAATTAGTAAAATTCCCTGAATGCTTCTTCTACACTCAAACCGCGCTCAAACAACTCAAGCCAGGCCATTTTGTAAGGGGCGCGCCCTTCATGCTCCAGCGCATAGACACATAATGACTCATACCAGATATCAAATGGTGACTTGTCGGGAATGGCGTCACCATCCGCTAACTCTTCAAAAAACGCATCACTCATAGATCCCCCCTTTAGTTATCCAAAATTGTAACGCGTAGAAAACGCCCGATACCGTCAACGCTGGTGAGGGTGACGGTTGTCAGCGTAGCATCGGCATTAACCACCAGTGACACATTGACACCTGTCGCGCCGGTGACGGCATAAGCTCCTGTTGGAGATGAACGAGATTCTGAGGTGTACAGGTCAACATTAGCAGCTTGTACTATCCGGCGAATCTGAAAAGGGAGTTTGAACTTTCCTGACACACCACCTGTTGTCAGCGATTCAATCAGGAGCGTTCTGCATAACGGGATTGTTGCCTGGGCTGTTGTTGGATCGGCTAATCCTGTTTCCTGAAAACTGAGAGTCAGTACAGCGCCAGCGCCGGAAGTCAGTACCTGGTTGCTCTTCACGCCTCCCACATTCCCCCGGCCGTTCTGGAACTGGTAAAGGCCTGTTGTTATCTGGTCGGCTACGCCTTTGTTTCCCCTGAAAATCAGCTTCTCGGCAGTGGTAATTTGCCGCAACGCGGAAATGGTATACCCGGACAAATCACAACCATTGGCTACAAAGGTCATGTCCGTGGAACCGCCGCCGGTTGTCAGCACCCTTTCTGGCGTTAGCGTGCCCTGGCCATCATCGTCAATGCCGGTTCGGGTCACGACATTGCTGAGCATGATGTAACTGCCAGCGCCCTCCATGTAAAAATGGGTGTTATAGGAGGAACCTGCCGCCGAGGTTCGGCCCGGTCGCTGGGAGAATACATCTCCAATGAGAAAACCTCCGCCATTTAGCACCGCGAAGTTCGCCGAGCCATTACGATCGACCAGTTCACCATTGATAATGTTGCCGACTGACCCATCAGCCAGATAACCCACACCACCATTCCATTCATTTCGAATATTCTGGAAAAGATTGTTATTAGCACCATTGCGGAGATAAACACCATGCCGGGTATTCGCGTTAATGGTGCAGTTAATCAGGCGCGAATCAATCAGGTTATAAACCCCATCATTGTTTGAGCAAATAGAGGACATACCAACCTGAACGGAAGTGTAGGCATAGCTACCAATGCCATACAGGAAACGATAAATACCGCAGTTAAACAGCATACCGCCACGTTGCTGGTTTTGCTGATTAAACAGTGGCCTGCTGCTGTCTCTGCCGTCAAGAAGCAAGCCGTAAAAGCGCGGGACGGTTCCCGGCCCAAAAATATAATCAGCGCCTGCTGCTTTTCGAATGACCGCGCCTTTATTGAGGAACGATGAATCGTCCGTAATTGTGTACGGTTTAACGCAAGGCGAAAATGAAATCAACGTTACAGGGGGTGGTACGGTGACGTCGCCAGCTAACGTATAAACACCTTTAACATCATGAGGAAAGAGGATTGATTTATGACCCTTATTGATAAGGGCTTGCAGCGCATAGCCAACGTTGACCTCAGCACCTGGAGTGTTACGAATCGTGTTAATGTCCGCACGAGTCATCGCCATGAAAATACTGATCTCAGTTAACTCAGATAGTTTGGCCTCCTGAATATTGACAATACTTCCGCCTTGCAATGGGTCGCTTGAACTCAGATCAAGACGAAGTGCCGCGTCTCCTAATTTTGGAATAGCCTTACTGAGCTGATCGTATGATTTCTTATCCGGCTCAATACCTGCTGCCGCCAGCAGATTCAGTAATTCAGCCTGTACCACGTTAAACCAGTCTGCGCCCGGCCAGCTTATCCCGCCTTGCTCCTGACTTTCACCAAACCAGCGTGGCGAAATAGACTGGGTGTCTTTCGGCTCCGGCATTTCCGGGACGCCACTGGTGTTGTCGAGATGATACATGACGACTCCTTACGGTTTCTCGGGCCAGACAATATCGGCTGCAGTGGTATCTACGCGGCTGACGGCAAGGCGATATGCCTCCCAGCGTGCCAGCTGCGCCGTTTCATCGTCAGTAGCCTGACCGCTGCTGACGGCGTAGCTGAGCAGTGAAATTTGCTCAGATGCCGCAGACAACAGCTTAGCCTTCTGACGGTCAGCCTGAGCGGCAAGATAAACCCGCTCGGCCTCTGTATTTTTCACCCAGGCTGAGCCATCCCACTCATCAAACTGGCCCGGCATTTTGAGGGTATAACCGTCAGGAACGGGACCCACTTCAAGAATGGTGGTCGACTCATGGGTTTCAGTATTCCAGGCAAGCTGGCCGCGCAGGTCTTTGAGGTAGACCCACTCGGTGCCGTTCCAGCGGGTGACGAACGTCGGCTTTTCTTCTGGCGGGGCGACGAACGTGCAGCCCTCCGGCAGGGTAAACCACGCATCAGAAACAACGTGCTTCGTCCCGTTGCTCTCATAATAAAGCTGACCGGTCTTATCTTCAACCTGCGACCACTGGCCATCGGTGAACAGCAGAACGTAACCGGCATCAGCGACCGGTGGTTCAGTGGTAACGGCCCATTCAGGCAGTGACTCACTCAGCGCGGAAATAACAAAGCCGATGCCGTGAATATTCCAGTAACGAGTCCCGCGAATATCGTCCACATATTCCCATACGCCATTTTTAAATATGCCGGTCTGGCCTTTACCCGGATCACAGGGAATATGCGTGGTATTAACGGGCAGACCGGTTCCTGCCGGGATCGTCATAAAGACGGAACCGATATAAACACCATCGACATCGTACTGATAAAGCCAGATGGCCTGCGGGCTCTGAGAGAATTCAAATGACATTACGCTAACCTCACGATGGCGTTAAAGGCGATATTCTTGACGGTATTTTCGGTATTCCCGGTGCTGGCCACCGTGGCCGTGTGCGCATGCGGACCGATGTAGACCGTGTGATGGTGAGCCGGAGCGGTACTGGTGTTGTTGCGGGTCCGGTGAGAATCGTTATCCGACCCAACCACATAATCGCTGTCCCAGACCTCACCCGGCGCAACCATCCCGCCCTGGTGAAAGTGCTCGTTATCGTCGCTGGTAGGCAATGTGCCGAGGTCAGTACTGTTGATCGTCGCATCGTGGGCGTGAAGCTTCACACCATCGGCTTCTAAGGACAGCAGCGCACGCCCGGAGGCAGGCAAAAACTTGATGGTCTGGCCGCGCATGTCCGGTAGAACGCCGGATGGATACGCCACTGCAAGGCGCGGATACGCGGTTTTATCGAAGCTCTGACCCAGCATCAGCATAAAGCCGGTCGGCGCTGTCGCCCCCGGCCACGCAAACGGAATACCCGGCGGCAGCATATAGTCCGAGGAGAAAATACGGATGGCCTGCGCAAACTGGTCCAGCTGCGTTTTATCCGGTGTGATATTCGCCAGCGCCAGCACGTTCAGCATTTCCGCCTGAATAGCGTTAAACCAGTCAGCGCCCGGATAACTCGGCTGAATACCGTCGCCGCCTTCGGTAAACCAGCGGCGCTCGGTAAATAATACCGGCTTAATGGCAGGCATATCAGGAACGGAAGAGGCATTATCCAGGTGATACATAATTAAACCTCGTAAAGAAAATCATAATCGTGCCCGGCCAGCCGGTAACGACGTAAAAAACATTCCAGTATCTGCGCCTGTAAACTGATTAACGGCGTGAGGACGTTGCTGATACTGCGAAAACGGATCATCGGCATATCCGTGACCGTCACCTGCAGCAGGTAGCGGTATTTGTGCGAATAAATCGGATACATGATGTCGCGCATGACGTGATGCGGCAGAATTTCGGTCACCTGAATGGTGAAGCCCAGCGCATCCTTCACGGCCTGCTCAATCTGCCAGGTCGACAGCCCGCCCTTGCGGTGATACTTCTCCACCACGGCGTCACGACGACGGTCGAAGCCGTCAGGGATGGCGTTGCAGTCCGGCAGACCGAGATAGTCCTCCCAGTCGGCCAGCAGTAAGTCGGTGGTCTCCGGGCGCATCTCGGTGACCAGCAAATCCGCGTTCGCCTCCGCCAGCTGCAGGCGGGAGCTGAAGCCCCGGAGCAGTGACGTCAGCGCCGCCGTCTGGTCGCGTGGCCACGCTTTACCGCGTGGCATTAGCTGCTGCAGGACGTCCTGCCAGTCTTCTACACGATGCGCCATGTGATTGCTCCCAGCGTCAGCAGCTCATAGTTCTCGCTGGCCTGATTGGTGGTGAGGTCCAGCTCGTAGTCGGTGACGCCCGTCGATGAGCCGATGGCCGTTCGTATGGCAGAGAGCAGCAGCGTGTCGCCCGGCGAGACCGAGCGGAACAGCGCCTGCAGGCTCAGGGTGACAGCAGAACGAATGGCGGCAGTGTCGCGGATAACGCGGATGGTCAGCGGTACCGGCTTAAGCGTCAGCGGGATGGGCCAGACCTCGATACCACCTGGCTTGCCGACGTAAGTCCCGGTCGCCGGGTCCTGATGGCGGAACAGGTACGCCTGCATGGCCTCGCGGTCGGTGCCGGTCGGGATAATGTCAGTGCGCTGGTCGTAGACCCACGCAAGGCCCACCGTTCCCAGCCCGTGCCAGCAGTCAAAGGCCCATGCCCGGCTGATGCCCGGCAGTTCGGTGGCCCAGATAACGTAATCATGCAGTGCGCCGCCGGTTGGCGGGTTACGCTTGCGGTACAGCAGGCGGGTCAGCAGCTCGGCCACGGACTCGACGTCCGCGCCGCCGGAGATACCGGCATCCGCCACCACGCCGTCGCTGTTCACCCCAGCCACCGGGGAAATCAGAGTCAGAACGTCACCGGCTTTCAGGTTACCGCTGAGCCCCGTTTCGTCAGCCTGTACGGTGACGGTGATTTTGCCCGCCGACGGGTCACTGGTGGCGGTGACGTGGTAGCGCACGCCGTCCTGCGTCTGCATCTCCGTATCAATCACCAGCGGCTTTGTGCCTGTGAAGGTGACCGGTCCGCTGGCATAGGATGCGGCCTTTCGTATCACGCCCTCGTAGCGGGCGGTATCAATAATGGTTTCGTCGGCGGACTGCTCTGACGGGATAATCTGGTTTTTAATCCACGTCTGATAATCGTAGACATCGCGTAAAGCGCCGCTGAAAGCGGTATTTAACGCGCGTTCAACGCCGACAATCGGTAATTCCTGGTCGAGTTCAATCTCTAAATCCTGAATACCGGCACGAATAAGCTGGCGGAGCGTCGGGACATTAAATGTAGCCATTTTCTACCGCCTCCCAGCGTTTCTTTATTTCGACGGTTAACTCGGTTTTATCCGGGCGGGTGAGAATAATGGTTAATGCCAGCCAG
>SKEP01002031.1_pt1 | contig 10280 bp, 10 predicted proteins | sample 4826901 | NCBI WGS metagenome assembly SKEP01 (sample SAMN11008806, study PRJNA524170) | human gut metagenome | biome: Human fecal sample; material: Feces; isolation source: fecal sample from pouch patient p4, p43, p49, p54, p55 | host: Homo sapiens | place: Israel: Tel-Aviv | collected 2014-03-20
GATTTAGGTTCAGGAATTTGTACACCTAAAAACCCAGACTGTGAAAGCTGTCCTTTAAAAAACTTTTGTTTTGCCTATCAAACTGGCCAACAAGAAAAATATCCTGTTAAAACAAAAGCGGCTAAACCCAAAGATGTCTATTACTTTGCAACAGCCATTACAAATGCCAATGGCGAATACCTCTTAACTCAAAGAGCAGATGAAGGATTGTTGGCAAAAATGTGGACATTTCCATTAATTGAGGTTAGTCGTGAATCTTTTGAATTTGCTCAAAAAAATTTTTGTAAACAAGCTGATGTTTTAGATCTTTTTTCTGTAGCTGAAGATGTTCCGCTACCAGAGTTATTGTCGAAAGATGTTGTCTGGCAAAAGCGCCACTTGGGTGAAATAAAACACATTTTTAGTCATCTAAAATGGCACGTTTTACTTTTTTATGGCGTCAAGCAAGCCGATTTTTTACTTCCCTCAAAAAGTCAATTTGTCGCGATTAAAGAATTTGACCACTATGTTTTTCCCAAGCCGCAACAAAAGTTAGTCGAACTATTGGAAAAAAGGAAACAGTGAATAAACATTTCTAGTCAAGGCTTACTTTTATTGCTATAATAATTACGATGTCGGTGTAAAACATACCCAACATACCATCATGGTTAAAAGGGAAGGGTTATAGCATGCAAATTCCAAAAGAAGGCGAGTTTGTAACGATTCAAAGTTATAAACACGATGGCAATTTGCACCGTACGTGGCGAGATACAATGGTTTTAAAAACCAGTGAATATTCGATGATTGGCGTAAACGACCACACACTCGTAACGGAGTCAGATGGTAGACGATGGGTAACCAGAGAACCCGCAATCGTCTATTTTCATAAAAAGTGTTGGTTTAACGTCATTGCCATGATTCGTGAAAAAGGTGTCTCCTATTATTGTAATCTAGCTTCACCTTATTTATTAGATGAGGAGGCCTTGAAGTACATTGATTATGATCTTGATATCAAGGTTTTTCCTGACGGTGAAAAGCGGCTACTAGACGTGGATGAATATGAGCAGCACAGTAAACTCATGCATTATCCCCAAGACGTTGATTATATCTTAAAAGAAAACGTCAAAATATTAGTGGATTGGATTAATAATGGTAAAGGTCCTTTTTCTGAAGGCTATATCGATATTTGGTATGACCGCTACAAGCAGTTGTCACGAAAATAAAAAGACTATCCCGCATTTTTGTGGGATAGTCTTTTTAGGTTCATTTAAGGATTTTAAGGTACAATAGAGATATCAAATTAAAATACAGGTTGGACATTCGATGAAGACAAAAACCAAGTTAGGTTTCATGATTTTAGTAATCAGTATAGCGGGTATAGGCATGTTGGTTTGGCATAGTGAGCCGAAAAGTGATGCAATCAAACAACCAGTAGAAAAAACGGCGCAATCTTCGTTTTTGAAAATTGAGCAGCCAGACCCTTTAACCGTCGCTTCAAAAAAAGTTCAAGTTTATGTTGATCCGGCACTATACAGTACTGAAGCACAAACAGCTAATGACTATGTTTCCCTAAAAAAATCCCCGGCTGAAAAGAGTGAAACTGTTGTAAAACTATATCGTGGCGAGTGGGGACTCTATTTAGCAAGTCAGGATGATTGGATACAGATTAATACAAACGAAGGCCAAATTGGTTGGCTGAAAAAAGAAAATACCAAGATCGTCACAAGCTCACGTAAAGTAAACCCTACATTAGCACAATTCAAAGTAGTATTGGATGCGGGACACGGCGGGATGGATACTGGTGCCGAAAGTGATGATGGTACATTAATTGAAAAAGAATTGACGCTTCAAACGGTAAAAAAAGTTGGATCAGCATTAGAAAAACTAGGGGTTAGTGTTGCTTATACGCGCACGCAAGATAAATATCTTGACTTAAGTACCATTGCAGATAAAGCAATGGCAGAAAATGCAGATTTATTTATTAGTATTCATTACGATAAATATGATTACGATAATGGGATGGACGGTCAAACAACTTACTACTACTATCAAGATGACAGAACTGTAGCGACAATTCTTAACAGTACATTAGCTAAAAATCTCACTTTAAATAATAATGGGATTCGTGTTGGCAACTACTTTGTCTTGCGTCAGTCCAATCGGCCTAGTATTTTGTTAGAGTTAGGCTATTTAAATAGTGATAAAGACTTAGTTATCATGAAACAAACTGATTTTCAAGATAAAGTAGCATCAGGAATCGCTGAGGGTGTGCGTGCATATGTAGCGAGTCTAACTAAATAATTTACCCAAAGAAATAATGCGCTATCCTCGTAGCAGGACACTATTTCTTTGGGTATTTATTTTGGGGAGTTTATTTTGTGAGCAATTTTGTCATGGTGATATGTTTCATTCCAGCTTCATAAAAAGGGTCTCCTTGCTCTTTAAAACCCATTTCTTGATAAAAATTACGAACTTGCCACTGTGCTCCTAAAGTAATTTCTTTAAAATCATGCTCTTTGGCGAAATCTTCTGCACCTTTTAGCAATATTTTTCCTAAGCCTTTACCCCGATAGTCTTTTAATACAGCCATTCGTTGTACTTTTACGATTTCATCATTAATAGGCAATAACCGAACTGTTGCAAGGGGTGTTTTATTGTCATCATATAACACAAAATGAATGGCATAAGCTTCATTGCCATCGATTTCAATCGATAGGGGAACGTTTTGCTCTTTTACAAAAACTTGATTACGAATTTTTACTGCTGCTAAATAAATCTCACTCATTGTGTCTCGCGTTTGGAGGATGCGCAAAAAAATCGCCTTCTTTCATTATTTTTTTGATTTGTGCAAAATAATCAGAAAATGATACTCTTTTAAGTTTGCAATAGAGTTATTTTTTGATAGGATTAGTAACAACTAAAATTAAAACAGAATCACAAAATTGTAAACTGTTTTGTTTAGTCAAAGGAGTGATAGCTTGTTAGAAAAATTAAAGAATTCAAAAATCATGTTTTGGTCGCTAGAACTACTAATTTTAGCTACTTTGATTTTTGTTTCCACAAAAATTGATTTCATTTTTAAACCCATAGGTACTTTTTTTTCTACCCTTTTTGCCCCCGTTTTAATTGCTGGATTTTTATATTATTTATTAAACCCAATTGTGAACTTATTTGAAAAAATAGTCATATTATAACTGATTTATGGTATTGTACTTGTTTTCATTCTTTTGATTGGCGCCTTGGTCTTGATTATCGGCAGTGTCATTCCTAGTCTTGTAAGTCAAATTACTTCGTTAGCAGAAAGTATTCCTTCTTTTATCGCAAGTGTAGAAGAATGGATTAGAGAAATGGCAAGAAGCCCATTTTTTAAACAAATTGACTTGCAAGCGCAATTTGATAAGCTGGACATTTCTTACGGGACAATTATCCAACGCTTCTTAAGCAGTCTGTCAAATAGCATCGGCTCAATCGTAGGACAAGTAGCAAATGCTACCATGATAATTGTGACTGCACCTTTTATTTTGTTTTATATGCTAAAAGACGGCAATCGTCTCGTCCCCAATGTGGAGCGCTTCTTTCCTGTTAAGCGACGGGCACAAATCGTTGATTTATTAGGTAAATTAAATTATACATTGTCTAAATATATTAGTGGACAAGCCATTGAATGTGTTTTCGTTGCTACATTTACTTTTATCGGCTATTTGATTATTGGAGTAGATTACGCCTTTTTATTTGGTGTGATTGCTGGGGTGACAAATTTGATTCCTTATTTAGGGCCATATTTAGGGTTAATGCCCGCAGTGTTAGTAACAGTATTTGATTCGCCCTTAAAAGCTTTACTATGTTGTGTAGTTGTTTTAATTGTTCAACAGTTGGATGGTAATATTATTTATCCAAATGTAATTGGTAAAACTTTAGCTATCCATCCTTTGACAATTATTTTAGTCTTATTAGTTGCAGGAAATATTGCTGGCTTGTTAGGAATTTTCTTAGGCGTACCTTTTTATGCCGTGTGTCGTGTTTTAGTTACTTTTATTGTGAAGTTGATAAAAGAAGATAAAGAGCGAGATGAGGATACATTAGTAGAAAATGAGACATCAAAAATAGAGTAGTAGGGTTTTTATTGCAAAGAATTTGCCTTTGTGATACGATTTTAGCGTGGCAGGTGCCACGCTTTTTTTCTATTTAAACATGAAAATATAAGGAGAGAAAGAAATTATGAATTCTGACCCCGAGAGTCAGTCGCTGATCGCCCAGTTTTTATTATTAATTGTTTTAACATTGATCAATGCCTTTTTGGCAGCATCGGAAATTGCTGTTGTTTCAATTAACAAAAACCGGGTGGAACAAAAAGCTGAAGAAGGCAACGTGAAGTCGCAAAAATTACTCAAAATATTGGAAAACCCAACTAACTTTTTATCCACGATTCAAGTTGGAATTACGTTAGTTAATATTTTATCTGGGGCATCTTTAGCAGATGCATTATCCACTCGCTTGGCCCCGGTTTTAGGTGGAGGATCTGCCGCTAAAAGTCTTGCCAATATCATTGTTTTAGCGATTTTGACTTATGTCTCTATTGTTTTTGGTGAACTTTACCCAAAACGAATTGCCTTAAATAAATCAGAAGAAGTGGCGACCTTTACTTCTGGTGTTATACGTGTCATTGGAACCATCGCAAAACCATTTGTTTGGTTATTATCCGCTTCTACCAGCTTGTTGGCTAAGATTACACCAATGGATTTTGACGATGAAGATTCTAAAATGACTCGCGATGAAATGCGCTATATGCTAGAAACAGAAGGTGTCTTAGAAGAAGACGAGTTGGAAATGTTACAGGGCGTTTTTTCTTTAGATACAAAAGTGGCCCGTGAGGTGATGGTGCCGCGTACAGATGCATTTATGGTGGATATTAATGATCCAATTGGTGATATCGTTAATGAAGTTTTGTCCGAAAATTATTCTCGTATTCCAGTTTATAATGAAGATAAAGATAAAGTAATTGGTGTCTTGCATACGAAAAACCTGTTAAAGGCTGCTTATCAATTTGGGTTTGAAAACATTGATATGCATCAAATTTTACAAGAACCGTTATTTGTACCAGAAACAGTTTTCATTGATGATTTACTATATGAATTGAAAAAGACCCGCAATCAAATGGCTATTCTGTTAGATGAATATGGCGGAATGGTAGGGGTTGTAACCTTAGAAGATCTCTTAGAAGAAATCGTAGGCGAAATTGACGATGAAACTGATGAAGTTGAAAAACTCTATGAAAAAATAAATGATCACGAATATATTATTCAAGGTCGAATGTTGATTGAAGAATTTAATGAAGCTTTTGACACAGACTTGCATATGAGTGATGTCGATACAATGGCGGGCTACTTAATTACAGCATTAGGTACCATTCCTGATCAAGGTGAAAAACTTTCCTTTGAAGTTGATAATCTAACGCTGATATCAGAGGAGATGGAAGGTTCTCGTGTCTTAAAAATTCGTGTTATTTTCCGTGATCCCGAAATTGAAGTGGAACCAGAAGAAGAACGACGTCATTTTCGTAAAGAATTTGAAGATGACGAGCCCCGACGCTAATTCGAGAAAGTGATGTGCTGAAATTTTAGCACATCCTTTTTTTATCGTTTATGAAACTTTCAATCCATGCTATACTAGCAGAGTTGTTTATGAATACTTCAATTACCAAATACATGTTAATGGTTATGACCATTTTTAATTTTACGAAATAAAGGAGAACGCAATGGATAATCCAAACTTAAGAAAAGAAGTCGATAGTCGTCGTACTTTTGCGATTATTTCCCACCCGGATGCTGGGAAAACGACAATTACTGAACAATTATTACTTTTTGGTGGTGCTATTCGCCAAGCTGGAACCGTTAAAGGGAAAAAAACCGGTAATTTTGCCAAATCAGACTGGATGGAAATTGAAAAACAACGGGGAATTTCTGTTACGAGTTCGGTGATGCAGTTTGATTACGATGATAAGCGGGTAAACATTTTGGATACTCCCGGACACGAAGATTTTTCTGAAGATACTTATCGCACGTTAATGGCAGTCGATAGTGCTGTGATGGTCATCGATAGTGCCAAGGGGATTGAAGCCCAAACGAAAAAGTTATTCCAAGTTGTTAAAAGACGGGGAATTCCAATTTTTACTTTCATCAATAAATTGGACCGTGACGGTCGTGAACCTTTAGAATTATTAGAGGAATTAGAAGATTTGTTGCAAATCGAATCGTATCCGATGAACTGGCCAATTGGGATGGGTAAAGGTTTAGAAGGACTATATGATATATATAATGAACGCGTTGAATTATATCGCCCAGAAAATTACGGTGGTGAACGTTTAATTCCATTAAATGAAGAAGGAGAAATTCCTGCAGATCATCCTTTCCGGGGCAGTGGCTTATATGATCAGGTCTTAGAAGAAGTAGAATTAGTCAAAGAAGCTGGCGATAGTTTTGATCCTAAAAAAATTGCTCGTGGAGAACAGACTCCTGTCTTCTTTGGTTCAGCATTGACGAATTTTGGTGTCCAAACCTTCTTGGAAACATTTTTAGAGTTTGCACCATCACCTTATGGGCATAAAACAGAAGCAGGAGATGAAGTCAGTCCATATGAACCTGAATTTTCTGGTTTTGTCTTTAAAATTCAAGCTAATATGAATCCGGCTCATCGTGACCGTATTGCCTTTGTTCGAATTTGTTCAGGCACTTTTGAACGAGGAATGGATATTACTTTGGAACGAACCGGGAAAAAAATGAAATTGAGTAATGTGACTCAATTTATGGCGGATGCCAGAGAAAATATCCAAGAAGCAGTAGCAGGCGATATTATCGGGGTCTATGATACCGGCAATTATCAAATTGGCGATACCCTTTATGAAGGTAAATTAAAAGTGGCTTATGAAGAATTACCGTCATTTACACCGGAATTATTCATGAAGGTTCAAGCAAAAAATGTCATGAAGCAAAAATCTTTCCATAAGGGAATTCAACAACTGGTTCAAGAAGGTGCAATTCAGATGTATCGGACTTATTTAACCGATGAATATGTAATCGGTGCTGTCGGTCAATTGCAGTTTGAAGTATTCCAATACCGAATGAAAAACGAATACAACGCTGAAGTGGTGATGACACCGATGGGGCACAAAATCGCCCGTTGGATTGACCCTGAACAATTGGATGAAAAAATGGGTTCATCACGAAATATTTTGGCGCGGGATCGTTTTGACCAACCATTATTCTTATTTGAAAACCAATTTGCCGAACGCTGGTTTGCCGACAAGTATCCCGATGTGAAGTTGAAGAGTTTGATGTAAGAAATGTTGATTTAACAATGTTTCTGGAATGTCAAATTGAGAATTACTTCAAATAAACGCTGACTATTGGCTGGTTTATAACCTCTTTTCTATCAGAAGTTGATGGAAAAGGGGTTATTTTAATGGACTGGAATGAAGGAATAGAAGAGTTTTGTTTGGACATCGCCATGCGTGGCTTCTCCAAAATAACGATTAAAAATTATCGGAGTAAATTGATAATATGGCAGGCTACTTTACTAGCGCATCAAAATGTTGTCATCAGAAAAAAACTAAAAGAGGCTGTGACAAATTTTTGTCACAGCCTCTTTTAAATTAACGTCCACCATTGCCAGGCGTCATACTCATTCCCATTTGATTTCCACTGACAGCATTCCCAGATTGGTCTACTGAAGTAATTGTATCGGCTAAGTCGTAAGTACCAAGTTTTGTATCGCCAGCCGAAGCATCTGTTGCGATATTTTTTGTATCAGAAATTTCACCACCTAATGTGATTGTCACACTATTTGTATCATTCATTTCAGGCGTTGAAATAAATAAAAAGGCAAATGATTTTTCTGGGGACACACCATAAATGGTATCGCCAATTTGAAACGCAACAGTTTCCTGTTGCGTATTGTCAAGGTAAAGGGCTAAACCCTTTTGTTTAGAATCTGTACTGGTCGTTTGCGCCATGTCGGCTGTACCTGTAGCAATTAAGACACCGCCGTTTTGAAGAAAATCTCCGTTGTAGTCTAAGGAGCCATTTCCGCCGCCGCTTGGCCCATCTACATAAACTGTGCCCCCTGTCATAGTAATATTTCCATTACTATCCAAACCATCTCCTTCCCCATGGACGGTAATGGCTCCGTCGTTTATAATGATTTTCTTACTATCGTCTGCCTGGTCGCCTCCGCCAGGTCCGCTCTCAGAGCCACCAAAACTATCTGAACCGAACATACCTGTTTCTTCAGCTGTATCACTACCACCACCCGCGTTGACACCATCATCATCTGAATGGATGACATGCGTACCACCGTTGAATGTAATTACAGCACTTTCATAGCCTTCATACGAGTGACTAACCGTGATATTTCCGTCATTTAGAGTCAATTCATTATCGGCGTGAATGCCGTCATCTCCTGTTGCCAATGTCCACGTACCACCGTCAATCGTGATTGTATCGTTACTATGCATGGCATCATCTGCACTATTGATAGTGAAATTCCCATCATCTACGTGCATCGCCTTACCAGCTTTAAGTCCTTTGTAGCTTTCTTCGGTATCCAAATCCGTACTAGTAGCACCATCTGCTGTTTTGATTGTCATCGTGGCAGTCCGAATGCTCAAATTTGTTTCAGCTTGGATGCCGTCACGTCCTGCGTCAATTTTAAAAATTCCGCCGTCAATAGCAATCCAGCCTTTATCCGTATCGGTCGAATTATTGGTTTGCAGACCATCACCTTCAGAAGTAGTCAAATCGAAATTTCCTGCAGCAATTGATAGACCATCTTTAGCTTTAATCGCTGTATTCTTAGCAGTGATATTATAGGTTCCGCCAGTAATTATCACATCATCTTTACCACGGATACCGTTTTTATAATTCCCCGTGACACCTAACGTTCCTGTTCCGTTTAACGTTAGATCGTCTTTACTGAAAAGTGTGGCATCTGGTTCATTTTCACCTGTAGCAAACGTATAATTGGTACTATCTGTTAAGGTATTGGTTGTGCCATCTGCTAAAGTGACAATGGTTTTATCCGCTTGTTCGATATAGAGTGCTGAGCCTTCGTTCTTAATCTTGACACCATTTAGTATAAGATGAATTTTATCTTGGTTTGTCGCACTCACTAGGATTTGTCCGCTAAAATTTCCACTTAAAACGTACGTTCCGGCCGAAGAGATTGTGACCGTTTCTTTATTCACATTCGCTCCATCTCCCTCAATGGTTGCACTTGTGCCATCCAATTGGATTTTGGTGCTCGTAGCTTCATCATAGCCAGTATCAAAATCTTCCTCATCGTAGGTACCATATTTGGTTGTTTCATCCGTACTTAATTGTGTCATTCCTGTTGAAGAGGTAGCGGTATTGGAAGTGGTACTAGCGTTCACTGAAGAGGTAGCCTTCGTAGCCGTATTCTCAGTAGCACAACCAGTCACTACTAATATAGCGCTTGAAATTAAAAGCGTAGATAATATTTTTTTCATAGTTATTCCTCCTATAATTCATCTTTAGCTGTTGCGACTTTACCAGAAACAATTGGTAAATTACCATTACGTACACGTAATTCATCCAATAGATTTTTTTCCAATGCTACATCTCGCAATTTCAGCCGATAACGTAGTTCGTACAAAGAGCCCATATTAGTTGTACGAACAGATTCCATTGAGTATTGATAAGTAAATTTTTCAAAAATATCATCAAATAGTTCTGGATAATCCAAATCTTCAGGAATCGTGATTTTAATTTCACGTTCTGCTACTTTGTTATTTTCACCGAAGCGGGTTCCTTGTAGAATGATAACCAAGATACTTGTGATAACAGAGAAAATGACAATATAGCCTATATAACCCATACCAGTAGCTAAACCAATGCCCATTGACCAAAAGATACTTGTAATTTCACGAGCTCCTCCTGCAACAGAGCGAAAACGAATTAAACTAAAGGCTCCTAATACCGCCATACCGGTTCCGAGATTACCGTTGACCAACATAATAACCAATTGTACGAGAACAGGTAACACCGCTAAAGTAATCACAAAATTTTTGGTGTAAACGTTGCGATACATATGAATCAACGCCACCAAGAGCCCCAATAATACAGAAGCACTCGTACAAAGTAATAAATCAATTAACGTGACTGTTTCACTTGTTTGTTCCACTAATAAACTAGACAACATATTTTTTTCCTCCTAATTTTACATTCATTGCTTGTTTAGGCCACAGCACGCGCTGGTAAATCTGTGCGTATTTCGAAAATGATCCTTTA
>SKEP01002034.1_pt1 | contig 10272 bp, 8 predicted proteins | sample 4826901 | NCBI WGS metagenome assembly SKEP01 (sample SAMN11008806, study PRJNA524170) | human gut metagenome | biome: Human fecal sample; material: Feces; isolation source: fecal sample from pouch patient p4, p43, p49, p54, p55 | host: Homo sapiens | place: Israel: Tel-Aviv | collected 2014-03-20
ACGCAGCCGGCACAACCAGCCGCGACCACCCCACCGGCCACCCCCAGCGGTCTGACGGTTTCAGGTGCCTTGCGCTTCTCCCCCGCGCCGAAAACCAGCCCGTATTTTAACGGCCGGCCCATGCCCATCAGAGGCAGTATCGAGGTGCAGGGATACGTGGACGGCGACGGCAACTTGGTCATCACCAATGCGCCATTCACGCGACACTAACACTGAACCACACGAATACATACCGCAATCGGACACGATGTCACAAAATCGCTCATTCGCGTTAGGATAAGGAGTAAGGCTTCACGCCGTTAATCCATGCGGCGGAAGCAAGGATGGCAAAGGAGAAACCATGGATAAGGCACAGCAGGATGCGCTGAAGAAGGCGGCCGGCATCGAAGCCGCCAAGCTCATCGAAGATGGCATGATCGCCGGTCTCGGCACCGGTTCGACCGTTAAGTTCCTGGTAGATGAGCTCGGCCGCCGTCATCAGGAAGAAGGCCTCGAGTTCACCGGCGTGACTACTTCCCGCCGCACCCAGGCTCAAGCCGAAAGCTACGGCATCAAGATCGTGGACATCGATGACGTGGACCACATCGACGTGACCATTGACGGCGCTGACGAGGTCGACAAGAACTTCAACGGCATCAAGGGCGGCGGCGCTGCCCTGCTGTGGGAGAAGATCGTGGCCACCAACTCCAACCAGATCGTGTGGATCGTGGACGAGTCCAAGGTGGTGGACACCATCGGCAAGTTCCCGCTGCCGGTCGAGGTCATCCCGTTCGGCGCCGGCCATGTGATCAAGAAGTTCGAGGAGCGCGGCTACAAGCCGGTGCTGCGTCTTGACGCCGAAGGCAAGGAAGTGCGCACCGACGAGAACAACTTCGTGGTGGATCTGCACCTGGAGCGCATCGATCACCCGCAGGAGCTGGCCGAGGACCTCATCAACACGGTCGGCGTGGTGGAGCACGGCCTGTTCCTCAACATGGTAGACAAGGTCATCGTCGGCGACCCGAACGGCCCGCGCGTGATGACCAACGCCAATAAGTGATCGTTCGCATCACTCAAGCTTCTCAAGGCCGCATCTGCATCTCGCAGGTGCGGCTTTGTTGTATTGCACGAACCAACTTTCATCTCGCCGCGTGACAGGAACGCACCGGTCTTGACGGCATCGAAGCAAAAGAGAAACCCCGTGACCGTAACGATCGCGGGGTTTCCAATGCCTTGAATGCAGGTAAGACTACTTGCGCTGGTGGCGGGTCTTACGCAGCAGTTTGCGGTGCTTCTTCTTGCTCATCCGCTTGCGGCGCTTCTTGATGACAGAACCCATCTGAAGCCTCCATTCCGATTAATCGTAAAAGTTGCAACTCGCCTAATAGTACACGTGTTGCCAGACAGAGGGAACACGCAGGCACAATTGCGCAACCCACCGGCGGCGACAACGGCAATCACCGGCATATTTGCGCAATACGTTGCGCTTTACAGCGGGAACTTCTGGTAGAAACGCTCGACGGCGGCCTTGGCACCGGTGGCCCGGAACACCACGGTATCATTCTGCCAGATAGCCACGGCGTTCTTGTCGTCCAAGGCATCCACCTTAACCGTGTAGGAACCGGTGGTGCTGCCGGAGACCTTCACATTGCCGGCAGCCAATTCATCACCGGTCTGAGCCGAAGCAAGAGCATCATACTGGGTCTTGGCATTGTCGGAAGCGGACCACTGAGCAATAATCAGCGTCACATCCTTGGCCTTGTCTCCGGTGGAATATGTAAGCGTGTACTCTTCGAGCGGCGTGGCAGCGGTCCAAGTGGTGGAAGCCTCGGCCTTGGTGCGCGCATAGTTCAACACGCTATCCGGCATGGCCTTCAGCAGTTCAGTGGCATCATCCGGCAAAGCCGTGGCCTCGATGGTCGGCTTGGTGGGCTCGGCCGATGCGGCGGCCTGCTGCTTGCCCTGAACACTGGTTTCGTCCTTCTTAATGGCCCAACCCGGCCATACGAAAGCCGAAAGCACTGCAAGAATAATGACGACCGCAGCGGCAACCACTACTGCAATCAGCTTGCCATGGGACTGCGTAGACGAAGAGTTCTCAGTATTAGTCATGGCTTTGATTCTCTCACAGCCGCGTGACGCTGGCGACTATGTCGTTCCTGATTGAGGTGAATATATCGTGAATCGGTAGAAATCTACCGCTTTGTATATCACCGGCTACTGTTGAAGGTATGGCGAAATCAAGTGTGCAGTACGTGTGTTCCGAATGCGGATGGAACGGCCCGAAGTGGTATGGCCGTTGCCCTGAATGTGGGCAATGGGGAACAGTCGAGGAGTTTCATGAAGCCCGTCCGGCTGCGGGTTCACACACCGCTGCGCCCGGGCGGACATCACGCACACGATCGGCGGCCGTGCCGGACACCGCGCGTGCCGCAGCCAAGCCGATTACCGAAATCGGTACGGAAACCGTGGAACGCTTGGGCACGGGGTTTTCCGAATTCGATCGTGTGCTGGGCGGCGGCGTAGTGCCAGGTTCGGTAACGTTGATTGCCGGTGAGCCCGGCATCGGCAAGTCAACACTGCTGCTGCAGACGGCCGGTAATATCGCCAGGGCAGTGGCTGAAGGCCAGACAATCAACGCTGCTGGGAGAGGCCAATCATCGCATCGGTCTTCCGGATTAGCCTCGACTCGCGCTCACACGGTGCTCTATATTTCCGGTGAGGAGTCACAGGCACAGGTGCGTCTACGCGCCACCCGCATTAATGCAGTGGAACCGAATCTACTGCTTGCCGCCACCACCGATCTGGCTACCGTATTGGGCTTAATAGAGCAGAACAAACCGGCACTGGCCATCGTCGATTCGGCACAGACCATTGTTTCGCAGGAAGTCGATGGCATCTCGGGCGGTTCCACACAGGTGCGAGAGGTGGCAAGCGCCCTGATCGACACCGCCAAAACTCTCGATATCCCCGTGTTTTTGGTGGGTCATGTGACCAAGGACGGCTCGATTGCCGGGCCTCGTACCCTCGAGCATTTGGTCGACGTGGTCTGCCAGTTTGAGGGAGACAGCGAAACGGCCCTCAGAATGCTCAGAGCAGCGAAAAACCGTTTTGGCCCGACCGATGAGGTGGGGTGCTTCGACATGAGCGGCGAAGGCATCGAAGAAGTCACCGACCCCGCCGGACTGTTCTTGTCCGGAGATGGCCCGGAATCAGCCAATGACGCTCCCGTGGAGGGCACATGCGTGACATTCACGCTGGACGGCCATCGCAGTCTGCCTATCGAAGTGCAAGCATTGGTCACCAATTCAGTGCTGCCTACGCCAAGACGTGCCGTCAATGGCGTGGATCCCAGCCGCATTGCCATGTTGGTCGCCGTGCTGTACCGGCACAGCAAACTCAATCTGCTTTCCAACGATCTGTATATTTCCACCATTGCCGGAGGTCAGGCCAAGGAGCCCGGTTCGGATCTGGCCATTGTTGGAGCGCTGGCAAGCGCGGCCACATCGAAGCCGATTGCCCGCTCCACCTGTGCCATCGGAGAAATATCGTTGACCGGGCAGGTTCGTCCCGTACCGCGTATGGAATATCGTTTGCGCGAGGCAGCACGCCTCGGGTTCACTACGGCGGTCATTCCACCCTTGCGCAAACCGGTGCATGTTGATGGGCTGAAACTCGTCGAGGCGAGCACGCTTGCCGATGCGCTTCATGCATTAGGCGTACGGAAGTAATGGGCAGTATCAAGCGGTAAGGCGCTTGGTTTCCTCCACATTGCGCTTGAGTTCCGCAACCAGCTGGTCCGGTCCATCGAACTTGACTTGGGGGCGCAGGAAACCCACGAATTCCACGCGGACATTGTGCCCATACAGGTCGAGCCAGTCGCCGGTGATGGCATATGCCTCGACCACACGCTCGTGAAGTCCGGTCTTCTCGCTGAAAGTAGGCTTGGTGCCGATGGAAATGGCGGCAGGCCAACGGTTGTCGCCATCCACCAGCCAGCCGGCATAGACGCCGTCCACAGGAATGTATCCCTGTGTTTCCGAGCCGAGATTGGCGGTGGGGAATCCGATGGTACGGCCTCGCTCCTCGCCGTGCACCACTTTGCCTTCGATGGCGTGCGGCACGCCCAAAATGGCGTTGGCGTCTTGAATGCGCCCGTGGGCAAGCAGATAGCGCACATTAGTGGAACTCCAGGCGCGCATGGCCTTGGCTTGATTCTTCTTGCTCCAGGCACGGCGCTCGGCCTTGGTGGCATTGGCCAGCGGGTCGGCAGGCTCGCCCCATTCGGTCGGGGCTTCGGGCCGGAAATCACGCGGAATACGCACTTCGCCAGGACCACGGTCATCAACCACATCAAGTTCAAAGACACCGGTGGCGGCGGCGAGGTTGGCGATATGCTTGACATCGCCTGCGCGTCCCTTGCCCATGGCGGCGTCCTGGCCAAGTACCAACGTGCGCATGCCGAGCTTGCCGGTCAGCTGGCCAAGGAAAAAGATGTAGGACTTATCCGCAAAAGCCAGCGTGTAATGAACCACCAATACATGATCCACGCCAAACTCTTCAAGACGACGCAGACGCTCGTCAATGCCGGTCAGCGCATCGGCATCCACATTGCTCTGTGTCGGTTCCTCACCGTTGTGCGCGCCGGCCCAGCCGTGCACGAACGCAGGACGCGGATCAAACAGAATGACGATGGAAAACGCGTCATGCCGGTGAGCGAGTTCCACCACACGGTTGATCACGGCCTGATGACCCAAATGCATGCCATCAAATGCGCCCAGCGTCACCACGGCCTTCTTGTCGTTGCTGAACGAAGGCCAGGCAATCGAGCCTTCGGCGTCAGGAGTCAAGTGCGTGATTTCCATAAGTTGTGTGGTTCCTTTATTCGTGCATTCAATCAAGTCTCGCTGTACGCGAGTTTACGCGAGGGGGAATACGGTGATCGGCTTGGCCTGATGGCCATTCGCCCTCTCGATGATGGCCACCACATCATGGGTTTGCGGCACGATGGCGGCGGCAGGCTCATGAATCGTGCGCTCGATGCGACGCCCAAAACGCAGCTCCGCAGCTTCCTCCGGCGTGATGTCAAGAGCGGGCATGGCGCTGCGGGCGGCCTGTTCCATGGTCAATGAGCGACCAATCAGCCATGCGCATCGACCAGCGCCGTCAAGCCCTTCCGGGGTGTCGAGCACGCACTTATTGCGAGTGATGGTTTCGCCTTCGCGATTGGTAAACGTTTTCTGCTCGGTATGAGCCGTGATCGTATGGGTCTGCGTCTCGCTCACCGCATCAGGCGAAAGAAGCCCGCTGGTGTCGTCCGGCAGGGCGAAGTTGCCGACTCTGGTGCGGCGCAAACGGGTCAGATAACCACCGACACCCAACTTGTCGCCCAAGTCACGGGCCAATGCGCGAATATACGTACCCGACGAGCAGCTGACGCGTACATCGACGTCCAATACTGAAACCATTCCGCGCTCTTGCAACGCTTCATCAGACTGTTTCCCCGTCACGAATCCACTGCGAATAGCCAGCACAGTGAATTCGCTGATAGTGACCGGACGTGGCTTAAGCTCCACATCCTTGCCTTCGCGGGCCAAGTCATAAGCCCGCTGACCATTGATTTTGATGGCGGAAAAAGTGTTGGGAATTTGCTCGATATCGCCGGTGAAGTTGGCGGCGATAGTGCGAGTGAGTAGCTGCTGCCACGAGGAAGCTGGCAATGATGATGGTCCCTCGCTATGACCACCTTCAGTCAGCTGCGACGACAGCTCCAGCCAGCGGGAGCGGACTTCGTCATCGACAAGCACCTCGCCTTCGGCATCGTCGGTGGTGGTGCGCAAGCCGAGACGAATGGTGGCCTCATAGGTTTTATCATGTGCAACGATGGCATTGAGCAGACGCGTGGCATGGCCGAATGCGATGACCAACGCTCCGGTGGCCATCGGATCAAGTGTGCCGGCGTGACCGACTTTCTTGATATGCAACGCGCCGCGCACGGCGGCCACTGCATCGAAACTGGTCACGCCTTGCGGCTTGTCGATGACGAGCAGGCCGCTTGGAGTTGTTTGAGGCATATACGGTGTTCCCTTTATCCATGCCTTCGGCATGGTCTCTCCCTCCGCCCCCTTTGGGGCACCTCCCTCGTCAGAGGGAGGTTGCGGGGAAACTACTCTTCGTCGGAAGAGTATTCCTCATCGTTGAGGTCTTCATCTTCCGGCTCGTCGTCGTGCTTATAGGGGTCGGCATCGCCGGCGTAGTGAGCGGTGGCGCGGGCGCGTGCAAGATCCTCATCGCGCTTCTTGGCCATAGCCAAAATATCTTCGATCTCGTGGGCCTCGCCGGGCACTTCATCGAACACAAACTGCAGTTGCGGGGTCAGGCGCAAGCCGGCCTTGTGGCCCACCAAAGTACGCAGATGTCCCTTGGCCTGATCGAGAGCCTGCTGGGCACGCTTACGTTCGCCATCCTCGTGGCCTTCATGACCAAGCTGGGTCCAGTAGATCTTGGCGATCTGCAAATCATTGGTCACACGCACTTCCGTGACGGTGATGCTGGACAGTCGCTTGTCGTGCAGCTCATGCTCGATGGACGAGGCGACCACACGCTGAATCAGAGCCGCAATACGCGCGGCACGTGGGTTGGTTCCTGCCATGGGAATTTCCTTTTCTGTCGTGTTTCTAGCTCCCCCTCCTAGGGGGAAGCTGTCGTCGTTAGACGACTGAGGGGCTGAGCCGTTAAGCGAACAGCCCAGTGGGCTGTTCGTAGGCGAAGTAGCGGCGATAGCCGCCAATCAAGTGAATACAAAAATAGAGGAGGCATCCAGCAAAAACCGGAGCCCCCTCAGTCTGCTTCGCAGCCGGCTCCCCCTAAAAGGGGGAGCCGATAAAAGCGAGGGGCTCTCCTTGAGGAGAACCAGAATGACTACTTGCGCTCGACTTCCTGCATCTCGAAGGTCTCGATGATGTCGCCAAGCTCGATGTCGTTGAAGGTGCCGAGGTTGATACCAGCCTCGTAGCCTTCCTTGACGGACTGCACATCGTCCTTGAAACGACGCAGCGAAGAAATCTCGAGGTCGTTGACCGTGGCCACGCCATTGCGCAGAATACGGCACTTCGTACCACGCTTGACCTCACCGTCCTGCACCATAACGCCGGCGATGTTGCCGAACTTGGAGGAACGGAAGATCTCGCGGATCTCGGAGTGGGAGGTGACGACCTCTTCGTATTCCGGCTTGAGCATGCCCTTGAGGGATGCCTCGATGTCTTCGATTGCGCGGTAGATGACCGAGTAGTACTTGATCTCCACGCCCTCGCGCTCGGCGAGGTCCGCGACCTGACGGTTCGGACGCACGGTGAAGCCGATGATGACGGCCTTGTCGACCGTGGCAAGGTTGACATCGTTCTGGGTAATCGCGCCGACGCCGCGGTGGATGACCTGGATGCCGACCTCGTCGGACACCTCGATCTTCATCAAGGAATCCTCGAGCGCCTCGACCGAACCGGACGAATCGCCCTTGATGACGATGTTGAGCATATCGATCTCGGACTCGGCGAACTTTTTCTTGAAGTCCTCAAGGGAGACGACCTTGCGACGCTTGGCCAGCTGAGCAGCGCGCTCGGTAGCCTGACGCTTCTCAGCAATCTGGCGGGCGGCACGATCATCGGAAGCCACCAGGAACAAGTCGCCGGCGGTGGGCACGGAGGTCAGGCCCAGCACCTGGACAGGCGTGGACGGGCCAGCCGCATCCATGGCACGACCGTTTTCGTCCAACATGGCACGCACACGACCATACGACGTGCCGGCCACGATGGCATCGCCCACGTGGAGCGTACCGGACTGCACCAGCACGGTGGCCACGGCACCACGGCCCTTGTCGAGTCGGGCTTCGACGGTGGCACCACGGGCGTCCATGTCGGGGTTGGCGCGCAGATCAAGCTCGGCATCGGCCGTGAGCAGCACGGCCTCGAGCAGCTTATCGACGTTGGTGCCCTGCTTGGCGGAGATATCGACGAACATGGTGTCGCCGCCATACTCCTCAGGAACCAGACCGAACTCGGTGAGCTGGCCACGGACCTTCTCCGGGTTGGCACCGGGCACATCAATCTTGTTGACGGCCACGACGATCGGCACCTTGGCGGCCTGAGCATGGTTGATGGCCTCAACGGTCTGAGGCATCACACCATCGTCGGCTGCGACCACAAGGATTGCGACGTCGGTAAGCTCGGCACCGCGGGCACGCATAGCGGTGAACGCCTCATGGCCAGGGGTATCAAGGAAGGTGATTTTGCGAGGTTCGCCCTCAAGATCCACCGTGACCTGGTATGCACCGATACGCTGGGTGATGCCGCCGGCCTCACGTGCGATGACGTTGGTCTTGCGGATGGTATCCAACAGTCGGGTCTTACCATGATCGACATGGCCCATGACGGTGACGACCGGCGGACGAGGTTTCAGATCCTCATCATCCTGCAGCTCTTCCTCGTCAAGGTTGATGTCGAACTGCTGCAGCAGCTCCTTGTCTTCCTCCTCGGCGGAAACGAGCTGGATGTTCCAGCCGATTTCCTCACCCAGGATCTGGAAGGTCTCTTCGTCCAGGGACTGGGTGGCGGTAGCCATCTGGCCCAGGTGGAAGAGCACGGTGACCAGTGCGGCCTGGTTGACGTTAATCTTCTCCGCCAGATCAGCCAAGGAAGCACCCTGACGCAGGCGAATGGTCTGGCCGTTGCCGTTGGGGATGCGAACGCCGCCGATGGTCGGTGCTTTCAGCTCCTCATACTCATGACGCTTTGCCAGACGGTTCTTACGGGCCTTCGAGGACTTGCCGCCCTGACGGCCGAAAGCACCAGCAGTACCGCCGCGACCACCGCGGCCACCGCCGCGTGCGGGACCATTGCTCGGGGCTCCGCCGCCCTGGAAGTTGCTGCCGCCGCCTTGGCCGCCACGGAATCCACCGCGAGCGCCGCCGCCTTGTGCGGCACCGCCCTGACCCGGACGGTTATGACCCCATTGGCCGGGACGAGGACCGCCCTGACCGCCTTGGCCCGGACGACCACCGCGGAATCCACCACGGCCTTGACCCTGGCCCTGGCCTGGACGACCGGGACGGCCACCACGACCACCTTCAGTGGTCGGACGAGCCATCGGATGCGGGCGCGGAATATCGCCCGGAGTCGGAGAGTGCATGCCCTGCTTACGGGAGAACGGGTTATTGCCCGGACGCGGACCCTGCGCATGCGGGCGCGGAATCGCGTTGGAAGCGTTGCCTCCAGCAGTCGGACGAGAACCGCCCTGGCCACCACGGTTGTTCTGGTGCTGACCGGGCTGGCCACCGTTCGGACGCCCCTGGCCCTGACGATTACCGTTCGGACGGCCTTGACCCTGACGGCTCGGACGACCGCCGTTATCGTGCTGATTATTGTGACGTGCGGGGGCCGGAGCCGCAGGACGTTCCGCCTGCGGGCGCGGGCCCGGAGTTGCTGCAGCCGGTGCGGCACCCTGATGTGTTGCAGCGGCAGCCGGCTTGTGCTGTGCCGGCTTGGCCGCAGGCTTCTGTGCAGAAGCCGCGGGCTTGGCATCGCCCTTATCGTCCTTGTCGAACGCGGCCTTCAGACGACGCGCCACCGGCGGTTCAATCGTAGAGGAAGCGGACTTAACGAATTCACCCATGTCCTTGAGCTTCTCAAGAACGGTCTTGCTATCGACGTTCAAGTCCTTAGCCAGTTCGTATACGCGTGGTTTCGCCACTAATTACTCCTATCTGTGACCACGCGTACATGGGCGTGGTCAGTTGGTGATGACGGCAAGCCTACCCTGTCTCATCGTGCGACCATGATCGTGTTACCTCGTCTCTGGTGTGGGAAATTTTGCGCACACTGCGCCAACCCACATACGCCAATCCAGCATACTCATAGCGCTGGATAGCACGGAATAGCGCGAGCCGCGTCATTGTTGACGCGGCTCGCAATGTATATCCGCCGGCTACTCGGAATCATTCGATCCGGAAGCCGGGCTCTCCCAAGCTATTCGCCCTGTGCTGCAGCCTGCTCGGCAGCCTGTTCTTCAGCGACCTTCTTGGCATGCGCCTCGGCGGATTCGATGCCGATCTTCCAGCCGGTGAGCTTGGCGGCCAGACGAGCGTTCTGACCTTCCTTGCCGATGGCAAGAGACAGCTGATCATCGTGGATGAAGGCGATTGCGGTCTTGTTCTTCTCGCTGATCACCTGTACGCCGGTGGCCACGGCCGGAGCCAGCGCGGCCGCCACGAACTTGGCCGGCTCATCGGAGTAGTCGACG
>SKEP01002036.1_pt1 | contig 10270 bp, 10 predicted proteins | sample 4826901 | NCBI WGS metagenome assembly SKEP01 (sample SAMN11008806, study PRJNA524170) | human gut metagenome | biome: Human fecal sample; material: Feces; isolation source: fecal sample from pouch patient p4, p43, p49, p54, p55 | host: Homo sapiens | place: Israel: Tel-Aviv | collected 2014-03-20
GTCTTTTAAAAAACTAATTTTCCTAAAATTACTTTTCTATTTTTTCTTTTATTCTAACACTTATCCTACTGATTTCAACCATCTATCCCTATTTGCCTCATCATCAAAAAATACTTTTTATTTTAAATTATTTTTCTATTTTATTTATTTACAAAAATTCAAAGAAACTCTTCGATTTCCACGATCCGATCTCCCCTTTTTTCTTTCCATATCATCAGATACACCTTAAAATCCACCAAATCTCTTGCAGCAGAAAACGGTTCCTCACGCACAAGCGTCACTTTCTGCCCGTTTATCTCCAGTTCTTCTTTTCTTTGCTCTGCTTTCTGTAAAACTTTTTCGTACTTCTGGTTAAATTTCTCTCCAAAATCTCTTCGTGGATAATTTTTTGCTTCTTTTGCAAGCTTTTTATCCAACAGGTCAATCATATCTGCATGGCTTCTTCTGTGTAACAGCCTTGCAAGCCATCTGCTCATCACTTTTCCGTGATGCTTCCGGTAAAAACGAAGCCACCTTACCATGCTTCTGTCCCCTTTCTCCACAGCAAGCTCTTCCATTACATCCATTGCCTCTTCGGTCGGATTCCACGGATCTTCCATCGGGACAATATATTTTGCTGGAACTGCCGGATAACAGGTATAGTTCAGCGGAGGAAAATGTACCAGTTTTGCAAGTTTCCGTTCTGTATCACTTGTTGCCTTTTCTCCAAGGTATTCACATTTATCGCTCAGAATCGCCAGACGATATTCCAGAATCCGCAGATACTCATACCCTTTCACCCAGAAATGTCCCACATCTCCGTAATTATAAAGGTTCACCTCCAACGAAAGATCCTGGAAGAAAATGGTCACAACCGTTTCGCCCTGATATACGACAAGTACATATTCTCCATCCTCCTGGCTTAAAGTTGCGTCCAGCTCTCCTTCATAATCTTTCTGATAATGTCCGGTCATTCTTGCACCAGAGAATACCAGAAAGCTTTCCACTGCATCATTCATCAGATACACCAGACGCATTTCATCCTGGTTTTCCACATCTTTGTCTGGAAACAGAAGTTCAAACTGATCCTGACCGAGTAACTGGGCAAGCTTCTGGAAGGCCTCTGGAATTTCTTCATATGCACTTTCTGTATCCATGAGCGCTTCCTCTGCTGACATATTTTCCTGTATTTCCAGTTCACTCATCTATTCCTTTTCTCCTTCGTTTGCCTCTTCCATATCCACACAGGCAAGTCCTCTGTCCTCCACATAACTGACACGGATCACTGCCTGCGACCAGTTAAGGCTGATCCTGGCAGCCTTCTGCTTCTCTTCTCCGGCTTTCCGGAGCAGATCCAAAAGTTTCTCCAAAACTTCTCTTGTCAGATAGCCACCTCTCCACTGAAAGGTCAATGTCCTGCCCTTCTTAGCCGCCTGTAGCGACCGTTTATAAACATCTTCTTCTTTTGTAAAGGAAAGTTTCTTCTCCCGATAATAAAAATGATCCCCATTCGTACAGACCGGTGCCGGTGCGATCAGCGGTTCATGATCCCGGAAAATCTTCTTGTCGTCCAGATTGAAATAATCATAGCGGATCTCCTGTCCTGCCGCACTGTGTTTACCAAGCGTATTGTCAAAAGTTGCATCCAGATGATAATATGTACCACCAATTTTTACGATATTCCAAGTATGACGGTACTTGATCCCTTTTTCCGGATTGTTACCACAGACTGCGATCATGCACCAGATTCCAAGCGCATCACAGAGTACTTTCACAGATTTTGCAATCCCTTCACATACGCCAACTCCATGTCCAAGTGGACCGATGATCTCATGGGAATACGCCTTTTTCAGCTTATCATAAGTCACATTATCACAGATAAAATCATGAATATATTTCTCCTTTTCCCATTCAGACAAATCTTTTGCCGCCCGCGCAAGTTTTTCTACTCTGGAGGACATTGCCCTCTGATGCTCCCGGATTTTATTTTTGTCAAACAGATACTCCGGTACAAAGATCAGATTCGGAGAGTCCTGATAGTATTTATACTTATATCCTGTCATCCAGAAAATCTCCGGATGATCCAGCCGAAGCCTGAAAAAGACATCATAAAGCTCCGCACTTTCTATGCGCGGTATCTGAAATTCATCCGCAAGTGCATTCGCTCCCTGCATGATTACATGGTATGCTACCTGCTGCTGTTTCGTCATTTTGGTATAATAGAATGGTTCCATGAAAGTCCTCCTGCGCAATGTTTTGATTCTCCTATTATACATTTTTTCACGAAATCACAAAATGTTTCTCCAGAATACAATATAAAAAAGTCCCATATGGCAACCCTTTCCGTCACCATACAGGACTTCTCCTTCTTTTCCTTTTATTCAACATTCTTCGTCGCAACAATATCCACGCCCGTGTCCGCCACATTTTCAAGAATCACATCCCCAATATGAACCGGAGCCGGAACTTCAATTCCTTTGAGTGCTTTCACACATTCAAAGATCTTGCCCTTCGGGATATCTTCTTTCGTCTTCACCGATACCATGTCGATGCTTCCGCCGGACACCCGCACGGTCGAAGTTACGATTCTCGTCGGATTCGTCACTTCTTTTCTTGCGTATACATCACCGCGCTTGCAGGTATTTCCGGTTACACCCACTACTTCTTTCCCATTCATTACAACTGTAAGAGGGCAGCCCATCGGACAGCCGATACATGTCAATTTTCTCTCTTCCATCGTCTACGCCTCCTCAATCTTTACTGTGATGGTCTGCAGATCCGGATATTTCAGAAGCTGCTCTTTTGTCAGCTTAATCTCTTCCATCTCACCTGGTGCAACAACCGGACGTTTTCTGTGGATCACTCTCTCATCATCAAAATATGCACTGATATAACAGTTCTTGTAGACACCGCCCACACGGAAACGCACAGTCAGATTTTCATCCATCCGGTCTACGTTAATTGTTCCGGGCACAGTATAGCGGACACCTTCAATCGGATTCATCCGAATCTCTTTTCCGCCCTGTCTGCGCGCTTCTCCCTGTTTTACATATTCCGCAGCATTTCTTCCTGCAGTTCCGGCTTCTTCCGATACAAAATCAACCAGGTCATGCACATGCAGGACATTTCCGCAGGCAAATACGCCTTCGATGTTTGTTTCCAGGCTCTCATTTACCTTTGGTCCTGATGTGACAGGGTTCATATCCACGCCCATACCTCTTGAAATTTCATTTTCCGGAATCAAACCTACGGAAAGGAGGAGGGTATCACAGCTGTATTCTTCTTCGGTTCCCGGAATCGGTTTTCCGTGACTGTCCACCTGTGCCAGTGTAATGCCTTCCAGACGCTCTTTTCCTTTGATATCGACAACCGTATGGCTCAGCTTCAGCGGAATGTCATAATCATCCAGACACTGTACAATATTTCTCTTCAGTCCTCCGGAATACGGCATCAGCTCTGCAACAACCTTAACCTTTGCGCCTTCAAATGTCATTCGTCTCGCCATGATCAGTCCGATGTCGCCGGAACCAAGGATCACGACCTCCCGCCCCGGCATATAGCCTTCGATATTGACCAGTCTCTGTGCCGTACCTGCTGAGAAAATACCCGCCGGACGATAACCAGGAATATTAAGTGCACCTCTGGAACGTTCACGGCATCCCATTGCCAGGACAACTGCCTTCGCCTGAATCTCGAAAAGGCCTTCCTCCCGGTTCATTGCGGTGACAACCTTCTGTGGGCTGATATCCATAACCATTGTATTCAGCTTGTATTCAATATTCAGTTCTTTCGCCTGATCAATAAAACGTCCTGCATATTCCGGTCCGGTCAGTTCTTCCTTAAATGTATGGAGTCCGAATCCGTTGTGGATACACTGATTCAGGATTCCGCCAAGTTCTTTGTCTCTTTCCAGGATCAGAACACTGTCCACTCCGCTTTTCTTCGCCGAAATTGCAGCCGCAAGTCCTGCCGGTCCTCCTCCAATGATAACAATATCATAAGCTCTCATGATGCAATGCCTCCCTCTTATAACGAATCCTTATTAGTACCTGTGACAATTTTAGAATCTCCACCAGATTTTGTGATCTCGAACATACTCACATGGCGTTCTCTCGCCAGGATCTCCATCGTTCTCGGTGAACAGAATCCAGCCTGACATCGTCCCATTCCGGCTCTTGTTCTGCGTTTTACCCCGTCCAGAGATTTGGCGCCGAGCGGTCTGTTGATCGCATCCATGATCTCACCCTCTGTAACCATTTCACAGCGGCAGATAATATTTCCGTATTCCGGTTTCTCTTTGATCAGTTCCATTCTTTCTTCCTTGCTGAGTGTATTCGGATCCAGAACGCCCTTTCTTGTTGCGATAAAATCTTCTTTTTCTTCCAGATTCATTTTCTCTTTCAGGATCTGTGCCACCATTTCTCCGATTGCCGGTGCACTGGTAAGTCCCGGTGATTCAATGCCTGCACAGTCGATAAATCCTTTTGCATCCTCCACTTCCCCGATCAGAAACTCATGTCCGTCCTCATGTGCACGAAGTCCGGCAAATGAAGTAATCACCTGACGGAGCGGAATATTTTTCACATTCATTTCTGCTCTTTCGATCACCTGATCCAGACCTTCTCTTGTTGTATTGGTTCCTTCTTTATCTTCGATATCGATCGCCGTTGGTCCAAGGATCAGATTACCGTGAACCGTCGGTGCAACCAGAATACCTTTTCCATATTTTCCCGGAAGTGCAAAAATCGTCTTACTCACATGACTTCCCGCACTCTTATCAAGCAGGCAGTAATCTCCTCTTCTAGGGGTAATATGGATCTTCTTCTCACTTACCATATTATGAAACTTGTCTGCATAGACTCCGGCCGCATTTACCACGTACCTTGTCTGGAAAACCCCGTTATTTGTATGGATCTCCCATCCCTCATCTATTGGTTTAAGATCCGTAACTTCCGTATCAAATTTGAACTCCACACCATTTACATTTGCATTCTCAGCCATTGCAATGTTCAGATTAAACGGACATACAATTCCGGCTGTCGGTGCATAAAGTGCGGCATACGCCTGATCGGAAATATTCGGTTCCATTTCTTTCAATTCCTTACAGTTAAGAATTCTTAACTCCTTAACACCATTTGCAACACCTCGGTCATACAGTGCCTGAAGATTCGGCATATCCTCCTCATGCAGACATACAACCAGAGAGCCATTTTTCTTAAATGGGAAATCCAGATCCTTTGAAAGCTGTTCCATCATCTGATTTCCCCTGACATTCAGTTTTGCCATCAGCGATCCTTCTGCCGCATCATAACCGGCATGGACAATTGCACTGTTTGCCTTGGAAGTACCACAGCATACATCCTCTTCTTTCTCGATTACACATGCCTTCACTTTATAACGTGACAGCTCTCTTGCTGTTGCCGCACCGGATACTCCAGCTCCGATAATTATTACATCATACATTCCCAGATCACTCCTTAATAACTGTTTTTTTCTTCCTGAACTTCCTGATTATGAAAAAGAGCCTGCCAAGTAAACGCATTTCCTTTATGCGGTTATCCTGTCAGGCTCTCTCATCTCATGCCATTACCATTTTCAATTCTGAACTTTTACCACGGAATTGCCCCATACAGTAATACTGCTGCGATTGCTCCGATGATTGGTCCGATGATCGGTACAACCAGACCGTATCCGAAGTTTGAATCACCTTTTCCTTTAATTGGAAGTACTGCGTGTGCAAGTCTTGGTCCAAGATCTCTTGCCGGGTTGATCGCATAACCGGTCAGTCCGCCAAGTGACATACCTACTGATACGATAATTCCGAATACAAATAATTTGTCAACGCCTGTGGAAAGTCCTGTCACGTTTCCAATTCCCTTGATCGCAAATACAAGGATAAATGTTCCAACTGCCTCACTGAAAATATTCAGTCCTGTGTTTGCAATCGAAGGTCCTGTACAGAATACACCAAGCTTTGTTCCCGGATCTTCTGTGGCGTCAAACTGTCCTTTGAAAAGTAAATAAACGATACAGCCGCCTACGAATGCTCCTGCGATCTGGGCGATGATATATCCAGGAACCATCGACCATGCAAAACTTCCGTCCACTGCAAGCGCGATTGTAAGTGCCGGATTAAAGGAAGCTCCTGAAGCCTCTCCGAAAATAAATGCCGGAAGCAGAACTGCAAGACCCCAGGCAAATGTAATCTGAACCGCACCGGCACCTTTCATACCGGATTTGTTAAGGTTCACATTTGCTACTACTCCATCTCCAAGAATAATAAGTATCATTGTTCCAAGAAACTCTGCTATATAAGGTAACATAATAAGTCCCCCTTTTCCCTATTCAATGTTCCGTTTTCATTTCCTTTTTACTGTCAAAATCTAATCTTCTTTTGCCCATCCGTAAGCATATTTGACAGCCTTATTCCAGCCTTTGATCCGTTTTTCTCTTTCTTCATCTGCAATCTTTGGCTCGAATGTCTTATCAATTGCCCAGTTCTTAATAACATCCTCTTTACTTGCCCAGTATCCAACTGCAAGACCTGCAAGATAAGCAGCTCCCATTGCGGTTGTCTCTACACACTGCGGACGGTTAACCGGTGCATTGATGATGTCAGACTGTGTCTGCATCAGGAAATCATTTGCACTTGCTCCACCGTCAACCTTAAGTGCTGCAAGTTCAATTCCAGAGTCAGCTTTCATTGCTTCCAGAACATCATTTACCTGATAAGCAAGGGATTCCAGAGTTGCGCGGATAATGTGATATTTATTAACGCCACGTGTAATTCCTACGATCGTTCCTCTTGCATACTGATCCCAGTGCGGTGCTCCAAGTCCGGTAAATGCAGGTACTACATAGCATCCGTTTGTATCTTTTACTTTCTTAGCCATGTATTCTGAATCCGGTGCGGAATCAATAATACGAAGTTCATCTCTCAGCCACTGAATTGCAGCTCCTGCCACGAAAATTGAACCTTCCAGTGCATAATTTACTTTTCCATCCAGTCCCCATGCGATGGTTGTTACCAGTCCGTTCTTTGAGAAGATCGGTTTCTCACCGGTATTCATCAGCATGAAACATCCGGTTCCATATGTATTCTTTGCTTCGCCTGCATTGAAGCATGTCTGTCCAAACAGTGCGGACTGCTGGTCTCCTGCTGCTCCTGCGATCGGAATCGGTCCACCGAGGTAAGAAGGATCTGCTTCTCCATATACACAGCTTGACGGTTTTGGTTCTGGAAGCATGCATTTCGGAATGTTCAGCTCTGCAAGAATCTCATCATCCCATTCAAGCGTATTGATATTGAACAGCATCGTACGGGAAGCATTTGAATAATCAGTTACATGAACTGCACCTTTTGTCAGTTTCCAGATCAGCCATGTCTCAACTGTACCGAATAATAATTCTCCCTTTTCTGCTCTCTCTCTTGCTCCCGGCACATTATCAAGAAGCCATTTTACCTTTGTTCCTGAAAAATACGCGTCGATAACAAGTCCTGTTTTTTCTCTGAATTTATCGGTAAGTCCTTTTTCCTTCAGACTGTCACAATACTCAGAAGTTCTGCGGCACTGCCATACGATTGCATGATGGATCGGCTCTCCTGTCTCTTTGTCCCAGACGATGGTTGTCTCTCTCTGGTTTGTAATACCGATTGCTGCAATGTCCTCTGCTTCTGCCCCAATCATGTTCATTGCTTCAACGGCTACACCAAGCATACTTGCCCAGATCTCATCTGCATCATGTTCAACCCAGCCCGGTTTCGGGAAATACTGTGTGAATTCCCTCTGTGCAACGCTGCACATTTCTCCTTTTTCATTGAACAGGATACATCTGTTACTTGTTGTTCCTGCGTCCAGTGCCATTACATACTTAGCCATACTCTTTTTCCTCCTTTAATAAAAATCGCTGCTTTGCATGTTTTATAGTAAAGCGGATATTCTATGCCGCTTCGCTACTTACTCATCCTCAAATACCTGTACTTTGTTTAAATATCTTCTGTTACTTTTGTTTTACATTTTCCAGACTTCATGATTCGTAGATGAAACTGCGATCGCTCCAGCTGAAAGTGCCGCCATCACAGATTCTTTGTCCGAGATCAGACCACCTGCAATGATCGGTGTCTTTGACATTTTACAGACTTTTCCGATCACCTTCGGCATCACACCCGGAAGTACTTCGATATAATCGGGCTTCACGGCGTGTTGTTGCTGTCTGATATTCTCATATGCCATTGAATCCAGAAGAAAATACCTTAGGACTGTGAACATCTTAAGTTCCTTCCCCCTTTTAATCAATGCGGCTTTTGTGGAAATTATTCCATCTGCTTCTGTATTTTTCCGAATAAAATCTACGACAATTTCCTTACTGCTAAGACCGCTTATCAGGTCTACATGAACCATCGCAACCTTCCCGGAATCTTTTATCTGTTGGACGATCTCACGGATCGAACAGACATCTCCAAATAAAATAAACACAACCTGGATATCTTCCAAAGAACAGCAGATTTTTAAATCATCCATGTTCTTTACTGCTGCAATGATCGGATTTTCTTCTACTGCTTCATAAAAAAATCTGCTCATCATATCACCCTTTTGCCGCTTTTAGAGTACAAAAAAAGAGCGTTGCCTACCAACAGCCTTCCGGCTGTCTCTCTTACATTCGCTCTCCTGTCACGGCATCTCTCTTCAATTCAATTACTTCCTCAACTGGCTTCACTATATCATATTGCATAAATTTTTTCAATTATTTTTTTAAAAAATATACTTTTTGTATAATTTCTACAATTTTCATGTCATAAACAGAGCTGTTATTTAATTTAAACTGTTTTTCTTTATGCAACTTTTTCGTTACCTTATTGACAATATTGTTAAAACAAAAACTTAGAATGAAGTCCGCAAAATCGGAATCGCATTGATCACCGGTTCTTCATACGGATGAACCTTTTTGACTGCTTCAATTGTCTTGTCAATCGCTTCGGTAAACACTGTTACCTCCACTTTCACTTCAGGCTCTTTACTGATCTCACCTGTGTTTCCTATATACGGATTACATCCTTCAAGCGGACGCCAATACCCGGTTACCTCGCTCGTTGACATACAGGAATCGTAGTTACCGATATGTCCTGCATCTACTTCCTGCAGAGCTCTTTGTAATGCAGGCAAGTGCGTTTCCGGAATGAAAATTTCCAGTTTGCAGTATTTGAAATCCATGGTTTGATTGCTCCTTTCTATTACTATACAATTCTATAATATACTACCATTCTTTTTCATATCCAATAACAAGACCATAATCCTTCTCACGTGCTATTCTTTCAGCGACCTCTATGTATCTTTCTTTTTCCTGATTATTCTTTTGCAAAATCAAACTAACAAGTCGATTTTTCATACCTGCTTTATCTAAAGTCTTTAGTAAACTCGTTTTGTACATTCCAAGCTTATCATTTTGTGCATTTCATTGCAATACTCTTTGAAAACGAAACTTTTTTCCAACATGTTATACAATTTACAATTTTACTAAACAATGTTTTGCACAGTGAAATATGTATCTGTTTTCTTTTTTACACAAAAAAGCCTTCGAACTGATGTTTTAAATCAATTCAAAGACTTTTTCTTTTTCTATCTTCTATTCTCCTTTTTCCTGCAGAATATCCACGATTGTCTTCTCAGTTCCAATCATGCCTGGCGAAGCGATTTCTCCCATATGCCGCATCGTATCTTCTGGTGTAAAACCATTGATTCCATGAATATCATCAATAAAAATATCATGCATCGCAAAGTCTGCTGATTGGAATGCAGCGTTCACTGCCACAACACCTTTCATCGTACATCCTTTGTTTCCGCCGTGACAGATCATACCCGTAATACTGCTGGACATGTTGTTGATCGTTCTCGCCATGGCATGCTCATCACCTCCATGAAGGAAAACCAACGCACAGGCCATTCCTGTACCGGCAGCAATGCCGCAGCCACAGAAAGCAGAAAGCTTACCGGAATATTCTTTGATATACATGCAGATGAGATAGCTTAATGCGGTGGCACGATATAAGGTTTCATCGCTTAATCCGCGGATCTTGCAAACACCGTAAAGAGGCATGGTTGCAATGATTCCATGTGCCCCGGAACCGGTAATGCTCATGGCTGGTCTGTCAAGTCCGATCACACGGGCCTCAATTGCTGCATTGCAAAGTAAAGATGCAGTCTTTAACTCATTATCCGAAATAATCTTTCCGCCATTTTTCTCAAGCAGATACCGTCCATAGGTTCTTCTCGGGTTCTGGATTCCTTCTTCA
>SKEP01002051.1_pt1 | contig 10235 bp, 8 predicted proteins | sample 4826901 | NCBI WGS metagenome assembly SKEP01 (sample SAMN11008806, study PRJNA524170) | human gut metagenome | biome: Human fecal sample; material: Feces; isolation source: fecal sample from pouch patient p4, p43, p49, p54, p55 | host: Homo sapiens | place: Israel: Tel-Aviv | collected 2014-03-20
ATTTTAGATGAGGTACACAAAAATGCGAAATAAGATGAATATGAAAAATAAAATACACAAATGTGTACCAAGAAACAGCCAGATAAATCTCTCCGCCCAAGAATTCGAATAACAGACAGAAAACCTCGGATGCCCATTTTATAAGGGTTTCCGAGGTTTCTTTATGCCTGTTGGATCTATTTCTTTTGACGGAGTATTTTTTATGCGTTAATACCGAAAAACTTCTCCATATCCTCTTCCACAGTGCCAATTCCTGCAATGCCGAAGTTCTCGATCAAGACCTTTGCAACATTCGGGCTGAGAAATGCCGGAAGTGTAGGGCCAAGGTGGATATTCTTCACACCAAGATATAAAAGAGCCAGAAGAACGATAACTGCTTTTTGCTCGTACCATGCGATATTATAGATAATTGGCAGATCGTTAATATCGTCAAGCTCAAAGACCTCTTTGAGTTTCAAGGCGATTACAGCAAGGGAATAGGAATCATTGCATTGACCTGCATCCAGAACACGTGGGATGCCATTGATATCGCCTAAAGGCAACTTGTTATATTTATATTTTGCACAACCGGCAGTAAGGATGACAGTGTCCTTCGGCAGAGCCTTAGCAAATTCTGTATAGTAGTCGCGGCTCTTTGCTCGACCATCACAGCCCGCCATAACCACAAACTTTTTGATAGCACCGCTTTTTACAGCTTCTACAACTTTATCTGCCAAAGCCAGAACCTGTGCATGGGCAAATCCGCCGATGATTTCACCGGTTTCGATTTCACTCGGAGCGACACATTTTTTTGCATGCTCAATAATCGCAGAAAAATTTTTTTGTTCGCCAATTTCTCCCGGAATATGTGTACATCCCGGATATCCCGCAGCGCCGGTAGTGTAAAGCCTGTTTTTGTAACTATCCTTAGGAGGAACAATGCAGTTGGTTGTCATTAGAATAGGACCGTTAAAGGATTCAAATTCTTCTTTTTGTTTCCACCAAGCATTCCCATAATTACCAACAAAGTTAGGATATTTTTTGAAAGCGGGATAATAATGAGCTGGCAACATCTCGGAATGCGTATACACATCCACTCCAGTTCCCTGTGTCTGTTCTAACAGCATTTCCAAATCGCGCAGGTCGTGGCCGGATACCAGAATGCCGGGGTTCTTTCTGACACCGATATTTACCTTTGTAATTTCGGGGTTTCCATAGCTGTCTGTGTTAGCCTTATCCAGCATTGCCATACCGGATACTCCGTATTTTCCTGTTTCCATTGTTAGAGCAATCAGATCTTCTACACTAAGGTTGTCATTCAGCGTGGCAGCCAGTGCTTTCTGAAGAAATGTGTCAACTTCATCGTTGTCCTTCAACAGCACATTTGCGTGCTTCGAGTAAGCGGAAAGTCCCTTCAAACCGTAGGTGATTAACTCGCGCAGAGAGCGAATATCCTCGTTTTCGGTAGAAAGAACACCGACAGTTCTGGCTTTTTCTTCCCAGTTTTCAGATCCGTTCCATTTTGCGGCTTCAGGCAGAACAGTCAGATTGGTAACTTGCTTTAGCAGAACTTCCTTTTCGGTCAGTGTAGCACGGATTCTTGATTCAATGCTCTCTTTATCAAAATTTGCGTTGGTAATGGTAGTGAACAGATTCAGAGTAATCAAGTGATTGATTTTGGCAGATACCTGCTTACCTTCCTGACGCAATGCAGTCGTAATAGCCGAAATTCCTTTTGTGACATAGATCAACAGATCCTGCATGGCCGCTACATCAGGTTTCTTTCCGCATACGCCGGACATGGTGCAGCCCTTGCACCCGGCGGTTTCCTGACACTGATAGCAAAACATTTTTTGTTCCATAATATGCCTCCTAAAAACTATTAAAATTTGAAATAATGTGGTTTCTTCTCAATCAAAAAAGCATATAGACGCGTTTGAATTAATCTTCCCAGGCGATTGCAGACACAGGACACGAGTCGATGGCCTCCTGTACAGCACCTTGATTTTCAGCGTTTGCTGGTTGATACGCTTCCGCCTTTCCCTGCTCGTTCATACGGAAAACCTCGTCGCAGATCCACAGCAAAGCCCACAGCCAATGCAGAGATCCTTATCTACTTTTGTTGCTTTCATAAAATCACCTTCCTTTGTCAATTTTGCGTTTGATTAAAATACAACTACTAAAAGCATCTTGAACGCTTCCTGCCCATATACCGCATGGGGATGGCCTGCTGGCATGACAATAGATTCTCCTTCGTGCAGCAGATATTCAACGCCATCAATCGTGATTTTTCCGATACCATCCAAGCAGGTGACGAAGGCGTCCCCACCCGATTCATGGGTGCTGATCTCTTCGCCCTTTGCGAATGAGAACAGGGTAATACTTACTGCCTGGTTTTGTGTCAAAGTTTTGCTGACAACCTGCCCCTCCTGATAAGAAATTTGTTCTCTCAGCATCAGTACTTCTGATTGAGCAATGTTTTTCATTTTTTTACTCATAGTATCTCTCCTTTTATTCCAAAATTTTACCACCCAACGAAATCGTAACAATCTGCCAAGGAATGAATTTTCCGCTTGCCTGCAACGCTTTTTTGGCAGCTAATTCCAGTCCGCCGCAGCAGGGAACTTCCATGCGTACAACCGTCACACTTTGAATGTTGTTGTTTTGAATGATCTGCGTCAGCTTTTCGCTGTAGTCTATGCTGTCAAGCTTTGGACAGCCGATAATCGTAATTTTCCCACGCATGAAATCCTCGTGCATTCTGGCATAGGCGTATGCACTGCAATCCGCTGCAATTAACAATTTTGCGCCGTCAAAATATGGTGCATTAGTCGGTACTAGTTTGATTTGGCATGGCCATTGTCCCAACTGGGATTCTGTCTGTACCCGGGCAGAAGGAGTTGTTTCTTGTGAATGTTGAATACGCTGCATTCGACTGCCGGGGCAGCCTGTATGGGGAACAGCGGCATGATTGCTTTTCGCTTTTTTTCTCATATTTTCCTGCACAGCTTTTTCATCATAGGCGGCAGCTTCTCTCTCCACAAAGGAAATTGCACCTGTCGGGCAGGTTGGCAGACAATCTCCCAAACCATCACAATAATCATCTCGCAGAAGTGTTGCTTTGCCGTTTACCATGCCGATTGCACCCTCGTGACAAGCTTCGGCACACGCACCACATCCGTTACATTTTTCTTCATCTATTTGGATAATTCTTCGAATCATTTTATACCATCCTTTCTCTTGTCTTTCTGGGCATAGTATATTATAATTAAAAATAAAAATCTGTTGTTATAACAACGAAAGGGCAAAAAATATGAAATTATCCGATATGCAGCTATTCCGTGGGTTAGAAGAAGATGACATCTCCTCGCTTTTAAGCTGTTTGAATAGTGTAAAACGCAATTATAAAAAAGGAGAAGTAATTCTTTCAGAAGGGAGTATTATAGAGAATATCGGCATTGTACTGTCAGGCATGGCAATGATATCTTGTAACGATATTTGGGGGAATACCAGCATTTTAGGAAGTGTTGCACCTGGTTCTGTATTTGCTGAGGTATATGCCTGTATTCCGGGACAGCCGATGCTGGTTACAGTGTCTGCCGTGGAAGATACCTCTGTGTTGTTTATGAATGTGGGACGTGTTCTGACTACCTGCACAAACGCCTGCCCTTTTCATACAAACCTTGCACGAAATCTACTGACTGTCTGTGCTCATAAAAGTCTGCAACTTTCACAAAGGATTTTGCACACCAGTTCCAAATCCATACGAGGCCGATTGATGTCTTATTTTTCAGAATGCGCAAAACATGCCGGAAGCAATTCTTTTCTGATTCCATATAACCGCCAGCAATTAGCAGATTACTTGAATGTTGACCGCAGTACTATGTGCAACGAGCTTTCTAAAATGCAGAAAGATGGCATGATTGAATATAAAAAAAATCGTATTTTGCTCAAAGACTGAGATTTAAGGAATGGTATGAATTTGAATAGGGATTGATTTTTTAAGCAAAATCGCTTATGATCTGAAATAGAATATAGTGCTATTATCCACAGTTACAGAGCAAGTGTTATCAACACCGATAACAAAATGATAACATTAGCCTGTATAGGCAGGATAATATGGATAAATCAAATAATCAAAAGAACTGTAAACACGACAGAGAATAATCTCTAAACAAAATTGATTAGTAATTGTCGAATTTGAATAATAAACCAAACCCCAGAGTGCCCTATTTTTTTATTCCGTGATGTTAAAACTCAGAAATTTCCGCTTTTTCCGCATAATTTCTTATATTTCGGTATGGTTGTATTGGCCATAAAATCATCCAATTTTTCTATGCTGCCATTAACCATCTCGCACGTACTGATCGCATCCGAAAAAACAGCTAGAACAAAATCCTTCATATCCGGATCCGGCCTGAAGGTAGAAATAATATGAATGATTGAATCGCCAAAAGCTATCAAATCAAGATATGCTGATATAGGATATCCGTACAACTCTTCACTATCTATATTAATTCCATATTTGGAGAAAATATTTTGGTTGTTCTTTTTTATATGTTCGTTTCCATCATCTATTGATTTTTTGAGAAGATACTGGCTTGCTTTTGATAGTGGAGAGCCAGGAACCATATCAACAAAGATATCGTTAGGAATAATAGAATTTGTTTTTCTCTCTTTTTCGTATTCTTCCTGCCTAATCATCACTTCTGTTTTATCGGCAAGAGCCTTATCGGAATCCGGATACAAGTGAGAATAAGTATCCCATGCCGGCTATATCTTTCCCCGAACCAGCATGGCAGTTAAGGGCCTGGTGTGCGAGCTGCCGCCCGTGGATTCTGGCTATCGTGGAGAGAGCCATGCCATTATCAGCAATGTCAGCAACCAAATTCAGGAACTCACCAAAGGCTCCCGTGTAGGGCAGCTCGTAATTGCCCCGGTTGTTATTGCAGATTTTGTGACGGATCTGGGTGCGGAACGTGGTACAGGAGGATTCGGCAGCACAGGGCAATAAGAATACCGTTTGATATGCGCGCACAGTTTAAGTGTGCGTTTTTCTTACCCAAAATCTAAAAAAATGAAGGAGGCTATATGCAGATAGAGGAATTTAACCAATATGTGAAAGACCACATCAAAGAATACCTTCCCCCGGAATATGAGACTGCAAAGGTTTCTATCCAGGAAGTTACAAAAAGCAATGACCGTATGTTGAACGGGCTTACCATTCTTCGAGAGGGCGAGAACTTTTCACCTACGGTCTATCTGGAACCTTTTGCGGAGCAGGTGGCACAGGGGCGCTCCTTGGAAGATACCCTGCGCGAGATTACAAAGATCCAGACCGTTCACCATGCACATGTACCGGTGAACATTTCCACTTTTATGGATTATGCTGAAACAGGTGGAACGGAGCGAACTATCCGCAGATACCTTTATGGAAGGGATCACGGAAATGTGCCGGGAACTGGTAAAAGAACATACTGCACCGGAGGAACGATTTGCCAAACTGTTCCCGGACGCTAAAGGAAAGCAGGATGCTGTCGGCACCTGTCCCCGCTGTGGTGCACCTGTGTATGAGGGCAAAAAGGGCTTTTTCTGTGATAACAGGGATTGTGCCTTTGCTCTCTGGAAAGACAATAAGTTCTTCACTTCCAAGAAGAAAACCATAACCAAATCCGTTGCGGTTGCTCTATTGAAATAGGGCTGCATTTCCATATCCGGGCTTTACAGCGAAAAGACTGGCAAAACCTATGACGCGGTAGTGGTGCTGGATGACACGGGTGACAAGTATGTGAATTTGAAGCTGGAATTTCCAGCAGCAAAAGGCAGGCGGAAATGAGCGGCCCGGCATCACGGGAACTGACACGATCTGAACGGGCAGCGATCCGGCGGCTGGTAAACAAATGTGCCAACTATGACAGCACGGATAAAATCTGCCCTCTGCTGGACTGCCCTTGCTATAGAGTACTTCCATAGTCTACTTGTAAGCCGTTAGAAAGAACTCACTATGAGGCATGAAAATCTGACGGGGTAAATAAGTTCCTGTGAGGTGAATAAAATTAGTGGCTACATTTTGGCTACAAAAACATTACGGACGAAGTGGATTATGCGGATAATCAATCATAAAACACACATAAAACGAATTGATAATACACTTTATAAGCATTTGTACGAATGTAAAAGACGAGTTCGAATAAATTTGTGCCAACAGCATATAATTTTAATGGATAGTTCTCTTGACTTTCCGCTTTGTACTTGTTAGTATATTGTTACAAAGAAAGTTTACCACTGACCGATATGTGGTATATAAATGGTCGGGTTGAAAGTTTACCGCTGACCGATATGCGGTATATAAATGGTTGAGTTGAAAGTTTAGTCCTTTGCCGAAAAGCGAGGGACTTTTTCCATATTTCCGCAGAGAGGATGGACAAATGAAGAAAACAGGGTTTTACATCATAAAGGACAGATTTTTTGAAGATATGCCTGATCCGTATCTCAAGGGGAATAAGGCAGGTAATAGACCACATTATTATTGTTTTGAAGATAAGAATACGGGAATTTATTGGATGATACCATTCAACCTCAAATTTGAGTAAGTGAAGATTTGAAGTGGCATATAAAACATATAACAATTCTGTTTGTTTGTGAGGAATATGCTTTGTGCGGTTGGGGAGGGGCTGGAGGGGATTGTGAATTTAAAAAGATATCATTCAAATAGAGATGAGTAACTACTTCATATTTGATAAACCTAGATTAGGAGGATATATTTTACGTGAACTATAAAGAAAACACTTTATGTTATGAGGAATATTGTAAACTTCGTGAAAGCGTTGGGTGGATAAATTTTTCAAGAACACAAACTGAAAAGTCACTCCAAAATAGTTTATATACAGTGGCAGCAGAAGAAGACAACCAAGTAGTCGGTATGGGAAGATTGATTGGTGATGGAATGTATTATATGATAGTAGACATTGTAGTACAGCCGGCTTATCAACAAATGGGCATTGGCAGTAAAATACTTAATATGATAATTGAATATGTCGATAGTGCAACACCAGACGGAGGCCGTTGCAGTATTCAATTGATTGCAGAAAAAGGAAAAGAAACATTCTATGAATCAAGAGGATTTAAAATAATTCCTCATGAATTTTGTGGATCGGGTATGAGGAAAGTTATTCGTAAGTGAAGTTTAGGTTGTAGAAGAGTTGGAGTGTCGTCTAAAAGTATTTAAACATTGTAATATAAAATCATCACATGAATTTTGAGATATGCAGTGTATGTTGTTAACAATACAATTTGACGAAGGAATAGCAAATATATATAAAACAGTTCAAAAATGGATTGATTTAAGGCAAAAATAAGGGATAAGCACTACCAAGCAAAGAGAAGTTTACAAGTTTGAATATATGAGCCAAGAAATGCCTATTTTACGGGTTTTCTTGGCTCTTTCTATGTCCGTTGACAATCAAATGACAATACTTTCAAATCTTAGAAAAGAATATTATTTACAAGCTTTTAAAACTTCCAGCAAAAATCTCCACATGCGTTCTACAGAGGCAAGGTCTAATTTTTCATTGATGGAATGAATATCCAGGATGTTTGGACCAAAGGAGACAGAGTCAAGACCTTCACAGTGACCGCCGAAGATGCCACATTCCAAACCGGTATGAACAGCCTCCACTCTAGGCTCTTCTTCGAACATTTTTACATAAACATCACACATAAGAGGTCGTAACTTAGAGTTTGGATCGTATCCCCATGCCGGATATTCGCTGTCAATGATGTAGCGACCGCCAGCAAGTTCTACCAATGCACCAACTCTTTCGCAAAGGGATTGTTTCTTTGTTTCGCTAGAACTCCTAAGAAGAAATTGCATGAATACAGACTCTTCTCTGGTAACTGTAACGCCAAGATTCAAGGATGTTTCAGATTGTCCCGGAAGATTGCGATCGGAGCAGATTAGTCCTTGGGGTACTGCATAGATAAATTTCATAATTCTAGAAGAATCTGCTGGAGCAATTACCACAATGTTCTTTTGACCTGCATTTGTAATCTCGATGTTCAGGCCGGTTTCGTCATTGCTGAATTCTTTTTTCCAAATGGCTTCTTCTTTTCTGACAGCTGTGATAAATTCTTCCGCCTGAGCGCTGTCTACCAATACTCTCATTTTAGCACTATAAGTGATGACATTATCTTTTTCACCACCATCAATAGAAATCAAATCCATAGCAAATGTTTTTGATAAATGGATATACATACGGGAAGAAAGTTTTACTGCATTTCCTCTTTGTTTGTGGATATCAGAACCAGAGTGGCCGCCCAACAATCCTTTGATCCAAAGTTCGATTTCAGTACCTTCTTTTTCTACTTTCTGGAAATCAAATGTAACATGTTGACGGAGACCGCCTGCGCACCCACATGTCAAAACACCTTCTTCTTCGGAGTCGATATTAAGAAGACGACGTCCTTTCAAGAGAGTCATGTCTAATTTTTCGGCGCCTAACATAGAAGTTTCTTCATCTACAGTAAAGACGGCCTCGATTGGTGGGTGAGCAATAGTGTCACTGGCAAGAACTGCAAGTGCGTAAGCAATTGCAATTCCATCATCTCCGCCAAGACTCGTATTCTGTGCATATAAGTAACCATTTTCTACTTTCAAGTCTAAAGGATCTTTCATGAAATCATGAGTAGAATCCAAAGTTTTTTCACAGACCATATCTAAATGTCCTTGTATGATTACTGGCGCTGAGTTTTCAAATCCTTCTGTACCATCTTTGTAGATGATGACATCATTATATTCATCTTGTACATAGCGAAGATTGTGATCTTTGGCAAATTGTACACAATAATCACTAATTGCTTTTGTATTTCCTGATCCATGAGGAATTTTGCAGAGCTCCTCAAAATAGCTTAATACGTTTGCTGGTTCAAATCCTTTTAAAACTGACATATTCAAAAAATCCTCCTGTCATTTATGATGTTTTTTAAAAAATTCCCACACCGGCAATTCAGCGTGGGAATTTATGTGCTACCTTAGTGTAGATTATCGAAGTAACGTTCCTGCAAAGATTCCGTAGTAGTTACCAATTACATATCCTAATGTACCAACAAGGAGTGCTGGGACGATTAAGGCGTTCCATCCCTTTGCAATCGCAAGAGCAGCAGCAGTTGTTGGTCCTCCAATGTTTGCATTGGATGCAATACAGATTTCTTCCAGATTGAACTTGAAAAGTTTTCCAAAGAGGAAAGAAATCAACATGTTTGTTGCAACGATGATCGCACAGAATACAAGAAGCAATGGTGCCTTTGTAAGAATCAGGTAGATAGAAGCTGGAGCACCGATGACACCAAAGAAAATGTGGATCATAAATGTACCGATTTCTTGAGCACCTGCGATTTCACCAACCTGTGTTGGGAACGCAGTAGCTAAAATCATTGTAAGCGTTGTCATGATAAGATATTTGTTACCGATCAATCCATTTAACAGAGCTAATACAAAATTAGATGTTGGGATGATTCGTCCAAAGAACGCAGCAATCTCAGTAGAAACAGCAACAATCACAAAAGAGAGTGCAAAGGTAAATGCAATATCTTTGAGAGCGACCGGTTTCGCTGTCCAATAGCTTTGTGCGTGATTCTGACTTTCGCCATTTGCAGTACGTTTGTCAATTTCATCCTGAAGTGGATGCTTAAAATGTTTTCTAAAGAAGCTTACTGTTGGGATTGCGATTAAAGCGAAAAAGTAAAGTGCCATTAGCAAGTTGTCAGCCACAACGGATGTAGATACTAATTCTCCACCTGCATCAAATGCATCTGCCATAGCAACAAGGTTTACGCTTCCGCCAGTATATGTTCCGACCATCATGGCAGTTGCCTTGTTGAGTTCAGGAATAAAGTTCTTTAACGCAAAGAATGCAAGAAATCCTCCGGCTACTGTTCCGATTCCGCTGATCAGATATATAATGATCAGACGTCCAGAGTCCTTTGAAATTTTCTTAACGTTAGCTTGCAAAAGTAGCATTGGAATTGCAAGTGGAACAACGTAGTCCCAAACGAAGTCGTATGCTGCTGCTTCTGTTGGAATAATTCTTAAGTTTGATAAAATAAGACATCCAATAAGTGCCAGCACGCATCCCGTGATTTTTGAAGCCCATTGGTATTTTTGCTCCAAATAGATTGCTAATGCAGCAACCGCTACCAAAATCGCGAATAACCCCCAAGTATTTTCCGCACTGATTAAGGTTTTCATGTAATTCACT
>SKEP01002074.1_pt1 | contig 10168 bp, 8 predicted proteins | sample 4826901 | NCBI WGS metagenome assembly SKEP01 (sample SAMN11008806, study PRJNA524170) | human gut metagenome | biome: Human fecal sample; material: Feces; isolation source: fecal sample from pouch patient p4, p43, p49, p54, p55 | host: Homo sapiens | place: Israel: Tel-Aviv | collected 2014-03-20
ATGTGTAGAAGAAAGCGGTACTTGTTTAACTTTTGTATATAATTTTTCTTTATCAGTTCCTGCACAAATAAAGAGTCCGTGACTCAATGTGAATAAATCTACATATTTCACTCCAAATCTATGACAGATCCGCATCATCGTCTCTTCCACACGAAAAATTTCTCCTCCGTTTTTCAGAAGCATCCGTCCTGCTTCCATCGCGAGATTGATCACACGTTTTGTATCAATCTCAGACATCAGTTCTTTTTTCAGATATTTCTCATCTTCATCGGAAAATCCGCATTTTTCGCAAAATTCCATGATGTCCAGGCAACGTTCCTTCTTCATATATACCCAGTCATACTGCGCACAGTAATGTTCACATATATAATGTATCATATATCTGCCGTAACCTTTTCCCTGATCCTTTTTTATGGTTACGATATTCTTAATCTCACATTTCTTTTCTTCTGAAAATATCACTATACAAAGTGTGCGGAGCTTTCCGTGTTCTTCCAATAAGAACAGTTCTCCTTTTTCCAGCAATTTTCGAATTCTGGATTCATCCGGGTCACCAGCTCGAAGTAATTCTATATAATCTTCTTTCCCGTCTGTCACCTGTCGAATATTCATTTTTCGTTCTGCTCCTTTTTTGATTCTTGACCCTGCCTATTATAACACCTGTCATTCTAAAATCCTAGAGCATTTTTCCGCAAAAAAGATGTGCTTTTCGCACACCCTTTTTACCCAAATTATATCATCTTCCATTCGGCCGGCTTATAAGTTCTCCTCCCTTGTTGTAAAGCATCCCATCCCGGCTTTCATACACCGGATTATCCGGTGCAACTTCAATATACATAAGTCCGCCTATCTTCTCCAATACTCCTGGTGCAACAAAAGTAATATTCGCCGGAATATAGACTTCTACCGCATCCTAAATTCCATCCAGTGCATGTTCTCCTATTCCGCTGCATCTTTCATCTGCCGGAAAGATGATCATCCCATCACACAGAATCAGATCCAGATTCTCATATCCTTCTATCACGCCTTCTGAATTCACCTTAAAGCCTTCCAGGTTCAACAAGTCTTCTGTCATTGGTTCTCCTGCAGGTTCTTCTGTTATTTTTCCTGTTATAGATTCCGGGACACTCTTATCCGTAACTGTTTCCTGCGTTATGGTCTCTGTTTCCTGCGTTATGGTCTCTGTTTTCGCGGAGTCCATATTTGCCCATGCAGCTTTCCCGTCTTTTGCTTCCGGAACACCTTTTACTTCCGAAATTATTTCTTCTGTTTCCGTCGGTCTTATTACATCCTGCATCGTTTTCTTTATCGTCACAGACTTACCTACACTTTTCGCAGTTTTCTTTACATCCAAAACCTTCTGAGTTTCTAATTCAAAACAATCTTTTACCATATCCACGCCATGACTTTCCGATACTGCTTTGCAGAATCCTTCACCGGATCCTGTATAAGCATCCATCTTCTCCATATTCATTATTCCTGCGACAAGACGGGTACAAATTGCCAATATAATCAACATAGCCACATCCATTCGGATCCGTCTGTCCATGTTATTACGTTTTAATATAAATGTATCTGCTTTTACACCGGCACTCTTTTGTATATTCATTCCCATCTATCCACCTTCTTCCCTGACATTTCACTTATAGTTTATATATATGATTATAAAGCACGTACTTAAGAAAAGAAAGTGGCATCTCGCCACACTCGAGATACCACTTTTTTAGCAGTTTCTTTATATCTTTTATACGTTGATTTCCGCTGTTACGCCAAGGATTTCCTTATTTGCTTCCAGCATCGGATTTACCACATTATTCAGATATGCCTCCACCTGTACCGGTGCACGTCCTACATATTTGGCAGGATCCATTGTCTTCTGCAATTCTTCCAGTGAAAGGTTGAATGCCGGATCTGCTGCGATCAGTTCAAGCAGGTTATTATCCAGTCCTTTTTCTTTTACATTACGTCCTGCTTCCATAGATAATTCACGGATTCTCTCATGAAGTTCCTGTCTGTCTCCACCGGCTTTTACAGCGTCCATCATGATGTTCTCTGTAGCCATGAACGGAAGTTCTGACATAAGTCTCTTTTCAATAACTTTCGGATATACAACCAGTCCGTCTACTACATTCAGACACAAGTCCAGAATACCGTCAATTGCAAGGAATCCTTCTGGTACGCTGAGACGTTTGTTTGCTGAATCATCCAGTGTTCTTTCAAACCACTGTGTCGCAGAAGTGATTGCCGGGTTCATGGCATCCACCATCACATATCTGGAAAGTGAAGCAATTCTTTCACTTCTCATTGGGTTTCTCTTATATGCCATTGCAGAAGATCCAATCTGTGTCTTCTCAAACGGTTCTTCAATCTCTTTCAGATGCTGAAGGAGACGGATATCATTGGACATCTTATGGGCACTTGCTGCGATACCTGCAAGTACATTCACAACCCTGGTATCCACCTTACGTGAATAAGTCTGTCCTGATACCGGATAGCAGGTCTCAAATCCCATCTTCTTGGCGATCATCGGATCAATCTTATCGATCGTCTCCTGATCTCCGTCAAAGAGTTCCAGGAAACTTGCCTGTGTTCCTGTCGTTCCCTTAGATCCAAGAAGTTTTAAGCTTCCCTTCACATATTCCAGATCTTCAAGATCCATCATAAATTCCTGCATCCAAAGCGTTGCTCTCTTACCTACTGTAGTAGGCTGTGCAGGCTGGAAATGTGTGAATGCCAGTGTCGGAAGATTCTTGTGTTCATCTGCGAACTTTGCAAGTTCGGCGATCACATTGATCAGTTTCTTTCTGACGATCTCCAGTGCTTCTGACATCAGGATGATATCTGTATTATCACCTACATAGCAGGAAGTTGCTCCAAGATGGATGATTCCTTTTGCCTTCGGACACTGTTTTCCATATGCGTATACATGAGACATTACATCATGGCGGACTACTTTTTCTCTTTCTTTTGCCACATCATAATTGATGTCATCTGCATGTGCTTTTAATTCCTCAATCTGTTCATCTGTAATATCAAGTCCCAGTTCTTTTTCCGTCTCCGCAAGAGCGATCCAGAGTTTTCTCCATGTGCGGAACTTCTTATCCGGCGAAAAAATGTACTGCATCTCTTTGCTTGCATATCTTTCTGAAAGTGGACTTGTATATCTGTCGTTACTCATACTCATAATCTCCTTCATCAATTCTTCTACCTGACTATTTTAACCTGTTTTTTATTCAAACGCCAGTGAAATATCTCTTCCCGGTACTTCCATCGGGTAATTTCCCGTGAAACATGCATCACAGAATGCCAGATCTCCAACCATATCTTTCAGCTTTTCAACTTCCATATATCCAAGCGAATCTGCCCCGATCATCTCACGGATCTGTTCCGTTGTATGAGAATGTGCGATCAACTGTTCATTTGAAGGCACATCTGTTCCGAAATAACATGGATGTAAGAACGGTGGGGAACTGATTCTTACATGCACTTCCTTTGCTCCGGCCTTCTTGAGCATCTTAATGATATTCGCACAGGTTGTTCCACGTACAATAGAATCATCCACCATAACAATACGTTTTCCTTTTACAACCTCTTCAATTACATTCAGCTTAATCTTTACACTGCTTTCTCTCTGGCTTTGTTTTGGCTTAATAAATGTTCTTCCGACGTAACTGTTCTTATGGAATGCCATTCCATACGGGATACCAGACTGTTCCGAATATCCTTTTGCCGCAACCAGTCCGGAATCCGGCACGCCAACAACCAGATCAGCGTCTACCGGATACGACTCTGCCAGTGCCTTTCCCGCAACAATTCTTGCATGATAGACATTAACATTATCAATCACACTGTCCATTCTTGCGAAATATATATATTCAAAAATACATCTTGCCTGCTTCTTCGGATCGATCGCCATGGATTTATCCGATTTCATTCCATGTTTTGTGAAGCTTACAATTTCTCCAGGCTCTACATCTCTTACGAATTCTCCGCCAACGGCAGCAATCGCACAGCTTTCGGAAGCAAGGAAATATGTATTATCTCTCTTTCCGATACAGAGCGGTTTCAGTCCGAACGGATCTCTTGCTCCGATCAATTTTCTCGGCGAGGTAACAACCAGCGCATATGCACCTTTGATCTTCTTCATCGCATTTTTCACCGCGTCTTCTGCCTTCTTTACATTCAGACGTTCTCTGGCAATATGATATGCAATCACTTCAGAATCAATCGTTGTCTGGAAAATTGCGCCTGTGTACTCCAGTTCATGGCGAAGCTCGATTGCATTGGTCAGGTTACCATTATGTGCGATCGCAAGAATTCCTTTCACATAATTAATAACCAGTGGCATCGCATTTTCTGCTCTGGAACCACCCGCCGTCGAATATCTGACATGTCCGACACCAAGATTTCCCTTCAGTTTCTGAAGCGACTCTTCATCGAATACTTCATTTACCAGTCCAAGGCCTTTCTTGGAATGTACTTTCCTCTCTCCATATGTATCCGTCACCGCAATACCACAGCTTTCCTGTCCTCTGTGCTGCAATGCAAAAAGTCCATAATAAACGGATGGTGCAACATCTCCGCCATCCATATCATAGGCTCCAAACACACCGCATTCTTCACCCAGTCCTGTTGTTACTTTTTCAAATTCACTCATAAATGCAGACTCCATTCTTTTCAAATTTTTCATTTGTCAAAACTGTCTTTAAAAAGCATTTTGCTATATTAGTATAATACAAGGCAGAAGGAAAAGCAATATTTCCACCTGCCTTGTACTCGTACCGATACATTATTTATAGCGCGCCTTTTAATAAGTTCCACTTATAATTGTGTTTTATTCATTAGAATTTTAACATACAATCTCTTTTGAACGCATGACGATTAATCATTGAATTTCCCCAGAAATTCTTTCATTCTTTCATTCGATGAATCAAATACTTCCTCCGGAGTTCCTTCCACTGCGATCACTCCCCCGTCCATAAAAATCACATGATCAGATACATTTCTCGCAAAATTCATCTCATGGGTGACAATTACCATCGTCATATGTTCCATTGCAAGTTCACGAATGACCTTCAGAATCTCTGCAGTAAGTTCCGGATCTAATGCCGACGTCGGCTCATCAAAGAACAGAATGTCCGGATTCAGCGCAAGTGCTCTCGCAATCGATACACGCTGCTGTTGTCCGCCCGATAACTGACATGGATATGCATTTTCCTTATCGGAAAGTCCCATCTTCTTTAAAAGCTCTCTTGCTTCTTTATAAGCCTCTTCTTTCTTACGCTTCTGCACTTTGATCGGCGCATCTGTAATATTCTTCATCACCGAATAATGCGGGAACAGATTAAAGTTCTGAAATACGAGTCCGAATGTTCCTTCGTAATGAATCTCTCCCGCATCCGCAGTCTCAAGTCCTGTCGCACACCGAAGAAGTGTCGATTTACCGGAACCCGACGGGCCGATAATACCCAGAACTTCTCCCTTTTCTACCTTTAGAGAAATGTCTTTCAGAACTTCTACTCCATTAAAGCTTTTTTTAATATTTTTCATTTCAAGCAGACTCATGGTCTATTCCTCCTAATGGTAATAATTCAATTTTTCTTCAATCTTCTCCATGATCATCGCAACCAGCAGGTTGAACACATAATAGAAGATACCGGCCGCGATATATGGAACCATAGAGGTCTGTGCCGCTGCGATTTGCTTTGCCATAGTAAACATCTCAGTTACCGCCAATACAAATGCAAGTGAAGTATCTTTTACCAATGTAATGATCTCATTCGTCACGGCAGGCAGAATATGTTTACACACCTGTGGAAATACAATACGGAAAAATGTCTGACCTTTCGAATACCCAAGCACCTTTGCCGCTTCATACTGTCCCACCGGAATTGCTTCAATTCCGCCTCTGTAAATTTCTGCAAAATATGCCGCATAATTAATTGCAAAACCAATCAGTACTGCTGTCATACGATATCCTGTGGAAATTCGCATTCCAAACAGATAATAAGGTCCGAAATACACCACCATAAGCTGCAACATCAGCGGTGTTCCTCTCATAATTGATATGTATAATTTTGAAATCCATCTGACCGGTGCGATCTTCGACATTCTGCCAAATGCAACTACTAGTCCAAGAGGCAGAGAAAAGAGTAATGTCAGGATAAATATCTCTGCCGAGATCCACATTCCTCCACCAAGCTCTCTTATCAGTGTTCCTATCTCCATCTGTTACATCCTCCAGTTCTTTCAAGCGAGTAAAAAAGAGCCAATCCCCTCCGGGGTTGGCCCCTTCATTTTACTTACCGTTCTTTCCTATACAAAGAGCTCCCGGAACTCCGTAATCTGCATATTTTTCTGCAATCTTATCCACTGTTCCGTCTTCTGCCATTTCATCCAGTGTCTTCTGGACTTTATCTTTCAGCTCTGTATTTCCTTTTTTGAATCCAACCGCATACTGTTCAGATGAAATTTCTTTATCCAGGATCTTATAATCATCCGGATTTTTTCTTGAATTCACCTGATAGTTCGCAACTCCGATATCCATTGCAATTGCATCGCATGCACCAGATTCCAGATCCATGAATGCTGTATTATATTCAGCAACCTGATTCAGATCTGCAAATGTTGCCGCCAGATCTTTCTGATCCCCTTCCAGTGCCGTAAGTGCGGAAGAATCCGTCTGTACTTCCACATGCTTTCCCTTTAGCCCGGCAAAATCATCAATACCGGAATCACTTCTGACTACTACAACCTGCTTGTTATCAATATATGGATCTGACCACGTGTAATCATCTTCACGACCGTTCATAGTAAATCCATTCCAGATACAGTCTATCGTCCCGGAATTCAGTTCCGCGTCCTTGGAATCCCAGTCAATTGGCTGTTTTACCAGTTTCCAGTTGTTTCTGTCACATACCTCCTGTGCAAGATCGAGGTCGAATCCAACATATTCTCCGCTGTCGTCTTTATATCCATATGGCGGGAAAGAAGCATCAAATCCAACGATCAATGTATCATCATCATTCTCTACCTTTGCTTCTTTTGACGATTTCTTCCCATTATCAGATGAACTGGAATCTTTACTTCCACATCCTGCCAATACCGTTGTAGCTGCCATTGCCGTAACAAGGAGCAGTACTAATCTCTTTTTCATTACATATATCCTCCTGTATTCCTTTTACGTGTGCCAAACAGCCACTACACTCTTTTACTAGTTTAGCAGTTGATTACTTTATCACACTAAAATCTTTGGATATATTATCATATTCTGCGGTGTTTGTCAATCCTGCGGTATTCCTTTTTCCATTCTTCCAGCTTTTCTTCCGGAATATCCAGACCAATTTCTTTTTTAGTCTGGTCTATTTCATTCTGTATCACAGTATCGAGACTTAGAAGCACCGGATTTCCCGACAACAACTTAATATATTCTTCATGAGGAAGCGCTCTGTAGCAGCTATAGAGATATGCTTTTAACATATCCGGCTGTTCACATATCTTATACGCTTCCTGATAAGCTTTTGCAGCCTCTTTATACAAAAACTGATGCCCGTATGCTGCCCCCATACTCGCATATACACGCCCATAAAACTTCTTATCTACCGATTCATCCCAATCTCTGTTAATAATAGACTGATATACAAGAATCGCCGATTCATATTCTTTACTGTTCTGTAAGCTGTCCGCCTTATATTTTTCTTTTTCTACATCTCTCTGTGACTGCAGCTGCTCCAGAACACTTTGCATTTTGTGGATCTCAGCTGTCGCATATATATTAGATTCTTTCAGAATCGTAAGTACAAATTCTTCCATGGAACCATTTTCCCGGAGAAGTCTTCGAAGTTCGGATGACAATTCCGGAAGTTCCAGTTCATCACCGATCCATCTGCATAATCGTTCGTTCACAATTGTATAATCAATCAGATACAGATTATTGCAGATGTAATAGCACAATTCTTCGATTGTATAAATCCGCATGTGCACCCTGGATATTTCGAAAGGTCTTTTGGCCCGTTTTTTATGACAAAGAATTAAACTGCCCATTGATACCTCCTAAATGTAATTCCTTTTCTACAAAGAAGTCTGATGCCGGATAGAACTCGCCAAATCCCACATCTTTGAAACGAAGTCTGCACGTACGCTCATCCAGAAACATCACTTCTATCTGAAGCCTCAACGAATAATCCGTACGTTCCGGAAGTCCTTCCAAAGAAACAGTTTCCACTTTAAGATCTTCTCCATCCAGTGACTCTATATGAATCTCAATATCAGATGTATCTTCCAGTATTACTTCCCACTGTCCATCAGCTTCATACCAATGTGTTCCCCATGCAACGATCGGATACCAGCCTTCCTGCCCCGCAATACGCATGCGCAGACAAATCTGTTCTGTCATCTTCGTCCCATCAAGATAAATCGGTCCATCGTCATAAGGGTCTGCATAACGCATGGACGAATAGCAGGCACCTTTACTGTAAAGATTATTTCCGAGAAAGGCCCTTCTTCCGTTACATAACACCTTCAGAGAATTCGGATACCAGTTATTTTCAAACCCCTCCCCTGTCAGATAAACCGACGATACTACTTTTTTATCAAACACATTCTGAATAAATGATTTAAAGCTTTCATCGGCATCCTTCGCCTTGTCCACATTCAGCACAGGATAAATAGCCTCAAGTTCCCTCATATGTGCATTGGCAACTTCTTCTACTGTTACGAACATGTCTCTGCTTTTTGTGCTCACTGTATTCAGACGTCTGAGCATATATGCACGTATCTCCTGTGCATCGCAGTAGAATAACGCCGATTCATACTGCCACAGTTCTTTTGGCTGATAGAACATATACTGGCAAAAGCTTTCCTTATAATCCTGTACGAACACACACTCTCCGGGCACACCTATATGTTTACCGATCCCCTTTAACATCTTTGACATATCCACATTCGTATATGGAACAGAAAATGTAATATAATCAATCTTTTCAAACTTTTTCAGCATCAGACTGACAAATTTGGCAAGGAGCCATACTCCGTCATGTATCTTTTCTCCTACACGTACTTTTTTTCTTTTCACGGCCTTCCGGAACAGATGTGTGACAATGTCTCCTTCTCCTGCTTCTTTTAACCGTTTTGCTTCCTGTCCGTAAACCCATCGGTCTTTATAATATCCCAGTATCAGAGGAATCTGATAATTGTCTACTGCTGCCTCCATCGTTTCCGGCTCTTCTTTATTCTCATCATAGTAGCTGATCTGACAGCTTTTTTCATTCAGATCAACTCCCAGAATACTTCCTTTTTTCATTATCATCTCCTCCTTTCTTCATTAATATATCTTAAATATCTGATTCGCCATCTGTTCTTCTTCCTCGAATTCCAGCATAGCTTTTTTGCGTTCTGCCTCAGAGTCCATACCTGTCATTTCATTCAACTGCTGATATTTTCCCGCGTAAATGCGTTCTTTATCAGTTTCCAGTGTCTTCTTATCTGTAGTGATCATTTCTCCATTTCCGGACTCCTGGAAATAATAGCTTACAGACTCATCATCATAAAGCACAAACTGCTTTACATAAAGATTCTCATATACAGGCATCATGGCTTCTGCTCTGTATCCAAGTTCTTCTCTTTCTTTTTGCTTCATCTTATAGTACAGCCTTACCTTTCCTCCCGGCTTACAACGATATGCTGCCATAACCTTATTATAAAGCTGTACTTCTCTTAACCATTCTTCCGGATATTTCAGGTAATATGGGAATACCAGCTGTTTTTCACACATTTCTCTTATTACCTGATGAAGGACCGCCGCCATTTCCTCAGAATATTCTTTATCTGAATAATACTTCAAGAGTGCAATCTTACATACATCCGGCAGATCTTCTTTCTCTTCACATTCGTTTGCAATTATTTCAAATACACATTTTTCCAGATTACGTCCGTATACGATATATTCTCTGGATACATATGCAAGATATGCCTGCTTCAGACGGAAATATACATTATCCGACAGATAATAATCTTCAAATATATGCTCTTCTTTATATAACGTCTCTGCAAATACCATCTGAGTGATAATTCTTTCGCTGACCTTATATGATGGCACACCATACTGCTTCAGCACTTTCCACAGCCGTTTCATATCACCGATTGCGCCGCAATAATACTCCGCCAGATA